>Ga0256845_1003812_pt1 | contig 9994 bp, 12 predicted proteins | sample RiftiametaG_FD_189101 | JGI IMG/M metagenome (GOLD analysis project Ga0256845, IMG submission 189101) | Tube worm associated microbial communities from hydrothermal vent at the East Pacific Rise, Pacific Ocean - Riftia | ecosystem: Host-associated > Annelida > Integument > Unclassified ... | reverse complement strand
GCGTACTAAATCAGGCTTGGATCGCTTGCCGTTGCTTGGTCTGAATAATCTGAAATGGCTGGATATTCGCGGGACAAATATCAGTGACCTGTCGCCTTTGTTTGGTATGGATGAGTTGCAAGAATTGAACCTTGATTACCTACAGATCAGCGACCCGGCCCAAATAGCCGTTTTGAAATCGCAGGGAGTGAAGGTTAACCAATTTGAGGGTGAAAACTAACAAGATGGCCAACGGCAAGCTTGGGTGTGGTCAGGGACAGGCGCGTAGATTACTGCAGAGTGTTTCGGTTAGGCCGGCAGTGCAACCCGCCGCTGGTCCAGCAGGTAATCGGTGGTCATCGCCCCGACCCACATGAAGAACAGCGCCAGCCAAGCGGTGCCGGCCATGATTGATGTGCCGGTCACGCCGTTGCCAATCGCACAGCCCCCCGCCAGCATCCCGCCAAACCCCATCAGCACCGCACCAAACATCGAGCGGCGCATGTTGGCCTCGTTCTCGAACCCCTGAAACTTGAAATCCCGCGCGATCACGGACGCTATGAACGAGCCAAGGAACACGCCGGGCACCAGCCCGATGTCGAATTTCAGGATGGATGTGCTGTCCAGCGCAAACATCAGCGTGTTGGCCGACGGGCCGGTAAAGGTGGCGCTGGTGACGGTGATCGGATCAAAGCTGACCTCCGAGAGCGAGAAGGTCAGCAGATAGCCCACAGCCACCGCAAAACCGACACCCGAGGCAAACACCAGCCGCATTGTGCTCATTTGATTGCGGCGCGCCTGATAGATGGCGTAACCGGCCAGCACGATGCCCAGGGCAAATCCGCCCCAGTCCGGTAGGTGGAATTCGGCCAGCAGGTCCATGTTCTGCCCGCCTTTGGTGGTCCAGAGTGCGGCCAGCCAGTTGCGCAAGGGGGCCAGCCAGCTGTGCAGGCTCATCTGGGCAACCACAGCGAAAATCAGTCCTGAAACCATGCTGCGCAGGTTGCCTGTGGCGGCAAGTACCAGTAATCGGCCCGAACAGCCGCGCGACAAAACCATGCCCACACCAAAGATCAAGCCGCCAATGATAGCGCCCGACCATGATCCGGGCACGGCCATGATCCGCGCCTCTTCTACCCGCATCCAGCCCAGTAAATCTGCGCCCTGCACCCAGAACAGCGCTGTGGAAAATGTCAGCAGCCAGACGGTGACACTTGGCCCGATCTGGCCGCGGGCAAATTCGATCGTGGCGGCGCGCAGACAAAACCGCGACCGCTGACCGGCGATGCCGAAAATCACGCCGGTGATCAGGCCGAACAGGGCGGCTGTGGGGTTTTCGCCCAGCCATTCAACAAGGGGCAGAATGTCCATTACGTCCTCGGGGTCGCTGCGTTATCGGCTACATATTCTAATTTGTGATTATGATCCTTGATATAGATCACAATTGCAAGGCTGGAGTCTTGTGATCAATGCGCCTAAGGGTGAGATATGGAAACGCACCCGAAACGTGTCACGCTGGAACAGGCGCGGGCGCTGCCTTATTGGCGGCGACCTATTTTTTTGCTGTTTTTGATGTCGGCGGCGATGCCCGTGGCCTTTGCCACATGGAGCGCATTGCTGAATAATTTTGTGATCGAGGTGGCCGGATTTACCGGTGTCGAAATCGGCTGGCTGCATTCGGTGCGCGAGGTCCCGGGATTTCTGGCAATCGGGGTGATCGCGCTGATCATCTTTATCCGCGAACAGGTGCTGGGTGCAGTGGCGCTGTTGATGTTGGGGGTGGCCACGGCGCTGACGGCGCAATTCCCCTCATTGGGCGGGATCCTGACCATCACCATGCTGTCTTCGATCGGCTTTCATTACTATGAAACCGTCAACCAGTCGCTGCAATTGCAATGGATCGACAAGGCCCGCGCGCCGCAGGTGCTGGGCTGGATCGTGGCGGCAGGATCGGCGGCGACATTGATTGCCTATGTGCTGATCGTGCTGACGTGGCAGGCTTTTGATCTTGGCTATAACTTTGTTTACATGGTCTCGGGCGGGTTCACGGCGCTGGTTGCCATTTTCGCCCTGCTGGCCTATCCGCAATTTGAGGCCCCGCATCCGCAGGTCAAGAAATTCGTGCTGAAACGGCGCTATTGGCTATATTACGCGCTGCAATTCATGGCTGGCGCGCGGCGGCAGATTTTTGTGGTGTTTGCCGGTTTCATGATGGTGGAAAAATTCGGCTTCAAGGTGCACGAGATCACGGCGTTATACCTGATCAACCTGATCGCCAATATGCTGTTTGCCCCTTTAATGGGCCGTGCTGTGGGGCGCTATGGTGAGCGCAACACGCTGATTTTCGAGTATGTCGGACTGGTAGTCGTGTTTTCGCTATACGGCGGGATATTTTATTTCGGCTGGGGCGTGGTGCTGGCGGCGACGCTTTATGTGATCGACCACATGTTTTTCGCGCTGGCCTTTGCGCTGAAGACCTATTTCCAGAAAATTGCCGACCCGCAGGATATTGCCCCCACGGCGGCTGTAGCCTTTACCATCAACCACATCTCGGCGGTGTTTTTGCCCGCCTTGCTGGGGTATCTGTGGGTCACGTCCCCGGGCGGGGTGTTTGCACTGGCTGCGGGGATGGCGGCGACATCGCTGGCCCTTGCCCTGATGATCCCGCGTCATCCCGAAAAGGGACACGAGACAGTGCTCTCACGTAAAGTTGTGGCACCGGCCCAGTAGCGTCAGCGGTGTTTTACGCCTATATTCGCGATACCGAACAAAGGAGCACCGATGTTTTCCATGCTGCACAAGAAATCTATGATGGTTGCCCCCGCAGACGCCTTGCCGGGCCGCCCTGATCCGATCCCGACTGCCCAAACCCATTTCCTGACAACCCGCCCGCTGAATTCCGACGTGCCCGAAGGCATGGAGCCGGCGATGTTCGGCATGGGCTGTTTTTGGGGGGTAGAGCGGATATTCTGGCAGATCGAAGGCGTCTGGCTGACGATGGTGGGCTATGCGGGCGGCTATACGCCAAACCCGACCTACGACGAGGTTAGTACCGGCCAGACCGGCCATAACGAAGTGGTGCGCCTGATATATGACCCGGCGGTGGTGACCTATGATGCCCTGCTGAAAATATTTTGGGAGGGGCACGACCCGACCCAAGGAATGCAGCAAGGCAATGATCGCGGCACGCAATATCGGTCGGGTATCTATGCCTATAGTGATGAACAGTTGGCGCAGGCCCAAGCCAGCCGCATCGCGTTTACCCCCAGACTGGAAGAAGCCGGGTTCGGGGCGGTTTCAACCGAGATCCTGCCGGCGCCCGCGTTTTACTATGCCGAGGAATATCACCAGCAATATCTGGCCAAGAACCCTGCCGGTTATTGCGGCATTGGCGGTACGGGGGTGAGTTGCCCGATCGGAACGATGGCGGGGTGAACCCCGCCCTACGGGCTAAATGCGCCTACTGCCCCTTGGTCTTGTTGGCGTTTTTCATCTTCCCCAGAATGGCCGTGAATATATAACCGCAAATGACCGCTGTAATCAGCACCACGGTCACACCAAACCATCTTTCCGGTCGGGTGCCGATGGCATCGAAAAACCAGATGACAAGGAACATACCTGCAAATCCGCCTGCTATGCCGACAACCGGTTTGGATAGTCCGCCAAAGGACAGGCCGGGTTGCAGGATCGGCAGCAGTTTCGAGCCAAGATAACCGGCAAGAACAATGGCCAGAAATATAAAGGTATTTGTGGGGTCCGGCCCGTAGCTACCATATAGAAGTTCGGCGGATGCGATGGATGGGAATAGGCAAAGTGGTAAACTAATTATTCGTTTCATATCGGGCACTCCGGAATTTTGGCAAGTCTATGACCTGAACGGTTCCTGTCAATGGTCCGTGTCTTTCAATCCGCTCCCCCCTTGGATAGAGATAGCATATCTGGTCAAAACCAATCCGGTGAGAGCAGCATTATTTATATTCGGAGAGCATCATGCCCACATTCACAGCCCTGACCACCTTAAACGGGCAACAACCGGCCGATGCGCTGGGTGAGGCGCTGGAGCGGTTGATGCCCGAACCCACAGGCGTCGGGGTGTTCGAGGTCGAGGATGGCTCGGGCATCTGGGAGGTTGGGGGCTATTTCGTCGAAAAACCGGACGAGGCCGGGCTGGCGCTGCTGGCGGTGGCCTTTGGAGCGAAACCCTTTGTGGTGTCGGAACTGCCCGAGGTTGATTGGGTGGCGCATGTGCGGCGCGAATTGTCGCCGGTGCAGGCAGGGCGGTTCTTTGTTTACGGCAGCCATGACGCCGACAAGGTACCCGAAGGATCAATCGCGCTGCTGATCGAGGCGGCGATGGCCTTTGGCACGGGGCACCACGGCACCACGCTGGGCTGCCTGACAGCGCTGGACCGATTGGCGAACGACGGGTTTGTCGGGGAAAACGTGGCCGACATCGGTTGTGGCACAGCGGTGCTAGCGATGGCTGCGGCTAAAATCTGGCCAAATCAGGTGCTGGCCAGCGATATCGATATGCAGGCGGTGGATGTGGCCCGCGCCAATGTGGCCGGCAATGGTCTGGACGGGCGAGTGATCTGTGTCGAGGCCGCCGGATTCGATGCGCCCGAACTAAAGGCCGCGGCCCCTTTTGATCTGGTCTTTGCCAACATCCTGAAAGGGCCGCTGGTGGGGCTGGCGCCGGATATGGCCGATTCGGTCAAAAATGGTGGATTTGCAATTCTTTCGGGCATTTTGAACGAGCAAGCCAATGATGTGATTGAGGTTTATGTCCAAAACGGCTTCAATCTGATTGAAAGACATGAGATTGTTGAGTGGACGACGCTAATCTTGCAGAAAAACCCCGCGTAACTGTTGTAAAATGCCCAAAAATTGTCATATTAGTCATAATTGCGCCGTATTTTGGCGGCATCATCTTTTGATTCTAAATGCATAGTGAGGCTTTATGGCTGATCCAAATATGAAAGACTTTAGCAAGCGTGTGCGGCGTATTAACAAGCAGCACCGTAGGCTGTCGCAGGGGTTTGTTGCTTCGGTTAACCACGACGGGTTGATCGTCGCCAAGGTGCGCCGCCGTGGACCGCGCTTTCCGTGGAAGGGTGTTGCCCTATGCTTTGTCGCATTCTTTGCCTTCAAGGGGTTCCTTTTGGTGCAACTTGGGGAGGGCACGTTCACTGATCGTGTGCAGAAACTTGAAAATGGCACAATGGTCGAACAGGCCGGGGCATATGCCATGTCGGCAGATCCGCTTACAAAATGGATCGCGTCGCAAATCCAGTCATTCCTGCGTTAATTGATCGCTCTTTAACGACGTAAAAAAGCCGCGCCAGTTTGGGCGCGGCTTTTTCGTTTGCGAGTGGTGCCGCATTATTCGAGACAGGGAGCAACGCGTCCACCACCAAGCCAGTAATTGTGCTGGGCAAAAAATCCGGCTCGTGTCAGATTGGCAAACGGCTAGCGCAATGCCAGATGGTCGATGTCGCCGCGTGTCAGCCCGATGTCTTCCAAAGCGTAATCAGACAGCTTGGACAGCTCTTTGCGGGTTTTGCGGGTGCTGTTCCAGTTGGAATAAGATGTGCCAAGGTCAGCAATAAATGTGGTCAGGCGGTAGACACCGCGGGAAATACCGAGGTCGGAACCGCTTGCACCGTCAACCAGCAGACGGGTGTTATTATAGACAGTCATAGTCGTCTTCCTTTTATCAGGTGTTAGATGCAGCGATGTGCTGTAGTGTATTACTAAAACTGCACTTAGGCCTCGGGTTGGTGTCAAACAAGTCAGTCAAATCGCATATCCAATATGCGTCCCGTGCATAGCTTGGAATTCGGTTAATGGTTTGTAAATTAAGGCAAAATCAAGGTGGGTAAATGTCGAATTTGGCTTGTGAGGTGTCGAATTTCGCCGTGAATACTGTAATTTGCCCCGAAATTTAAATTCTCGCTCCTACAGCTTTCTATTTGGCAAATGTTCCCCTTTCGTGCTAGACGTTGCGCAAAGGCAACAAAAGCCGGCGGCAGCGAGGAGCAGTATGCGTGTTATCGGGATTGATCCGGGGTTGCGAAACCTTGGTTGGGGGGTGATTGATGTGGCTGGTTCCCGTCTGGGGCATGTGGGTAATGGCGTTTGCCATTCCGCAGGCGATGATCTGGCGGCGCGCCTGCTGTCGTTGCACACGCAGCTAAGCGAAATCATGGCACGGTTTTCCCCCGATACTGCGGCGGTTGAACAGACCTTTGTCAACAAGGATGGCGCAGGCACTCTGAAGCTGGGGCAGGCGCGCGGCATTGCCATGCTGGTTCCGGCGCAGGCGGGGATCAGCGTGGGGGAATACGCGCCGAACAAGGTCAAGAAAACCGTGGTTGGTGTGGGTCATGCCGACAAGGGGCAGGTGGCGCATATGGTGCGCTTGCAACTGCCCGGTGTGGAACTGGCCGGACCGGATGCGGCGGATGCTTTGGCGATTGCGATTTGCCATGCGCACCACGTGCAATCGGCGGGGCATTACGAAGCAGCACTGAGGAGGGCAAGCGCATGATTGGCAAGATTTCGGGGCGGCTGGAATATCGCGCGATTGATCATGTGCTGATCGACGTGCGCGGGGTTGGCTATATCGTTTATGTATCGGATCGCACAATGGCGACCCTGCCTGCCAATGGCGAGGCACTGGCGTTGTTCACCGACCTGCTGGTGCGCGAGGATAATCTGCAACTGTTCGGTTTTACCACATTGCTGGAAAAGGAATGGCACCGCTTGCTGATGGGCGTTCAGGGGATCGGGGCCAAGGCATCAACGGCCATTCTGGGCACATTGGGCGCCGAAGGCGTCAGCCGCGCGATTGCCTTGGGCGATATAAACGCGGTGAAGGCGGCCAAAGGGGTCGGCCCGAAAACTGCGCAACGGGTGGTGCTGGAGTTGAAAGACAAAGCGCCCGCCGTGATGGCGATGGGCGGCACAATGGCGGCCGCACAGGGTGATGTGATAGCCGAGGCCGAAGTGATCGAAACACCTGTGGTTGGGGCAGTCGCACCAACATCGGCCGCGGCCCAGAGCGAAGCCTTGTCGGCCTTGGGCAACCTTGGCTATGCCCCGGCGGATGCCTCGATGGCGGTGGCGCAGGCGGCGGGGGAAAACCCTGATGCCAACACGCCTGACTTGATCCGCGCGGCGCTGAAACTGCTGGCACCAAAGGGGTGATTGAATGACCGAACCTGACCCCACATTGCGCCCTGAACCACGCCCCGAGGATGCAGATCGTGCCTTGCGCCCGCAGGTGCTGGATGAATTCATCGGTCAGGCCGAGGCGCGGGCGAACCTGCGGGTGTTCATTGAAAGTGCCAAGATGCGCAAAGAGGCGATGGATCATGTGTTGTTCCACGGTCCGCCCGGATTGGGCAAGACCACTTTGGCGCAGATCATGGCGCGCGAACTGGGCGTGAATTTCCGCATGACATCCGGTCCCGTGCTGGCCAAAGCGGGCGATCTGGCGGCGATCCTGACCAATCTGGAACGGGGTGATGTGCTGTTCATCGACGAAATCCACCGGCTTAATCCGGTGGTCGAAGAGGTGCTCTATCCTGCGTTAGAGGACTTCGAACTGGATCTGGTGATTGGCGAGGGGCCTGCAGCCCGCACGGTGCGGATTGAATTGCAGCCCTTTACGCTGGTTGGAGCGACAACGCGGCTGGGGCTGCTGACCACGCCGCTGCGCGACCGGTTCGGCATTCCGGTGCGGCTTCAGTTTTATTCCGAAGATGAGTTGCACGAGATCGTCGTGCGTGGCGCACGCCTGTTGGGGGTGCAATGCGAGGAAACCGGCGCGCGCGAGATTGCGCGACGCGCCCGCGGCACACCGCGGATTGCGGGCCGGTTGCTGCGCCGCGTGGTAGATTTTGCCACGGTAGAGGCCGGCGGCAGAGTTTCGCAGGCCTTGGCCGATAGTGCCCTGACCCGTCTGGCGGTGGACCATCTGGGGCTGGACGGGGCCGACCGGCGCTATTTGCGGCTGATTGCCGAAAATTATCAGGGCGGGCCGGTGGGGATTGAAACCATGTCGGCAGCACTTAGCGAAAGCCGCGATGCGCTGGAAGAGGTGATCGAGCCTTATCTGTTGCAACAGGGCCTGATCCAGCGCACCCCGCGCGGACGGATGTTGGCGCAAAAGGCGTGGCAGCATTTGGGAATGGCAGCGCCAAAATCAAAGCCTGATTTGTTTGGTTGAGGTTCGTCAGAAGAGATTCTATGCCTTCGGCGAGGATATTTGGACCATTTGGAAATGATGACACCTAAAGACATTGAACAGCATTTCACCGGTGCGGATGATGCCTATCGCTTTGCCCGCTGGGGGCGCCCGATTGTTCCGGTGGTGTTCGGCGTGACTGAGGAAACCCTTTCGACGGTTAAAGGCGCGATTGAAGCGGTGGTGGCCTTGGCGGGTCATAAAATGGCCGAAACTGACGCTGAACTGGGCGCCAACCTGATGATGTTCTTTTTCCACGAATGGGATGAATTGCTTCAGGTGCCCAAACTGGACGAAATGATCCCCGATCTGGCGCGGGTGGTTGAACGGTTAAAGGCCGCAGGCGGGCAGCAATATCGCGCGTTTCGCTTTGACAATGACGGCGGTATTCAGGCCTGTTTTGTTTTCATTCGCATGGGCGGGGCGATGGCGGATCTGTCTGCCGACACCCTTGCCTTGGGGCAGGCGGTGCAGGCGATTTTGCTGTGGAGTGAGGCGGCTTTTGCCCGCCGCTCCCCCTTGGCGGTGTTGCCCGACAACGGCGCGGTTATTTTACGCCCCGAGATTGCGGCGCTGGTGCGGGCGGCCTATGATCCGGTTATGCCTATCGCGGCGGAGGACAAATCCCATGCGCTGCGGCTGTTTGCACGGATAGGGGCGATGGATGACACATAAGCTGGACATACGCGTATATTACGAGGACACCGACATGGCCGGTATCGTCTATTACGCCAACTATCTGCGCTATATCGAGCGGGCGCGGTCGGACTGGGTGCGGGGCCTGGGGATTGATCAGAACGTGATGAAATCGGAAGGGCTGGTGTTTGTTGTGCGTCGGGTCGAGGCGGATTATCTGGCGTCGGCGCGGCTGGATGATGAACTGGTTGTGGAAACCGATGTGTTACAGGTGACCGGTGCGCGGCTGGTGATGGACCAATGGGTCAAACGTGGGGATAAGGCGATATTTCACGCCGTGGTGACCGCTGTGGTAGTAACGGATACCGGACAGGTGACCCGAATGCCGGCAATTATTCGCCAGTTGGTACATTAATCGCCCGAAATCTGCCGATTTTACCCTTTAATGACGCGCATTTGATAGCATTCCCCGTGAAAACCCCCTATATCTGCCTTTAATCAGAGCCGCCGACAGAGCGGCCGAACAAAAAGAGCAGGCATATGGATACTGAAACCCTTGCAGCAGCGCAGGCGATTGATTTCTCGTTTCTGGCGCTTTTCTTGCGCGCGACCCTTACCGTAAAACTGGTGATGTTATTGCTGATTGTGGCCTCTTTCTGGTCATGGTCGATCATTATCACCAAAACGTTGACCTTCCGTAAAACGCGGGTCGAGGCGGAAGAATTCGACCGCAAGTTCTGGTCGGGCGAGCCACTGGACGAATTGTTTGACCAGATTGGCCCCAATCCCGATGGCCCCGCGCAAAAGATATTTGCGTCAGGCATGATGGAATGGCGGCGCAGCCACCGCGAAGATGGCGGGCTGATCGCCGGCGCGCAGGCGCGGATTGACCGGTCCATGGATGTGGCGATTGCAAAAGAGGCCGAGCGGCTGAATTCCGGCATGTCTTTTATTGCCACGGTCGGATCAACCGCCCCGTTTGTCGGGCTGTTCGGCACGGTCTGGGGCATCATGAACGCCTTTATCGAGATCGCGCAGCAACAAAGCACCAATCTGGCCGTAGTCGCGCCGGGCATTGCCGAAGCTCTGCTGGCCACCGGTATGGGCCTGCTGGCCGCTATTCCGGCG
>Ga0256845_1003811_pt1 | contig 9994 bp, 4 predicted proteins | sample RiftiametaG_FD_189101 | JGI IMG/M metagenome (GOLD analysis project Ga0256845, IMG submission 189101) | Tube worm associated microbial communities from hydrothermal vent at the East Pacific Rise, Pacific Ocean - Riftia | ecosystem: Host-associated > Annelida > Integument > Unclassified ... | reverse complement strand
GAGGGGACGAGCAGGAACTGGCGACCGAGACACCGTCGAGTGACCTTGTAGCGAGTACCAGGGATGATAGGTCGAGCACGGACACGAGCGCCTGGGCGGACCGAGCGGGCGCGGTTGGCGGCTCGCCTTTGGCGACTTTGGTGGTTGGATGTCACAACTTCGTTGTCGGCCCGCGAGAGGGTGGGCTTTCACCTGAGCGCAGACACGTAGCCCAGATCCTGGCCACCAAAGGCTCATAGATGGACCTTTTGCATTCACTATTTTCCCTGAATAACGACCTGGGGTCCGCACTCCTTGGGGTCCGCACTCCTTGGGGTCCGCACTCCTTGGGGTCCGCACTCCTTGGGGGTCCTCATCTGAGTGCAGACACGTGGCCCGGATCCTGGCCACCACAGGCCCATAGACAGACCTCTTACATTCGCTATTTTCCCCAGAACGATGACCTGGGGTCCGGACTTTGTTGTTTCCCCATTGGGTCCGGATCTTTTTTGGGGGTTTCCCCTGAACAACGACCTGGGGTCCGGATCTCTTTTGGGGTTCGCTATTTTCCCCTGAACAACGACCTGGGGTCCGGATCTCTTGATTTTCTTCTTTTGGGGTTCGCTATTTTCCCCTGAACAACGACCTGGGGTCCGGATCTCTTGGTCCGGCTCTCTCTCTTTGCTTGCATTGAGGGTCTCAGCCCTCGAGCACGCCCGACCACAGCCCGACTTTGATACCGCCATGATCGGTGGTCAACCGTCGCTCCAGGCCCAGACCTGTGGCGTGGGCGAGCCCCGGATCGCTGGTCACCAGGCCGATCCGCAGCATGGGCCTGGGCTGTCCAGGCCCGGCCAGGTCCCCCAGTTGAGCGTGTGCCGCCCGGGCGAACTTGCCGAGGGTCGCGTAGAGGTTGCGCAGACGCCCGAGGTCGCCGGTGCGCTTGCCCCAGGGCGGGTTGCAGACCAGAGCCGCCCCATCCGGGCAGCGAAGTACCGGCAGCTCGAGCTCTCCCAGCGGCGCCTCGATACAGGTCAGGGCCTCGGCGACACCCGCACGCTCAGCGTTGGCGACGGTCGCCGCGACGGCCCCGGCGTTTCGGTCTCGAGCCAAAAAACTCGCCCCGAGAGCCTGCCCCACCCGGCAGTCGAGATCGAGCGTGGCGCGGACCCGCTCGAAAGCCGCGCGGTCGAAGCCCGGTGCCCCCATACACACAAAGCGACGGTCGCCCCCGGGGGAGCACCCGGCGGCCCAGCGCGCGGCCTCGATGACGAGGGTCCCGGCCCCGGCGCAAGGGTCGATCACGGCCATCCCCGGGCGCCAACCACTGACCGTCAACAGGGCGCGGGCGATGTCCTCACGCAGGGGCGCCTTGGCGGTCTGCTCCCGCCAACCACGCTTGTGCAGCAAGGTCCCCGTGGTGTCCACGCTGATGGTGCAGCGATCGCGGACGAAGCGGACCTGCACCAAAGTCGGCTCGGCCCCACCTTCTCCCAGCTCCCCACCCCCTGGTCCCTCGGCCCGATCATCCCCGCGCAACACGTGGGCGTCCGCGGTCCGAACCCGGATACCCCTCTCGATCCTCTCGACGATCGCCTTGGTGTGATAGAGGCGCGAGCGCTGGCTATGGGCACGGACCCGGACTCCGCGCTCGGCGTGCAGCCACCGCTCCCAAGCCAGCGATCCCACCACACGCTCGAGGGTCCGAAAATCTCGGGCGAAGAACTCGGCCACCCGCACGAGCACGCGCAGACCCAGGCCGCACCCACAATTGATGCGGTAGACATCCTCGAGGTCGCCGAAGCAGCTGACCCCACCGGGCACGGCGGTGGCCTCCTCGATCCCGAGCACGGCGAGCTCCTCACGCAGCAGCGGCTCGAGGCCCGGCGCGCTCGCTACAAACAGGCGCAGTCGATCATTGCTCTGGTTCATGCTCGCCCTCGAAAATTTCTGCGCCGAAGTGCTCGACCCGCTCACGTCGCCTACGAATCCGCTCACGCTCACTGTCGAGCGTAGACCAATCGACCTCGAAGGACAGGCGTCCCCCGTCTCGGTCGACTGTCAGGACCTTGGTGGGTACTCCCTCGACCATCCGCTCGCGCAGTGAATCCAAGGTCGTGAGCGCCCCGCCGTCGAGCTCGAGCAGCAGATCCCCCTCGCGCAGCCCGGCCTCGAGGCCGACCCCCTGCTCGGAGATCGAGGTGACCCTCATGCCGTCGAGGATCACGCCCAGGCGCCGGGGTGGGAGCGGGCCGGCGTTGGCACGCGTGACCAGGGACTCGGCGTTGGCCAAATTCCAGGCTCCGATCGCCACCACCAGGGCCGAGCGCCGCTGGTAGCTATCGATAATCGCGCTGAACTGGTCGTGCTGGGTGTGGTGAAAGTGGTCGTAGTCGGAGCGCCCGGACTGGTCCCAGTAAAAGCCGGGCACATCGGCCGAGATGAAAGGAGCCGAGTCCGTGGGCTCGAAGATCAGCGACTCGACCACGCGCAGGTGGAAGGGCATGGGCTCCAACTCCTGGCCCCGGCGGCGACCCAGGGCCAGGCGTCGCTGCTCGAGGACCTCGAGAGGCGCAAACGCGGCCTCCATCTCGGCGAGCATCTCGGGGGTCACAGGCAGCCCAGACAAGAAGTTCGTGCCCCCGTCGTGGACGAGCACGGCCGAGATCCGCTCGAGCACCTCGGGATCCTGCTGCGTGACCCAGGCTCGAGATCCCAGCAGGCCCTGCTCTTCGCCGCTCCAGAGCATCACCCGGATCGTCCGCCGCGGTCGCGCCCCGGTGCGCTCGCAGGCCAGGGCGATCAGCCGGGCGGCCTCCATGGCCGTGGCCACACCGGTCGCATTGTCGACGGCCCCAGCGGCCCCGTCCCAGGAGTCGAGATGGGCACCGATGATCACCATTTCTTCGGCCCGCGAGTCCCCCGGAAGATCCGCGATCACATTGTTCACAGCTAGTGGCCCGCGGACAAAATGATTGTCGATCGAGAACTCGAGCTGAACAAAGACACCGCCACGGAGCTGCTCGACCAGCGCGTGGTGCTGGTCGCCGCGCAGCTGGACCTCGACCCGGCGAGGGCGCTTCCCCCAGCGGATCTCGTGGTCCCCACCGGTGTGCACGAGTCGATCGTTCGGGGCCCCCGCAGCCCAGACGAAGCCGGCCACTCCGGCCTTGTTCAGGGCCTTGGCCACGCGCTCGCCCACGGCCCCGGGGGGACCCGGCCGCCCCCCATTCAGGTCGGTGGTCAGGCCGGTGTGCGGGATCAAGATCCAGGCTCCCCGCAGGTAGGGCCGCCGCGTGCGGAGTTCGGCGTCGGTCTGCGGGTAGAGCAGGGCCTGCCCGCGCAGGGGCACGCCACCCGTGCCGGGGCTCCACGCCGAAGTCCCGAACTCGAGCGCCCTGCGATCGGGGCGGACCACTCCGCCGTGTGCAGGCCCGCGCTCGAAGCCGACCTCGAACGCCCCCCAGGGCTCCACCCTGGCCTCGAGGCCCCAATCGCCGAACCGCTCGACAGCCCAGGCCTCGGCGCTGGCCAAGCCGCTCGACGCCGTGAGCCGCGAGCCGATGTCCACGGCCAAGGTCCGCGCGTGCGCCTCGACCTGGCTGTCGGCCTCGGCCACGCGAACCATGGCCTGAACGACCGGGTCCTCCGAGACCTGCTCGAGGCTCGGGGGCTCGGGCCTGCGCTCCGCCGACGACGGGTCTGTATGCGGGGCCTGTGCGGGCTGCGGGGGCCGCTCTCCCGTCGCGGGCTCTCCGCTTCGGCAAGCCAGCGCGAGCGCGGCGACGATCAGCAGCGTGAGCGTCCGAGGGCGAGCCGCGAAGAGGGGCATCCACCCTGACAATAGGCCACGAGAGGGGGAGGCTGCGCGGGCTCCCTGGCGCCTCCTCGATCTGCGTGAGCACCGAAACATATTCATGCGTGAAGCCCCGTATTATTGTTTGTACTCGGCACGATCGCGGCTGAAATAGTCTAAATTCGAATCTGAAAGCCGATAAATTCAACTGGTGTGTGCCGAGTATTTATTCTCAGTCGCTTTGCCAACACCGTTACAGGGGGTACAGTCCGCCCCGCTTCTTATGGACGCCCGCCGACTTACGCACCTGCGCCAGCTCGAGGCAGAGAGCATCTTCATCATCCGCGAGGTGGTGGCCGAGTTCGAGAACCCGGTGATGCTCTACTCGATCGGCAAGGATTCGATGGTGATGCTGCGCCTCGCTCAAAAAGCGTTCTGGCCAGGCAAGCTCCCCTTTCCCCTCCTCCACGTCGACACGACCTGGAAATTTCGCGAGATGATCAGTTTCCGCGATCAGCTGTGTCGCGAGAGCGGGCTCGAGATCCTGATCCACACTAACCAAGACGGCGTGCGAGAGGGCATCAACCCCTTCGACCACGGCGGGTCCTACACGGACATCATGAAGACCGACGGGCTCAAGCAGGCCCTCTCCAAGTACGGCTTCGACGCGGCCTTCGGCGGCGCTCGCCGAGACGAGGAGCGCTCCCGGGCCAAAGAGCGGGTCTACAGCTTCCGCGACCGTCGCCACGCCTGGGATCCAAAAAACCAGCGGCCGGAGCTGTGGCGGCTCTACAACGGCCGCCACAAGAAGGGGGAGAGCATCCGCGTGTTCCCGCTCTCGAACTGGACCGAGCTCGACGTGTGGCAGTACATCCACCTGGAGCACATCCCCATCGTGCCCCTGTACTACGCCGCAAAACGCCCGGTGGTCGAGCGCAACGGCGTGCTGATCATGGCCGACGACGATCGCCTGCGCCTCGAGCCCGGCGAACAACCGGTCATGAAGCAAGTCCGATTTCGGACCTTGGGCTGCTACCCGCTCACCGGCGCGGTCGAGTCGAACGCGACCACCGTGCCCCAGATCATTCACGAGATGCTGACCACGACCACCAGCGAGCGCTCGGGCCGGGTCATCGACCGGGACGAAGACGCGTCTATGGAAAAGAAAAAACGGGAGGGCTACTTCTGATGGCGATCGAACACCGCAGCTACCCCTTCCCCGCCGAGGCCCCAGCAGACGAGACCCGCCCGGTCAGCTCCCTGGTCTCGACGATCCCTCCACCGGATCCCGCAGACGCCGAGATCCTCGAGTTCCTGGGTGACTACGAGCGCCGCAGCCTCCTGCGCATGGTCACCATCGGGTCTGTGGACGACGGCAAGTCGACCCTGATCGGCCGGCTCCTGTACGAGACCGGCGGAGTCTTCGACGATCAGCTCGCCTCCGTCACGACCACCGAGGGCGACACCGAGGTCATCAACTTCGCCAACCTCACCGATGGTCTGGTCGCCGAGCGCGAGCAGGGCATCACCATCGACGTCGCCTACCGCTACTTCGCGACCAAGCGCCGCAAGTTCATCATCGCCGACACCCCCGGGCACGTTCAGTACACGCGCAACATGGCCACGGGCGCGTCGACGGCCGACGCGGCCGTGATCCTCATCGACGCGCGCCTGGGTGTGCTCCAGCAGTCGCGCCGCCACGGCTACATCGCCGACTTGTTGGGCATCCCCAACTTGCTCGTGGCCGTGAACAAGATGGACCTGGTCGACTTCGACGAGGCCGCCTACGACGCTATCGTCGCCGAGTTTCGGGCCTTCACGGCCAAGCTCGGCTTCGACCGGGTCGAGTTTTTCCCGGTCAGCGCCCTCGAGGGCGACAACGTGGTCACGGCCAGCGAGCGGACCCCCTGGTTCGCCCGCGCCGGCGGCAAGCCCCTGCTCGAGCACCTCGAGACCATGGAGGTCGGCTCGAGCAGCGAGGACGATCGGCTGATCTTCCCGGTTCAGCTGGTGCTCCGCCCGGACCTCGACTTTCGGGGCTACGCCGGGACCTTGGCGGCCGGCTCCGTGCGCACGGGCGACCGGATCAAGGTTCTGCCCTCGGGCAAGACCAGCCGGGTCAACCGGATCGTGACCTGGGACGGCGACCTCAGCGAGGCCTTCGCGCCCATGTCGGTGACCCTCACCCTCGAAGACGAGATCGACATCAGCCGGGGCGACGTCCTGACCCGGGAGGACAACCTCCTGCATGTCAGCCGCCGAGTCCTCGCAACCGTGGTCTGGATGCACGACACGCCGCTGGAGCTCGGGCGCCAGTACCTGATCAAGCACATGACGAACCTGGTCTCGGGCACGGTCGTAAACGTCGACCACCGGGTCGACATGGACTCGCTCGAGCAGATCCCAGCCGACACGCTGAGCCTCAACGAGATCGGTGACGTGGTCCTGAGCCTCAACCGGACATTGATCCTCGACGAGTACAAGAGCAACAAGACCGCCGGGTCGTTCGTGATCATCGATCGGGTCAGCAACGTGACCATCGCCGCGGGCATGATCCGCAGCCACGGCGAGGACTACCAAGACGACGGCCGGGCCGTCGCCCGGGCCCTGACCGCCGAGGAGCGAGCGGCTCGCAACAACCAAAAGCCGGCCGTGGTCTGGATGACCGGACGCCCCGGCACCGGCAAGATCGTGATCGCCCGGGCCCTTGAGCGCCGCCTTTTCGACGCTGGTCACCAGGCCTACGTCCTCGATCCGGGGCAGCTTGCCCAGGTCGATCGCCGGGCCCAAGGCAAGGCCCTCGACTTCCTCATCGACGCCGCAGACATGGGCGCCGACGCGGGGATGATCATCATCGTGGCTTTCACCTCGCCCGCGCGCGGGGATCGGCAGCGCGCCCGCGAGCGCCTCGCCGAGCGCTTCGAGTTCCTCCAGGCCTTCTTCGACGCCGAGCTGCCCACCTGCCGCAGTCGGCTGGAGGCCCTGGGCCGGGATCCAGAAGAGGCGAGCTACGCCTATGAGCCCCCGGACGACCCGGACATCATGATCGACGGCGACGAGCTCGACATCGAGATGCAGGTCGAGCGTCTCATGCGAGCGCTCGAACGCCGCGGTGTGATCGGCATCGGCTAACTGCCTGCGCGGGGGCCCCCAGGGGGCCTCGCTCGGGTCCATCGCGCGCTGCCGCCAAGAGGTACGCTCCCATACAGCTTCGGCCTCGCTCCCGAGCGGGGCCGGCGGTGTACTGTGGGCCGTGCCCTCGCTCCCGGCAGCAGTCGCCCCCCAAGCGGCGGCCGAGCACGCCCGCGAGCGGGATAGGGCCGAGACCTCCACATTCGACTCTGAACCCGGGACCCTCGAAATGGGGACCGCCGTCGCGCGTTATGTGCTCACTCGGCGCCTGGGGGCCGGGGGTATGGGAGAGGTCTGGGCGGCCTACGACCCAGAGCTCGATCGACGGGTCGCCCTCAAGCTCCTGCTCCCCAACCGCCGGGGCGAGGCCGCCCGCGCCCAGCTCCTGCGGGAGGCCCAATCCCTCGCCAAGCTCAACCACCCCAATGTCGTGGCGATCCACGACACCGGCCTGTGGGCAGGGCGAGTGTGGATCGCCATGGAGTTCGTCGATGGGGAGACCCTCGACCTGTGGCTCGAGTCTGGGTCGGAGCCGAGGTCCTGGCGGCACATCCTCGAGGTCCTGTGCGACGCGGGCCAGGGCCTGCTCGCGGCCCACAACGAGGGCATGGTCCACGGCGACTTCAAGCCTCGCAACGTGATGGTCGCCAAGAGCGGCCGGGTCCGGGTCATGGATTTCGGCCTCGCCCGGGCCCGGGGAGAGTCCTCTCCCCTCCACACCCGCAGCGACCCCTCCGTCCGCCGTGGCGTCACCCCGGGTTCGCGCGACCGCAGCTCCACGGCCCCGCCGATCTCCCCGCCGATCTCCCCGCCGATCTCCCCGCCGATCTCCCCGCCGATCATGGGCACCCCCGCCTACATGGCCCCGGAGCAGTTTCGAGACGCCACCAGCGATCCGGCGAGCGACCAATTCAGCTTCTGCGTGACGCTGTGGGAGTGCCTCTACGGCGTGCGTCGGTTCCCGGGCGACTCCCTGAGCAAGGTCTGTCTTGCGATCCTCGACAATGTCCAGATCGACCCACCGAGCGGCACCAAGGTCCCCAGCTGGCTGCGGCGCGTGGTCACCCGGGGCATGGCCCACGAGGCCCGGGATCGCTGGCCGTCCATGGAGGCCCTGCTGGCCGCGCTCGACCGAGACCCGAGCAGGCGCAGACGCTCGCTGGCGATCACAGGTCTCGCGCTCGGGCTGGTGGCCGCGGTCTTGGGCTGGCGGCAGCTCGATCGTACCCGCATCATCGAGGCCTGCGACGCGGACGGGCAGGCGATCACGGCCGCTTGGAGCGACTCTGTGCGCGGCGCCTCGCATACGGCCTTCACCGCCAGCGAGTTCGGCTACGCCGCCCAGACCTGGGCTCGCGCCGACATCCGAATCCGCGACTATATGCTCGAGTGGTCCACCCTGCGGACCCAGGCCTGTCGGGAGACGCAGCTCGACCACACCCGCAGCGAGGCCTCGCTGACCCGGGTCGAGGCCTGCCTCGACGAACGCCGAGCCGACCTGATCTCGCTCACCCAGACGATGGGTGAGCGCAACCCCCAGGTCGTCCAGAGCGCGGTCAAAGCCGTGGCCGAGCTGCCCCTGGTGTTGCGCTGCGGCGACGAACGCTGGCTGGCGGCCCGCGTCGCCCTGCCCGAAGACCCCGATCTGCGCGCCGAGATCCAAGCCCTGCGTGCCGAACTCAGCGTCGCCCGGGCGCTCAACGCCACCGCTCGCTTCGAGTCCGCCCTCGTCGCCCTCGAGCCCCTCGCCACCCGGGCCAAAGCCATCGCTTGGGAGCCCCTGATCGCCGAAGTCGACATCGCCCTCGGGTTCGCTATCGGCAAGCTCGGTCGCTACGAGGAGGCCGCGGAGATCCTCGAGCGCGGGTTCTCGGTCGCGGCCCGCTCCGGCCACGACGACGCCGCCGCGCTCGCGGCCAACCACCTGACCTTCGTCGTCGGTGGAAACTTGGCTCGTTATGACGAGGCCCTTCGATGGGCGGACCTGGGCGAGATTTTCGTGCGTCGGGCCCAGGTCGAGGGCGGGATGACCCACGCCCATATTCTCAGTTCCCGGGGCCTGGTGGAGGACTACATGGATGAAGGCGAGCGCGCGGTCGCCAGCATCCAGGAGGCCATCGACATCTGGGTCCCGCTGCTGGGCGACACCCACCCCCTGGTCGGTGCCGCCTACAACAACCTCGGTGTCGCTATGCACACCAAGGGCGAGCGAGAGGAGGGGCTGCGGGTCGTCGAGCGCGGTATCAGCATCGAAGAGGAGAGCCTCGGCCCCGACCACCCCTCGCTCGCGGGGCCCCTCAACAACTACGGCTCCATGTTGCGCGAGAGGGGCGACTACGATGGGGCCATCGACGCCCTCACTCGCGCGCTCCGCATCCGCGAGGACAGCCTGGAGCCCGACCACCCTGCGATCGCCTTTTCTCTGAACAACCTCGGATTCATCCTGGCCGAGGTCGAGCAATTCGAGGTCGCTATCGCCTCACTCGAACGAGCGATCGCTATCCGCGAGACGAAGTTGGGACCCGGACACCCCCTGCTGTCGACGAGCTTGTTCAACCTCGGCAACGCCCACAGGAGCCTCGGCAACTTCGATGAGGCCGGCGCCTTGCTCTCGCGCGCGCTCGAGATTCGGACCGAGGCCTACGACCCTAGCCACCTCAAGATCGCCGAGGTCCTCCACAGCTTCGGCCTGCTCGAGTCCGAACTCGGCAACTTCGAGCTCGCGCGTGCCTACCACGAGCGGACGCTCGAGATCTGCCGCGCCAAACCCGGGAACCTGCGCTCTCCCCTCTGCGCGAACGCCCTCGTTCACCTCGCCCGTGCCCTCGTCGGCCTCGGAGAGCTCGACACCGCTCGCCAGCAACTCGACCGTGGCGAGGCCATGTCTGCCGCTCTGGACACATCCGTGCTCCGGGATCGGGCCATCGGGCCCAGCTGTCCTTTGTCCGTGCGCGCCTGCTCCGAGCCGAGGGTCGGATGCACGCCGCCCACACCCACGCCACCGAAGCCAAGACCGCGTTCACCGGCAGCCGCAGCACCCTGGGCTCGACCGCCGTCGACACCTGGCTGGGCTCGACCTCGTCCTCG
>Ga0256845_1003810_pt1 | contig 9995 bp, 6 predicted proteins | sample RiftiametaG_FD_189101 | JGI IMG/M metagenome (GOLD analysis project Ga0256845, IMG submission 189101) | Tube worm associated microbial communities from hydrothermal vent at the East Pacific Rise, Pacific Ocean - Riftia | ecosystem: Host-associated > Annelida > Integument > Unclassified ... | reverse complement strand
GATTTCGAGGTGTTGACGGCGGAGGCCACGATAAGGTCGGGCTTGCGATTATAGAGAAGCCCCTTGTCAGTTCATACCGGTCCGCATGAGGCAGGCTGAGCAAAGTCGCGCGAGTTGGTTAAGAGCCGGTGTTGCGGATCTCAGGAGCGGGCTTCAACCACAAAAAACCCCTCCGTCGCGGGGTTGCGAGGAGGGTTTTGATGGCGGAGCCTGATCGGCCCGCATCGTAAACATTTGGGTTGTGAGCTGTGGGGCGGGATCAGGAGGCGCGTGAGCCGAGGGCCGCGCGCAGCTGCGGCACGACTTCAGGCATCGCCACCGAGATGATCACTCCGAGGGAGGTCTTGGTCAGGTCGATGGCCAGGCCGAGTCGGTACTTGGAGTCGAGCTCGACGACGGCGATCATCACGTTCTCATCCTCGCCGAGGGTGAAGAGCATCGAGGCGAGCTGATGCGGGATCGGCAGACCGGACTTCTTGATCGAGTCAATGGTCCGCTCGCAGACGACGTTGAAGAGCGCACAGGCCTTGGGTGCGGTGCGAATGCCGGCGATCGACATACCGGACTGCTTGCTAAAGACGTCGGCAGCGGCCATTCCGCCAGCCAGCTGGTCTTCCATTTCCGCGAGGAGCTCGTTGACTTGCTTGAGGTTCATGGTTGCTTCCTTCGTGCGTCCAAAGGGGAGGGGGCTTTGGGTTCTAGGCCCACGTAGAGCCAATCTAGCTCGGCCCAAGGTACGGTGCGCGTTGGCATGAGGCCGCAACAGACGCCCGAGAATCAAAACACGAAAGCGGCCTACGCGTCTAGCCGTGCAGATCGCGCGAAGGGGCTGCGCAGTAGCGCAGCCTGCGTCGTCAGGCCGTCTGCCGCGGGTCTTGCTCTGTGCCGGTGAACGGCCAGCGCGGAACCGAACTCGATGAATGCACGGACGGGAAAAGTTGGCGAAGCGATCGCTCGGGCGATGCTGACCTCAGGGGCGAAGCAGATCGTTCGAAGCAGGCGCTCCTGCCGGCGCATGGCTACCAAGAGCCGACGGTCGACTGGATCGGATCGAAGTGAAAGAGCACCTCGTCGCGGGTCGGTGCAGGCGCTCCTGCCATCGGATCGCCGCTCTCGCAGGTGCCGTTTTCGATGAGCTCTAGAGCCGCGGCGAGCGAGGCCTCGGCGGGCGCTCCGAGTTGGTTTACGAGGTCGTCATCGGCAACGCAGTCGGGGGCCAGGCCGTCGTAGTAGTCGGTCTCGCCGTCGACGTTCACCAGGCGGAAGGTGATCGGGTAGAGGATCTTGTCGCAGAAGTCGAAGGAGCGCATGCCGACTGGTTTGCCGCCGGTGGTGCCACCGATCACGTAGGTGTCGACGTAGGGGCGCACGGAGTTGATCACCAGTTCGCTCGCCGAGAGGGTGCGGCCGGTGGTGATGAAGTAGACGCGTTTGACGTGGAGCGCGTGGCTGAGGCGATTGAGCTTGTAGTTCTCGTTTTCGCCGGAGAGGTCGTCGTTGTACTGGACGTGGTAGGCGATCTCGCGGCTCTTGCTGGCATCACCGGCGATCAGGCTCGCGAGGTGACGCGCGACCGATAGGCGACCGCCGCCGTTGTAGCGAAGATCGACGACCAGTTCGTCGACACCGGCATCGTTGAAACGAGCGACGGCCTCGTCGAGTTCGGGGATCGCGGTGTCGACGAAGGAGGTGAAGTAGAGGTAGCCGATCTTGCGGCCGCCCCGTTGGATCACCGTTGAGGTCGGGACGGTGACGATCTTGATCCAATCGCGGGCGAGCTTGACGTCGCGGACGCCGTCGGTTTCGGCGATCTGGAGGTCGACTGTCACGCCGAGTTCGCGGGGGCCAAACATGTCGCCCCAGAGGCCACCGGCGTCGATCTCTGAGATCGACAGGCGGTTGATCTCGAGGATCTCATCGCCGCGTCGGAGGCCGGCGTCGTCGGCAGGCGAATCTTTGTAGACGAAGGAGATCCGGATCTTGCCGTCGTGGTCGCGCTTGTGGCTGAAGCCGTAGCTGATGGTCTTGCCCTTTTCGAAGAGGGCGTTGCTCTGGACCTTGTCGGCGACCCTGCTCCAGTGATCGATCTCGCTGTAACGTAGGTCGGCGAGCACATCCCGGGGCTCCTCGTAACTCGCTAGATCGATGTCGGGCACCTCCTGGTTCCACAGGTAGGAGTGCTTCATGACCTCGAGGACATACGCGTTTTGACTGGGGATGGTGCAATCATCCGGTGGATCGACCATCACCGGATCGGCGCAACCAGCCGCATTGGCCAGGAGCCCGCCGAGCACCAAAGAGATGAACGGGAGCCTCACTAACGACGTCGATACCACCACAGGCAGCGACTATAGCGGAGTTTGGTGAGCTTTGGCCGGCGGCCGTAGGGAACGCTGCCGGGCGACAAGTGACAGTGTTCAAGGCCGCTTTAGGGATTGGAGAGCGCAGGAGGCGCTAGGGTCCATGAGCGATCGTGCATGGGTTCGAGGCTCGCTCTGCGCGGCTTTGGGGGGGTGGTCGTATCCGGGACTTCGATCGGCTACTATCACCGACGGTTTTGCCACGGAGACGGCTTTGAGCGACAGCGAAAACCAGCACAGAGCGATCGACCCGTCGACCGATCCAGCGCGCCTCGGCGTCTTCTCAGGGCTGCCTCCAGCGGCGTGGAGTGACTTGCTCTCGGTTATGGAGATCAAGCGAATTCAGCCCGGGCACGTGTTGATCGAGCAGGGGGCGATCGATCGCGGCATGTACCTCGTCCGCAGCGGACGTCTTGCCGTCCTCGTCGCCGACAAAGATCGAGCCCGCCGGATCGGCACGATCGAGCCGGGCTCTGTCGTCGGTGAGCAGGCGTTGCTCGATGGCAAGCCGCGTTCGGCGACGATCAAGGCGCTCAGCGAGTGCGAGTTGTTGCGTCTCAGCTTTGATGCCTTTCGCGAACTCAACAAGTGCTCGCCGGAGCTCGCGGGGCTCTTTCTCTTTCAGCTCGCGAGGGTGATCTCATTGCGCTTTCGCCGGGTTCAGACCCAGCCCAACATCCCCGAAGAGATGCTGCCCTAGGACGGGCGTTCGAGGTCCGTGCTGCTCTGGCGGCCGGATCTTTGATGCGTGTGCATCTTGGGCGCTGTTTTCCACGGCCTGCGTTGGCGTATGCTCCGGCCCATGGATCTCTCCCCAATTGCGGCTCTTCGCCCGCACTACGAAGACGACCACGGACTGCTGATCCTCGAACTTTCGCACGGCAAGGCGAACGAGATGGGGAGCCCGCAGCTCGATGCCTTTGACGCCCTCTGCGATCTGCTCGAGACCGAGGCCTCGATCTCCTGCCTGTGCACGACCTCGCGGAGATTTAGCAAGCGGGGCACGGCGATTTTTATCGCCGGGGCCAATGTCACCGAGCGTGTTGGCTGGCAGGATGCGCAGGTCAAGGCCCATGTGCGTCGTCAGCGGGCGCTGATGCAGAGGCTCCGACGTCTGCCGCTTTTCACGACGGTCTTGAGCCACGGAGTGACCCTCGGATGGGGCGCGGAATTTGTGCTCACCGCGGATTACGCTCTGGCGACGCCGGCCGCGAGTTTCGCCCTGCCCGAGACCGGCCTAGGGATCCTGCCCGGCGCCCGCGGGACCGCCGAACTCGCGCAGGCGCTCGGACTCGCGCAGGCCTTGCGTCTGGGCTGCACCGGCGAGGCTGTCGACGGCCTCGAGGCCGCCCGTATCGGTCTCGTGCAGGAGGTGGTCGCAGATGTGGATGTAGGTCTCGACCGGGTCCGGGAATTGGCCAAACGGCTGCGTCGTCGCTCACCGACGGCGATCGCGGCCTACAAGCGCGCCCTCCTGGAGGCCCAAGGTGAGGCCGAAGAACGTCGTTTAATGGTAGAGGCGGCGGCCTACGAGCTCTGCGTGGACAGCGGAGAGGCGGCGATCGGCCGGGCGAACTTTGCCGCTATTCGCGCTGGGGAGGCTCCTCCTTGGGGTTCTCGCACCGTCAAATAGCTCGTGGAACAATGTCATCGGCTGTGTGTTGACCTGCGACCGACTTTTTGAGGAGCCGGTATTAGCCGCCGATGGGCCGGCGAGCTGTGGAATAATTCCCGCGGTCAAAGGCGATGCTCGCGGGTTGTGTTGCTGAGGTCCTGCGCTTACCCTCGGTCGCCGGAAAAAGTGCGCTTTGCGCCTGTAGGGACAGCATTGACAGCCACGACGAGCCCGGAAGAGGAAAGCGAAGCGAAGCAGCCCCAAACGATCGCGGGCCGCTATCGAATACGTCGGCTCCTCGGTCGCGGCGGCTTTGGTGCGGTCTACGAGGCCTACGACCAGCTGGAGGAGCGTCTCGTTGCCCTCAAGGTGATCCGCCACGATATAGAGGTAGGCACACAGACTGCCGCGGGCGTGGGTACTGGCTCCGCCCGGCTGCGTTCCCAGCGTCAAGCGCCCTCGTCGAGTTCGCGGCTGCGCAAGACGACCCTCACCGGGCGGACCTTTAGCGATACCAAGGGCGCCGTCGATGACGTGACCGCTCGCTTTAAAGACGAATTTCGTCTGCTCACCCAGCTTCACCACCCGAACCTCGCCGCCGTCTACGATTTTGGCCGCTGCGAGCAGCAGGATTCCTTTTATTTCACTCAAGAGCTGATCCACGGCGAGTCGCTCGGCGAGTTCCTCCGCGGTAAGCCGCGCGAGACGATCGTCGAGATGATCGTGCAGCTCGCGCGGGCTCTCGATTACATCCACACCCTCGGCTTTGTGCACGAGGACATCAAGCCGAGCAATGTGCTTGTGTGCCCGCCAGAGACCGCGAGTGGTGTGCCGCAGGCGAAGATCATCGACTTCGGTTTGGCCCGCATGTTGCGTCGGCCAAACGGTGCGATCGACGATGAACTCGACGAGGTCGAGGTGCACGGCACGCCCGGCTTCTCGGCGCCCGAAAAAATCATCGGTGACGCGACCGACGCTCGCTCCGATATCTACTCCCTGGCGGCGACCCTCTACACCGCCATCCGCGGCCAAAAACCCTTCCCCTCTCGGGACTTTCGCGAGGCGCTGCGCAACCAACGGGATTGGCGACCGGAGCTCGCAGGGGCCGTGCTCGCCGCGGGTGGACCGGTGATCGCCGAGCTCATCGGTCGCATGCTCGAGCCCGATCCAAACAAGCGGCCGCAGAGCGCCCGATCGATCGTGCTCGAGCTGCTCCGCCGTGAAAGTGCGCAGATCCGCAGCCGCCAGGCGAGCGCAGAGGATCGCCGAGAGTTCGCGAGAGTCCTGGTCGAGCACCTGCCCTTTGTCGACAGGGCTGGGTATCTAGACATCCTTCTGACCCGTGCGGTCGAGGTCCTGCGTCCCGAGGTGGCACCCGAGCCGGATCGGCTGCCGCGGGCCGGTCGTCTCCTGCGCACGGTCTTTGTCGAGGCCCCGGAGGGCATGGGCAAGCAGCGCCTGATGGCCGAGGTTCGCCGCGAGGTGCAGCTCGGTGATGGGCTCTTCGTCGAGGCCAACTGTTGGGGCGGAGAGGGTGGAGTCGGACCCTTTGGGCCGGTTGTATTGCAGCTGGCGACGGCGCTCGGCGAGCGCTCCAAGACCCTTCACTGCTACAGCGACCTGGTGAAGGCGGCCCGCGGTCGCCGTCCAAAAGACGCGATCGCCGTCCAACTCATCGAGTTTTTGATCAGCGCCGCCGCCGAGACGCCCTTTGTCCTCCATCTCTCGGATCTCGCCCGCGCTGGCGAGAGCGTGCGCAACCTAGTCGATCACCTGGTGCGGGCGATCGATCACAACGAGGCGAAGATTCTGCTCTGCGTGACGACCGAGCCACACACGCGGCTCCGCGGTGTGCTCGAGGGTCTAGGTCGCGAGCAGCTGGCGGAGGTCTGGAACCTCCGCCCCTTCGCCAGCAACGAGATGTACGCGGTGCTCCAGGGAATCCTCGGCGACGCGGCGCTGCTCGACGAGCTGACGGCGATGCTCGACAAGCTCACCGGCGGTCATCCGCTGAGCTTTCGCGAGACCCTTCGGGTGCTCATCGAAGAGTCGATCCTGGTCCGCGACACCGATTCGTGGATCCTCAGAACCTCGTCGGTGGCGGCGGAGCAGCTGCACAAGAGCCTGGCGCAGCGCTCCGAGGGACGCCTCGACAGCCTCGGCGTCAGCGCCTGGGAGATCGGCAGTACGCTCTTTCTCATCGAGGCGCCGATCGAGGAGCAGCAGCTCGCCGCTCTCTCGGATCTCCGTCGCGAGCGCTTCCGTCGGACGCTCGATCGCCTCGAGAGCGAAGGCCTGGTGGTCCGCAACGCCACGGTCGGATCCAACCTCGTCACTCTGGCCCACGAGTCCGTCCGCGAGGCTGTGCGCCTGCGCTATGGCTCGTCGCTAAACGAGACCCGCCTCGACCTCGCCGAACGCATCGACGAGCTCGAGCAACCGGATGCCAATCTCGTCTATCTGCGGGCACGCCTGCTCGACGATGCCTCGGATGGCCTCGAGTCGGCCGACGAGTTGGAGGAGGCGGCCGAGATCCTCTTCAAGGCGAACCAGCCACAGCTGGCATCGCGGGTGCTCGAGCGGGTGATGACTCGCCTTCGTCGCTTTGGCCGGATCGAGGCCCTGCCGCGGCTGCTCAAGGCCAAGCTGCAGCTCTTAGAGCAGGCCGGCGGCGCCCTCGAAGATCCCCAGCGCGAGGCCGATCACTACCAGGCGGGCATCCTCGTCGCGGAGCTGCTCGGCGATCACCGGGCCCAGTCGCTCTTCTGGCTCGGGCTCGTCGACCGCTTTGTGCTCGACACCACCAGCGATGGCGAGCGAGCGCTCCACCGTCTCGACGAAGCGGCAGCGGCGGCCAAGCTCGCTCGTGATCGGATCTTAGAGCTGCGGATTTCGATCCGCCGAGCCGAGCTCCACCTGAACTCTGGGGACATCGAGCAGGCGGTCGAGCACTCGGGATTGGCGATGAAAATTCTCGACAACGAGGGGGCCAGCGATGGCGAGGTGATGCATATCATCGGTGTGCGGCTGCGCTGCCTCTCGCTGGCCGGGGAGGTCGAGGTCGCGGCCGAACTCCACGATTTTGCGAGGCCGATCGCGGCCCGAGTACCGGTGGTCAACCGCCGTTCCTATCTCTCGGGGATCGCCTTTCTCGCGGTGCTTGGCGGTGCTCCGGAGCGAGCGATCCCAGAGACCCGGCAGGCGATCGAGGAGCTGCGCAGCGCGAATACCACGCGCCTCCTGATCGCACCGCTGCACAACCTCGGAGACCTGCTCCTTCGGACAGATAAATTTGCCCTGGCCGCCGAGACCTTCCGCGAGGCGATCCGCCTGAGCGGCCTGCACGGCTACGACTTCCACGTCAACTTGAACCGCGGCTTCCTGGGCTATACGATCGCTCGCATGGGCGAGGTCGAGGAGGGCGCTGCGATGCTCGCAGAGGCGAAGTCTGGCATGCTGCAGATCCAGGGGGAGCACGTCGGTCGCCAGCAGCTCCGTCTTCTCGACGCAGAGCTCGCCCATCTCCGGGGGCAAAGCCCGCGGGCCCGTCGGGAACTCGAAGAGATGCTCTCGGACTTCGAATCGGCCAAGGAGTTTAGCCTCGCAAATTGGGCGAAGGAGGCTCTGGCGAGGATCGAGCGCGATCGTGGGACGACCTTCATCGAGGCACCGAGCGACCTAGATGAGTCGGAGGTCGCCCCCGATGAAGAGACCGTTCGCACCAAACCCGTGCGATAGTATGGGCGAACGCGCGCCCGTGAAACCTATGTTCCGCCAGCTACCATGCTCAGAACGCTGTAGAAGCCGCGAGACGCCCGTTCTCGGGGGATAGTGCGGAGTATGGAGATGGCGATGGAGAGCGACGGGCGATGATAGGAACGGTGTTAGCCGGTCGCTATCGGATCGACGCGCAGCTCGGTGAGGGCGGCATGGGGGTGGTCTATCGCGGCCATCACCTCCACCTGAAGCGGGACTTTGCGATCAAGGTCTTGCACGCCGACATCACTCGCGACCCCGATATCGCTCGCCGCTTCGAGCGAGAGGCCCAAAGCGCGGCCCGCTTGGAGCACCGCAACTGCATCCAGGTCACCGAGTTCGGCTCGACCGACGAGGGCATGCGCTACATGGTGATGCAGCTGCTCGAGGGCATCGAGCTTCACGAGTTGATCCGCGGTCCGTTAGAGCCGTTGCGTGCTCTCGATCTCTTTTTGCAGATCCTCGCCGGTTTAGAGCATGCCCACGGTCGCGGCGTTGTGCACCGCGATCTCAAGCCGCAAAACGTCTTTGTCAGTCGCGACGGAAACGGCGAAGAGGTGCTCAAGCTCGTCGATTTTGGTATCGCCAAGCTGGTCTCTGGAGAGGGCGCGGGCGAGGCGATGACCCGGGCGGGCATGGTGTTTGGCACGCCGCTGTACATGAGCCCCGAGCAGTGCTTAGGGGTTGAGGTCGACGCTCGCTCCGATCTCTACTCGGCCGGTATCCTGCTCTATCTGATGCTCTCTGGGGCTTTGCCCTTTGTCAGTGATGACCCGGTTGCGGTGATCCGCATGCAGGTCAGCCAGGATCCGGCGCCCTTACCTGAGAGGGTGCCCGAGGACCTAGCGAAGATCGTCTACCGCCTGCTCGCGAAGCAGCGCGAGGATCGTTTTCCAGATGCCAAGACCGTGCGCAAGATACTGCTCGGCTACCGCAAGGGCTTGGCGTCGCGTCTCGCTCGCGGTGAGTCGGCAGCGCAATCGACCCCGCGCCTGTCCACGCATGTTCCGCGGGCCGCCTTTCATACGGCCTTGCCCGACTCGCTAAAGCCCCGTGAGCGTCGCAGCGGGTTGTGGGTGCAGATTGGCGGTCTAGTCGCGGGTGTCGCTGCGATCGCGGTCGTCGCCTTTGTTCTCCTGAGCGGTCAAAAAGTCGAGCCAGAGAGGGCTGATGAGGGCGAGGTCGCAGCGGCGGATCGCGGAGAGCCGGGGGAAAAAGGGGTGGACGAGGCAGACGAGGCCAAAAAGGGTCCGCATGCCGATCAACTGGCGTCGATCGATGCCGCCTTCCGCAACAACGACTACGATCAGGGGGCGCTGCTGCTCGGGTCGTTGCGCGAGGATTTTCCAGAGCATCCGGGCCTGCTTTGGCGTGAGGGCTGGCTCCTCAATTGGCGCGACCAGGATCGCGTGCAGGCGCTCGATCGCTACCGGGCTGCGCTCCTGGGGGATCCTGGGCTCCACGACAACCAGGGATTTGTCAGCGAGTTCACCGCCCTGCTCCGCTATCCAGAGGTCCGGGCCCAGGCCGTTGATCTCGCGATCGAACTCGGCGACCAGGGCCACGAACTCTTGCTCTCCTTTATCAACGACGATGGTGTTCGCCTCGGGTTTACAGAGCGCCATCAAATTCTCGAGGCCCTCGCCGGTGAGGCCGAGATTCTCGCTAGGATCGATCGAAGCCTCTTGTTGCGCCACGACGTCGAGCAGCACCTCGAGGCGCCGCGGCCCTGCGTGGCGCTGACGGATTCCTTAGAGGCGATGCTCGAGGCTCCCGATCCGAGCTACGCCGAGTTGCTGGCCGAGATCAAAGTCCCGAAGGTTTCGGCGGAGGCCTCTGCCAGGGAGAAAACCGCCTGCGCCGATCTGCCCGAGCGCCTCGCCGCGGCTCGTAAGGCGCTGCGATCCAAGAAGAGGCGTAGGCGGCCCAAGAAAAAGAAAAAATCGAAAAAGAGGTGGGGGCATTGAGCGCGCTCAAACCACTGCTACCGCCGTGCTCGGGCCCTGCCAGGCCCCTGATCTTGGCGTCAACCTCACCGTATCGCCGCGAGTTATTGGGGCGCTTGGATCTGCGTTTTGAGGTTGCCGCGCCCAGTTTTGATGAGGCGGCCCATAGCCATCATTTTGCAGAGCTGGGGCCGGAGGAGTTTGCTCTGCACCTCGCCCGAGGCAAGGCGCGCTCCCTCGGCGAGCGCTACCCGCAGGCCTGGATCCTCGCTGCGGATCAGATAGGTGTACTTGGCGGGGTCGATGAGCCGCCCGTCG
>Ga0256845_1003807_pt1 | contig 10002 bp, 16 predicted proteins | sample RiftiametaG_FD_189101 | JGI IMG/M metagenome (GOLD analysis project Ga0256845, IMG submission 189101) | Tube worm associated microbial communities from hydrothermal vent at the East Pacific Rise, Pacific Ocean - Riftia | ecosystem: Host-associated > Annelida > Integument > Unclassified ... | reverse complement strand
TTTGGTTGCGAACGAGTTTCAGCGGATCATCCTGAAGTTGGCGCAGATGCCCATCGGCTTGATCATGATCTCGCACGCCAAGGAAAAAGAGCTTGACACGCCGACCGGCAAACTCCAAAAGTCGGTCCCCGTGCTCCCACCCAGGATCATGGAGTCGATCGCCGGGTTCGTCTCGATCATCCTGTACGCCACCGTAGAGCGAAAGGGGACCGGGAAGGACGCGACATGGGAGCATGTCGTCAAAACACGGCCACGGCGAGAATACGAAGCGGGGGACCGCACGGGACTCTTACCCCAGACTCTCCCGTTGAAATATGATGAGTTCAGAAAGTACTTCAAGGAGGACAAAGCATGATAGACCTTTCGCAGTTCGACCAGTCATTCGAGAGCGCCCCGGAACCGGAGGGAATTGACAAAATCGACGACGGGACGTATCAGGCGACCATTCAGCGATTCGAGGTTATCGAGGCTAAGGACGGCCGCGCCTGGATGAAATGGGTCCTAAAGATCCAATTCGGCGAGGAGCGTGGAAAACGAGCCGTCAAGATTTCTTCGATCAAGGAAGACCAAATGGAATGGCTCAAGAAGGATCTCCGAGCCTGTGGCATCAACGTCAAAATGCTCTCCGAACTGCCCGACATCATGGAGAACGTGATCGGGACCTGTGTTGAAATCCAACTGAAAACCAAACCGAATCCGAACGGACGAGGGTACGTGCAGAACATTTTCATCAACCGGCCGCTGGAATCCATAGACACCCCGCCGGAGGAGGATGCCCCGTTTTGAAATCACCGATTGACGGATCCGAAATGCCGAAAGCTGAAAAACGTGAGAGTATGGTTGGAACCACCAGCGCAAACCTGAAACGGCTTGAGTTGGAGCGGGAAAAACTCAAGATGCAAAAGGAGGAGAAGGTCGCCGCCGGCGGGCCGCTCGAAAAGTTGATCGAACAGATCGACAACCTTGAGGTTAAAACCGCAGCGAAGGCCATGTTGGCCCGCCTTATGGAACTGCCCATGGACGAGCCTGTCCTTGAATCTCTCCAGTTGGAAGCCCAACTCTGGCGAACCATCGCGGCCAGGGGGCGGGGCTCGAAAGAGACGCTGAGACGCTGCAAAGACGGCCTGGAGATTCTCCAGAAACTCAGCCGGCTGAGATCTGCTTTTTTGGAACAGAAAGAAATCGAGAAGCTCCGGGCCGATGTGGACATCATCATCCGGGAAAACAAGGCGCTCCAGGAGGTGGTTGAAAACCATCTCGGCAAAGAGCGCCTGAATAAGATTTTGAACGAGGCGAGGCTTGACAAATCGTGAAAAGACCATTTGTCAAACAAAATTACAAACTGATCTCCCAGCAAGTCGCCGAGTACCGGCGATCCAAGGAAGAGAGGGGAGAGGAGCGGGAGATCTCCGTTCGGGAGTTCATCGAGAAATATTGCAAGATCCTCGATGAATCGGGGAACCTCGTTCACCCGATCCTCCGGCCGGCGCAGGAAAAAATCCACTATCTGTGCGAGGAGCAACTTGACGAGGAGGGAATGGTCCGGGTTTTGATCGGGAAATTCAGAAAGCCCGGAGCGTCCACATATGTTGAACTGCGGAACCTATGTAAACAGATTATCAACCCCAACATCACCGCCGCCCTGGTGGCTCACCGGGACGACTCTACCGCATGGATCGGCCGGATCCCAATCCGGGCTTACTACTCTCTCCCGCAGGAACTCAAGGACCGGGCTCCGCTCGCCAGGGAGAAAGCCGGAAAGGACGGCTTGAAATTCGCGCCGCCGTACCAGGGAGTGTTCCTCATGTCCACCGCAGGCGGCCGAGCGTTCGGTCATGGAGTCACCCCGCAGTTGGTTCATTTATCCGAGGTGGCATGGTTCCCACCCAGCGCTGACTTTATGGCGGGCCTGGGAAATTCACTGAGGAACATTCCGGGTTCCGAAATCGTGCAGGAATCCACGTTCAACGGCCGAGACCCGTTTTTCTATCCTGAATGGATACGGGCGAAACGGGGCGAATCCGAGTATCGTTACATATTTCTAGGACTTCTCGACGAGGAGAAATCCTTTCCATTCTACTCGATACCGCTCAAACCCGGCGAGGAATTAAAACTCAAACCGGATGAAGCCGAGTTCCAGCGTAAACACGGAGTTCCCGACGCCCTGATGAAATTTGTGGTCCTGAAGAAAAACTCTCCGGCCTGCGCGTACCGGTGGGATATGTTCAACCGCATGTTCCCGCTCAATGAGGGGCTGGCGATCTCGATCTCCGAGGGTGAGGTATTCAGCGGGCCGGACCTCGATTGGTTGGAGGACAATCACGTCAAAGATCCGGCGTTCATCTGCGATCTGGAATTCGAAAACGAAAAACCTCTCAGTCCGATATTGATGGTTCGTGACGCCGCGTCTCCCATATTCGAGGTGTGGGAGGAACCGCTCCCCGACTACTACTATGTGATCACGCTCGACGTGGCGCAGGGATTCAAGGGGGATTTTTCGGCGCTGAATGTCTGGAAAATGGACGAGGGCGATTTCGATCTGGTCCAGGTAGCGCACTGCGCGACCAACACGGTCGAGCATCAGCGCATGGGGGTCTACGCCTACCAGGCGGGGGCGCTCTACAATTGGGGTTTGATAATAATCGAAGTGAATAATTTCGGGTGGGCGGTTATCACGAATTTGGAAAAATCCTTCGACCCGAAGGAATACCCTCAGACGGTATTAGGCTATCCGAACCTGTTCACGGCGCTCAAATACGACACGACCGGAGAAAATCCCGTGGAAACCGATCGCCTTGGTTGGTTGACCATCGGCAAAACGAAACAGAAGCTTATGACGGAGTTGGCCGAGTTGATCTACCGACGGCGCATTATCATCCGGTCGTCCAGGGTGTTGGCCGAACTCAGGGGATTCACGTGGAACCCCGACAAAAAAGATTATGTGCAGACCCTCCTCTCCCCGGAGGACGGGCGGCCGCACGATGATGAGATCGTCTCGACGGCTCTGGCGAAACAGGGGTATGACGGATGGAAGCTACGAGCGCCGGTATTCCAGGGTATGAAAATCCTGGAGATCTAGACGAGGACAAAAAGTGCTACAAATGTGAGCACTGGAGCCGTCTGGAACTCAAATCAGGCTACGGAGTATGTGCGGTGCTGAAGGAATTTCATAACGAAATCCAACTACTTGACAAATACGGCTTCCCGGTTCTCGACCGAAACGAGGAACGCCACGAGAGTCAGGGTTGTCGAGGCTATTTCAAAATGCTCGATGAGTATAGGTAAAAGTCCGTCTCCCGGCCGTTTATTCGGCCCGGATAGTCAACGTGGAACGCATCGCCGTATATCCGAGACCGCCGGCGCCCGACGGCACGTCGGCGGTCACAACCAGAGGTAAACGATGGATAAATACAGCGTTTTCGATGAGGTAGTCTACTCCCGAACGGAGCGTGAATGGTCGATCACCGTCAACGGCAAAACTCGATCGTTCAAGAATCTGTTTGGGTCCCTTGTATTCGGCAATCTAGGAGAGGTAAACGATCAGGCCGAGCACGCCGTGACGGTCCACGCAAAGACCGACGACGACAAATTGGTCGTGATCCATGAGTTCAAAACAGAGGACTCCTCGAAACTGATCAAGGAGTTGATCGACATAAAGGACGCTCTGCGGATGGACCGCATCTACTTCCTGCCCTCGGATGAGGCGCTGCTCCGGGATGTGAAGCGAACCGACGGGCTGACCTACTATGACTCGACCGGCATCTCGGCGCAGGACGCCCCGGTCTATCGCCGGAACCCCGGAACCTGGAAATACTGGCGGTCCTGGAACCTGACGGCCGGATTGACTCAGTTCCACCCGCATCTCCAGGTGAGCGAAAGCGCCGTGTTGAAAAGCGCAAAACGAGCGTTTCAGGAGCAAAAAGCTCTCGTGCTCCCGCATTGCAGGAACATCCTGCGATTGCAGGGTAAACGCTGGAGCGACGCCAAAAACATCCCGCTGATCCTGTCGGTGGGGTTCGGCGTGGCGACCGGGCTGATGCTGATCGACGAGGAGAAACGGATCGAGCGAGTCGAGCAAAAGAACTGGCGGGAACCGTACCCGTCGAGATGGGGAGGGTTGACGTGAAAAAAGAGCAGATGAAATGCGCGAGATGCATCTACGTTGATACGAGCGTCTCGCCGAAATGTAACCGAAAATTTCCGGCGACGCCGATCAATTTTATCAACCAGAATTGGTGTGGCGAGGGGATGTGGATCGACCCGGATCCCGACACGAAAACAACCGTGTTGATCGAATACTTCGAAGCGGAGGACCTCCGGAAACCGCCCGCGGCGCCCGAACCCCCCAAGGTTCCGGTGAGAGCGATGCCGCCAATTCCCCACGATTTCGAATGGGCTATGTTCATGCTCAAAAAGGGCTCAAAAATTCAACGAGCGACATGGAACCCTGAAGAACACATTATGGAAGAGCAGAGGGCCTATGGAGCCCGCCAGTTCATAAAGCGAATCGTTATCAGGAGAAAAATCGGCGGGTTCGCCGAAACCTGGGATCCCCACCACGGGGACATCACGGCCAATGATTGGAAGACTTTCGATCAACCAGAAACCCGTCCCGCTGCTGAGAGATCGGCACCGGCAATTCACTCCCATGAGGAGGCTGACTCGTTTTGTCACGACTAGCCAGAGAGATGTCCAGACAGCGCCCCGGCACCGACGGGCTCGTCGGGGCGCCACAACCAAATCAAAAAGGAAAATCATGAAACTCATAGAGTTGTCGAGAAAAGTCGCGAACGATCCGCGGGTAAATCTACCCGTCAAACACATTCACACCACACTGAGTGTGGCGTTCGAGATCATTCGAGAAGAGGTCAAGCGGGGGGTCGTCGTGCACGTCCCGCGGTTCGGCAAGTTCCTCAAGAGATTCAGGCGCACAATTCAGGGCGAAGGGTTCAGGGTCTCATTCATCGCGTTCACCAAATCGCGGTGGCACTGAAATGAGGACGAAGTACCACATCCCTTTTCAGGGGGGGGGCTACACGTTCGACCCGGTTCATCGGAAATTGCTCCTCGAAATCGACCTGGAGAACAAGATCAGAGTCGATCGGAACGGGACACGGGTTGTGGTGGCGATCATGGGCGAGAGCGAGCCCGAGATGCTCCAGGATAAGCATGGAAAGTTCTTCCCCTGGAAAATTTCGCTCCTCGTCTCCCGAGAAGTGAGGGACGAGGAGGACACACCGAACGATGAGCGAGCGATCGAGATCATCCGCAAACTCCTCAGTCGAGTCATTCCGGCCGCAGATGAACGCATGTTGATCCGGCTTCTCGAATACATGGCGTACAACGACGCCCCCGTCGAAGAATATCTCAAGCGTCACGACCGCGAGCGAGCCGGCTGGCGGGGGCCGGTTGACGGCTTCTTTGGAGAATATCGAAAAAAATCTTGAAAAAGGTGTTGACACGTGTAAAACGAGTTGTTATCTTGGTGGTGGATGAGAAAATCGGAGAAGGGAAAAATCCAATGACCAAAAAGGAACAAGTCGTTTACTGGTCGATTATAGGCGTGTCGATACTCACAATTATCATCCTGGCGTCAATCCTCGTGATCCGGTCGTCCCAGCCGAAGGGGCCGACCCCTTGGGAAGTGCTCCTTAACCCATTCTCCGAAGATGGCTGGGCGGAGGCCCGACGAGAGTTGGGGCTCCCCCCGGCGCCGGTCCACGAAGAACCGGAAGAGGAGGAAATGTCGGTCGAGGAAATCAACGCTGAGATCGAGTACGACACGGCCGACGTAGCCGACGAGGCGCATTTCCAGCTAGAGCAGATGGAAGCCGAACGGCGAGCGAGAGAGGAGGAGGAGGCGTACCGCCGACGACAGGCAAAACGAGAAAAAGAGATCGCCATGATCGATTTCAGGATCCGGGAAATAGAGCGTGAAGAACAGCGCCAACACGAGTTGGAAATCGCCCGAGTTCACGCAGCGGCAATCGAAGAGGCGGCCCGGGTCCAGGCTCTCGCCGAAACCGCACGGGCCGAAGCCGAACTCGCAGCCGCTCGAGCGCAGGCGCAGGCCACCAGGAACGCCGCAGCGCTCCAGACGGCGGCCATCGACCACGCCGCAGCCGTCGCCAGCACCGACAGAGCATTGACCCGGGCCGCCATTGACGATCAGACGGTAGCGGTGTGGGGCGTTGCAAGGAACGTTGACGGGGTCGCCGGAGAAATCAGCCGACTTAGGTATTGACAAAGGCAAAGCGGCCTGTTAGGATAGACATAAATGAGCCCCGACGTAGTTTGTGAGAATCGCCGGGGCTCAAAATAAACGAAAAAGGAGTAGTGAGATGATGTCACAGAACGACCATCTTGTCAACCCCGAAAACACCAACACCCCTCTAGTTTATTCCTCGAAGGACATCTCGCGAGTTTCAGAAAAACGGCCCGAGTACATCTACCCCCTACAGCCTGAACGGATCGGCCTGATCTGCGATTTTTTCGATGAGTATTCGCACGCTAAACATCCCCGTCAATTGAGTCTCGTGCCGAAAATGACCGAAGAGGAGAAGATCGAGGACGAGGAGACACCGGAGGAGGAGAGCGAGAAATCCGAGGAAAAAACCGATGAGAGAAATTGAACCAAACGCCGATCTCAGATTCGCCGATCTGCAATATGAAAACCTCTCAGGAAAGAACCTCTCCGGGGCCGACCTATCACAGGCGACCCTTCGGCGGGCAACCATAAGACGAGCAAATTTCAGGGGCGCCGATCTGTTCAAGGCCAATCTGAGCCAGACCGACATGACTGAAACAGACCTGACGGACGCCATTATTTACAGCGCCAATCTGAGAATGGCTCGACTCAACAGATCATTGCTCGTCCGGGCCAACCTGGTCGAAACCGACATGACGTATACGTCCATGGCTGACGCCAATCTGAGAGGAGCCAATTTGCGAGGGGCGTTTCTTTATCGAGCGAACTTCCGTAACGCCATGCTGACCGATGCGAACCTGCATGATGCGAACCTAGAAGGCGCCGATTTTACTGGAGCGAATCTATCCGGGACATGCCTGGACCCCGACAACGAGCCGAACGCCGAGATCGACGAATTCGAACGGAATGAGGATGGAATGGTGATCGCCTACCGAACCATAACATCCCCGTTTCTGCTCGGCCCTGGGTATCGAGTCGGGGAAATCTACAAGGCTCCGGTTTTCTCGACGGCGACGACCGAATGTCACCCGGGGCTGTATATTTACCCGTCGGCTGAAAAACTGAAAGAGGACTACGGCGCCGTCACGAGGATCCGAGTGCTCACCCACCCGGAAGATGTCCACCGAGCCGGAGGGAAATATCGAACACGATGGTTTTACGTAACATCCAAGGTCAATTGACAGGGAGGGATGTCAATGGAGTTTAAACCAAGGGCCGATTTACGATACGCCGAATTGAGGAATCGAGACCTCCGGGGCGTCAATCTGGCCGGCGCAAATCTCAGCCGGACGTTGCTGGTTGGATCCGATTTTCAGGGAGCCGACTTACGGGACGCCGACCTCTCACTCGCCAGGGCGCAGGATTGTAATTTCGGGGGGGCGAACCTATCCCGGGCAATCCTGAACGACACGCTCATGACAAGATGCAACCTGAAAAAGGCGAACCTGGAAGGCGCGAATATGTTCCGGGCGAATCTGATCGACGCCGACATACGAGGCGCAAACATGCGAGGCGCATACATGAATCAAACTAATTTACATCGAGCCGACGCGCGAGACGCCGATCTTACAGGGGCCGACCTGAGAACCGCCCACGTCGAAGCAACCTGTTTCGACGTGGCGAATCTCTCCGAGACATGCTTGGACCCCCGAATTGCGCCGAACGGGGAAGCCGACGACTTCCGGCGTGACGCCTCGGGATGGGTGGTCGGCTACCGAACTGCAAAGCCCATATTCATGTCCGGCCCCAAGTACAAGGTCGGCCGGCTCTACAAGGCTCCGATTTTCTCCACGTCGCATTTCGAGTGTCACCCGGGGCTCTACCTATACCCTCGAATTCGGGATGTCGTGTTCGAATTCTCGAATCGAGAAATCATCAAGGTAATCACCTGCCCCGAGGACATCCATAAAGTGGGCATGAAATACCGAACTCGCTGGTTCGCGGTGCTGCGGGAGATCGACACCCGGTTGACCGAAAACCTGAAGATCATCGAGGAAGATTTACCATGACCGTCGAGACTCTCGTGGCGAAATGGTTGCGAAACAACGGATACGACGGGCTTTATTACCCCGGAGAGTGCGCATGTCTGGTTGATGATCTGGCGCCGTGCTGTGAAAATTTTATGGATTGCTCTCCAGGCTACCGATACCCGCCGGAAGACGACGAGGCGGACTTCACTATGTGCGCCGAGAGACCTCCAAGCAGCGAACCACCATGGAATTCTGTTGAACTCTATAACAGAGTTTCCGGCCTAAAAGAGTTCGTCTACAAACTGTCGGTAAAAACGGAAGCCGGCGGCGAGGGCCTTACCGACGACGACTTTTATAAGCTGGAAGGCTTCATCGCGCTTCTTAGGGAAGCGACGAAATAAAAATCATGTCCCTGAATATCGAAATCAAAGACATCTTTTGTCCATACTGTTACACTAATCGGCCGGTGATCGGCTCCTTAGAGCAGGGAGAGATCCTACCCCTAAAATGTCCGGCGTGCAAAAAAGTGTTTGGTATCCGAGTCGATATCGATTTTGTTTACTGGAACCTGCCCACAACCACGAAAGGAAAAAAGGAGACCTTGAAATGAACGACACCGAGAACATCATCAAATCCATGGAGCACGTCACCCCCGAACTCATCGCAACCCTTAACGAGAAAATCGGATCAGTCCAGGAAACCATCCCGGATCCCTCGTTCATTCTGGGAGCGCTCTGGCACTGCATGGACGGCATACTCACCGAGACCATGGCATGGTGGCAACAGAACCAGGACAAGACCGATTTCGACGCGTTCATGGTGGGATTTCCCACCGCGGCCCTCAAGATGGTCGATATCATGCGACAACACGACCAAATGCGCAGACAGAGCGAGATCGGAGGCAAGATCGTCCAATGAGTTTCGAAAAATTCTGCCGGCACTGCACCTTTTGGCACAAGGAGAATATGATCCGGGACCGGAAACGAAAGTGCCTGATCCTACAGCGCAAAATCGTGAGGATGAAACTGCGAAACGCCAAGGGGAATATCCCATGGCGTCTCACGAAGACATTTCCATCCGATGGTTGCGATGAGTTCGTCCAGCGCCGAGACCCCTGAAAAACCGACGGCCCCGGGGACCTGTTCCTCAGGGCCGTTACGGTCTGGCGAATGGAGAAATCACACACCGTCGGGAGGTCTTTGTGGTAGAATGTCCCCGTCCTACGGAGGGGCTCTCAGGTGAGAAGGAAAAAATAACTACCACAAAGGAGCTGAAAGTATTATGACAACTCAAAGCGGTAATGTCAAGGGTTTTTCACTCACTCCATACCGAATAGCCACTGAGCCCATCACCGACCTCGCCCCCCGACTCGGAATCATCCTCTCCGGCGACACCCAGGCTCGTTGCATCAACCCGGATCACGACGACGAACACGCTTCCATGCTGGTTAAATCAGACGGTGTGATCTGCATGGCCTGCGGGTTCCGGGCCGACGGAATCGGGTTGGTGTCTCGATACGTGTTCGACGGCCCGCTGATCCCCCGAGGCGAGCTTTTCATGGACGTGCTCAAATGGATCCATGAACATCTCGGCGCTCCGGCCCCCCGGGTGGACGAGGAGACCCGAGCCGGATGGGAGACGGCCGCGTCCGTGTATGAGATCTACGATTGGTTTTGGAACCTCACCCAGGAAAACGTCAAGCCCGCCGTTGAATACCTGGAGGGTAGGGGTATACCCCCTGAGTTCCTCAAGGAGAGGGTAGGCTACATACCCCCTGACTACCTACTCACGGATCATGACGCCTTCGGGAAGGGGGGTGACGAC
>Ga0256845_1003806_pt1 | contig 10003 bp, 14 predicted proteins | sample RiftiametaG_FD_189101 | JGI IMG/M metagenome (GOLD analysis project Ga0256845, IMG submission 189101) | Tube worm associated microbial communities from hydrothermal vent at the East Pacific Rise, Pacific Ocean - Riftia | ecosystem: Host-associated > Annelida > Integument > Unclassified ... | reverse complement strand
CAAGCCTGTTTTTTTACTGATTAAACAAAGATTACCCAATATAGCTTACTTTACAAGTTTCATTTTAAACCAAAATACTGTTTTCGATTCTTTTATTTAACGAGGTGTCTTCAATAAATTGTTGCTCTCTTGCCAATTTGTCTTTCTTGTATTTCATTTCTGCAATCTCAAGCAATCCTTTTTCTTGCAATAAAGCCACATGCATCTTTCTGTACATTTTTAAAGAATAAAAACTAAAAGGGCTAAAAAACAGTTTGATAATGACCGGCATAAGTTCTATCGCTATAAAAAAAATCTTAAGCATGTAGCTAAACATTGTTGCCACTGTTCCAAATTCTGGGTCTGAATGAATTTTTTGTAGAGCAATGTATCGCATTAATACTCCGGTTTTTCTTTCATAAAACAAACCTTCGTTCTGTAAAGTGACACGAAAGGTATCAAGTTTGGTTTGCTTATCTACAATAAGAGCGCTTAATAATACCTGCGCCTCTGTTATGTCCTTTTCTACTTCTGTAATGACATCTTGATTGATGATGTAGTTGCTTTCTTTGTTCTCCAATGTATTACTAATCTTTTGAAATTCATTCAATTCATCTGTTGCAAGTATAATTTCAGCTTCGATGGCATCTAACCGTTTATTACTGCTGGCGATATCTGCTTCAATTATTGGAATAAGGAACTTAAGCTCTTCGTATGTTTTGACCGCTCTTTTGTATTTAGGACCTTCGGTTGGCGCTCTGCCATCTTTGCCCGTGCGCTCTAATATAGCTTCATTAAACCAGTACTGGTAATCTTTTCGGGCTTTGAACAAGCTTTGATTTATATCACCAAGCTCATTAATAATAACTTTTTGAGTTGTTTGCAATTCTTCAACTGAAACTTGATAGTGATCAATACTGTTGCCGATGGTTTCTAAATCATAGGATTTGTCTGCTTCTAAATATTTAGTTTGCTCTTCTCTGGTTGTAGTTAATTGGTTTTGTAAATCTAGCAGTTTCTTTTTACTGGCAGCCACCGTTGTATCTAACTCTGTTTCATAAGAGGCCATGCGGGTAAAATATTCTTTATTGTTTTCTACCACATCTTTTTGAATTTGTTCATCAATGGCATTGGCTTGTAGACTGATTTCGGCCAGTGTTGCCAATCCAACAGCTATAATTAAAGAATAAAAGATACGAGGAATCAAACCCAGCATTTTACGAAGAGGCAACCCACCTTTAAATGGATTTTTTAGCGCCCAGTCTGACCCGATGATTGCCTGATCTAAAAAAAACAAGGTTAACGCAAACACAAAGCCAGAAATTACCGCTGCCACTGTGCCCAAAAACAAGGAAACGCCATAAGTAAATAATAAAAAGGTAAAAGCAAATGTCACTAACTGTCTAAACACCATGGCATATGCCAACATGCGATCATAGCGGCCACTGTTGGCCAATACTTCAGTATCTGTTAATGATAAAAACGCGATAATTTTGAAATAAATGGATTCCTTCACAGCTGTTTTCTGATTCATCATGCCCTCTATTATTTGGAGTTATGGTTATTGCGACAATATTTATTGAAAATAGTTCTTATTAACTGTAAACGAACAACACCAAAAAAAGTTATAAATAATCCTTTAATTTAAGTGTAATTTAATGGCAAACAGTATAATACCCTAATCTCCAGATAGGAAAAGCATGAAATACATCATTGTCACAGCTCTAAAAGATGAAGCCGAAGAATTAGAACAATTTGCCCCTGTCATTCATACAGGGATTGGTAAAATCAATGCTTGTATCAAACTTTATGAAGCAATATTGATACATAAACCAGATTTGGTGATTAATTATGGTACAGCTGGTGGAATAGGGGACTTAATTGGCTTACACAAGGTTTCACACTTTGTGCAAATTGATATGGATGTTAGGGCATTAGATTTCCCTCGTGGAATCACACCCTTGATGAATGAAGAGTTGCCAGTAAAACACGGAATCGTATTGGGAACTGGAGACAGCTTTATCACCAATGCAGAAAAACAATTGGAAGGACTAGGTGTTGAAATTGATCTGGTTGATATGGAAGGCTATGCCTTAAAAAAAGTCTGTGAACACCATAACATTGCCTTCGAGGCTTACAAATTTATCAGTGATGATGCCAATGAAAACGCAGGTAATGATTGGAAAGTCGCGGTTAAAAGCGGCACACATTTATTTGTAGACGTGTTAAAAAATCAAATCGGTAAATCTACAATTTAAGTAACTTGTTTATGAAAAGGCTTTGCAAAGGAAAAGGCTTTTTCTGTTGGGCCATGTTTTTGTAAATGTGCCAGTTTTTCTTTGCCTTCCTGTTCTGTCGGAATATGTCCATGTGGCACCCACCAAAGGGCTTGGTGTTTGTTCAATATTTTGTTAAACCACGCCTCTCTGTCCTGAATTAATTCAACATGAGCTGTTTTATACACAAAACTTTTAAGTGAATCAAGGTCTTGCCAAACACTCATATTGATTAATAACAACGGATCATCAAAAGCTTTGATACTGGTGGCATCTCCTAGTTCCGACTGTAACCTCCATACAAATCCAGCAGACTTGTCGGCTAGTTGATTGATTTCATCCAAGCGATTAACAAACCCTTGCATAACATCCGAATCCATCTCGTCTTGAGCTTGTGCAATATTTATTTGTGCCAGTTGGTGTTTTTTCATGTGTTGGAATGCCAAAAGATAAACAGAGATTGTAACAAAATTATTTGTAGCTATCTATATATTCAAAACAAATTATATTTACATCTCTTTAGTCATAAAAACGCTATAAACATCTTTTGTGTAATCAGCAAAAGGATTACAGTATTTAAAACCAAATTTCTCGTACATTGTTCTTGCAGGAATAAATGCATCCTTAGATCCTGTTTCTAAGCTTATTTTCATATAGCCCTGAATGCCAGCTTCATTTAAAATATAGCGCAATAGTTTTGCTGCTACGCCTTGTCTCAAAAAGGTTTTTGATGTTCGCATGGATTTGATTTCAGCATGATCAGAACTCAGCCGTTTCAACGCACCACAACCTGCAAGATTATCCTTTATCCACGCACTCCAAAAAGTCACATCAACGGCTTGTAAAGATCTAACATCTAGGGCATGTACACTTTGGGGAGGCGATTGTAATAGCATATCTTGATGGTGCTCTTGCAGTAGCTCAATGATTTTTGTACTTTTCAAATCATCAATTTTAATTATCATTCAACAATCCATGTTGATTCAACAAGCAATTTATTTTTACTAAATATCTTACCCGCAAAAATATCTCCTCGATTGATAGCTGCAACTCCTTTGGGAGTACCTGTCATGATAATATCACCCTTTTCAAGAGTCATAAAACGACAAATCTCTGCCAAAATTTCATCTGGCTTATACAACATCAAGTCACAACCTCCTATTTGTCTGAGTTGATCATTAATATACAGCTCCATTCTAAGGTTTTCAATATTTCCTTCAAAACCTACAAAATCGCTAAACACCGCTGATCCGTCAAAGGCTTTGGCACGCTCCCAAGGCAATCCTTTGACTTTCAGTTGAGACTGGATCTCTCGTTTGGTTAAGTCCAGTCCAAAACCAACAGCAGCCAATTTGCCCTTATTAACCACAAAAGATATTTCTCCTTCATAATGAACTGTATCATTATCATCAAAAATTATTTGATCTGATATGGCAGAGTTTGGTTTCATGAATATAACAGGTTCACTGGGTATTTCGTTGTTTAGCTCTTTGATATGTTCGACATAATTTCTGCCAATACAAACGATTTTTGAAGGGTTAATTTGCACCCCTTTTTGTGTTATTGATTTCATTGTTTATTCACCATATCGGGCTTTGGGCACTATCTCAAACTTAATTTGATTATACGTTATCTATCTAAAACATATCAACTTAATTGCTTATGATTTAGAATGCATAACATCATGAAAAAAAATATTAGAAAAAATTTAAAAAACCTCTCAATATTGTTACTCAGCGTTATGTTGATAACTTCATGTTCTAACCAGATTCATCATGATAAAATTAACCAAGCTAAAAACAAAAAAATGTTTATCACTATTTTGACAAAACATTTAAAGGCTGTGACAAATAGGGATTTAGAAAGTTTACTTTCAACAATGTCACCAACTGGTGAGATGCAACTAATCGTACCACAAACAGAAGTTTTAACTTCGGTTGATGCTTTTATGAACTACCACAAAGAATGGTTTGCTGCACCAAATTGGACGTTTGAAACAAAAATATTGAATACAAAGGTATTTGATGATTTTGGTATGGCGATTGTCGAAATAATTTATCGAGAACCGCAAAGAAATGGAGTGCCGTATTTTAATAGGATGATAGTTAGTTATGACTTGGAAAAAATAGACAATAATTGGTACATCATAAAAGACCATGCCAGTTCGGTGCAAAAATCTACTGATTAATGTGGTTGAGCCTCAACTCCGTTGGTGGCTCATATGTTTTTATCATTGTGTAAACCCATTCAGATTTTTGTTATTAATCGGCAGCAGAATCATCTTCTATTTCTTGATTTTCCCATTGGTTAATTATTTCTTTGCCTTGCTGATAATCTGATTCATTTATCATCACCTTAACTAATCCATTGGTCTGTAAAGAGCTTATTCCACCTTGCAAATACTCTCCATCAATGCGTGCTTTTAAATTTGCATAAGTTAATAGATCAAGAATCAATTTTGCTTGTGCTCCATTAGCTGCTTCGTAAATTTTAATCATTTTTTTCCCATAATAGGTGTATATTTATAAATAATACAACCGAAATTTCCTAACAACAAGTTTTATTATTTATACAGTTGATTAAAAACACTAAGACTAAAACCATTCATGCGATTTTTACCTACCAAGATTACCGGAACGCCCTTGGCTCCAAGTTTCTTATAACGCACTCTAGCACTAATTAGTATATCGGATATGCTTCATTTTTCTTTGATAAGCATTGCAATCCACTTACTCTTAGATAAATGAGCCGATTGTGCCGCCTCAACCATCTTGTTTTCAATCCCTTCTTCTAAATATATTGTAACTTGACCCATACTTTAATTTTTTATTAATTACAGGATGTATAAAACTACTCGATTTAGAAAAGCCTATTTTTTTAGAACCGATGTCGATGTATTTTCTTCGGGTAAAGTTTGAGCAGAAACAAGAAAAAAAGGATCTATTATCTAAGTTCACTCAAACCCATTAATAAAAATCACATCATCAAAATCTGCATCATTGATTTCCATTACTCTCGAACCCGTGGTATAAAACAAACGTCCATCCTCACTTTCACCAAAGCCATAGACATTAGTACCTGCATCGGCGAGAATTTCTGATGATGTCCAGTTACCAAGAAATTGGGTAAAGAATATATCACCAGAACAAAAATCTGCATAAAGATATGTACCTTGCCAGCTGGTTTCTACACCCCTGTATCGATATCCTCCAGTAATAGAACATCTGCCACCAGCATGTGTGTATTCATTAATTGGATCTATAGCCCCATTTACTGAACAACCACCTGGGCCTGATATTGATCCTTCTCTACAGTTCCATCCATAATTTTCACCTCCAGTAGATGTCGCTGCTTGAAAATCAACTTCTTCTCGCGAGCCTGCTCCAACATCAGCTATAAACAAATCGCCTGTGTCACGATCAAAACTAAATCTATAAGGGTTACGTAAACCAACCGCCCATATTTCATCTAAGCCTGCAACACCAACAAACGGATTACTTTCAGGAATAGTATATGGCGGTACTACTGATGCTGTATCACTTGGATCAATTCTTAGCATTTTTCCTAAATGACTATTCATATTTTGAGCTGTAGAACTGCCAGCACCTCCATCGCCCATACCAATATACAAAAAACCATCAGCCCCAAAATGTATGTCTCCTCCATTATGATTTCCTGCAGGTTGATCTATACTTAATATAATTTCTTCAGAACCTGCATTAGCGACATTATCATCACCACTGCTTACTTGATAACGGGCAATATTAGTGAGCAAATCGTTTCCACCTAACCCCTCACTTGTATAGTTCACATAAAAATAGCCATTGTTTAAATAATCAGGGTGAAATGCCAACCCCAGCAATCCGCCTTCAAAAAAAGTATCGACCAAAGCGGTAATATTTAAAAATGGTGTGGCTAAAGCGTTATCATTTGAATCTATGATCATAATCCTGCCTGAACGCTCGATAACGAAAAGTCGATTACTGCCATCACCAGCATTTCTTACCCCTAATGGTGTACTGAAATTACCACCTATTTGAGTAAATACTGGGTTTAATGGTGCTTGTGCCTCTACTATACCAATAGATGATAAAAAGATTAAGGTTAATAAATTTAAAGTATATTTCATAAGTTTCTCTGTAAAAAAATTGGCTTAAATATATGAATGTCTGCAAGATAGGAATTATATGTATTATCGTACAGGGTTTTCTGAGATATACCACTCATTTATTCAGTAAATAACTCATTTTAGAAATTTGGGTATATGCAAGTTTAATGGATTGAATAATAACCACCATTGCCTGTATAAATACAAAGACTTAAAAATCAATTATCTTTAAAGGCATCGTTAATAGCATGACTACAGATTAAGTGTTTTTAGCAAATTAGTATGGTTTCAGGGGTTCTGTAGCTTTTCGGCAAGGGGTTTAATCCACTTTTCCTTTATAGATTGACAATACTTTTTTAAGTTATCAACCGTTCCAATGGTGTCCTGACCAAACGTCCGAACCGCGCAACCATTAGATTCCGAGGAGTTTTTTTTAAAGTCATCAACTCTGAATAAAAAACTTCAAAAAACATAACTCAATTCAAAAAATCTTCTCGATTTTTTACCCAAAATCATCGTATTTCATGAATTTTACCCAAGCAAATCTACAGACAGTTCAATTACCCATCTTTTTATATAACTTGGATCGTAGTCGCTACCCGTCAAGCGGATGTAAATATCCTTTTAGCAAACCACCCCAAGCCTCATAAAATTTAGCCTCAGATTTTATACCTTTCCCTAACCAAACTTCATTTGGTGTACGACCGTCCAAATTCATAATAAGTTGTAGTTTTCAGGTTTTCCTAATAGCCACCCATTAGCAAGTAAATGGCGAATCATATCATTTTGAAAGGTAAGCACATTTGCTTTGCTTATTCTTTTAGCTCCCATTGACTTATTGATAATGCAAGTTCAAGTTTTAATGATTCACTGAAGTCATCTTCATAGATTAGTGACGTGATAATTTTATAGGTCAAGTCTTTATCAATAACATTATCCGCAATCCATACTGTAATGTTTTCCATTCTGTGAACAAATGATTGTACACCATAAAAATAACCATTTAGCTCCAAAAAGTAAGCACCTAAAGCAATACTTGAGCGTTTATTGCCATCAGAAAAAGCATGATTTTTATTAATTGAATAGACCAAATGAGTTAGCTTATCTTCAATTTTTGGATAGTACAAATCATTTTGTATGTGTTCTAGTGGGCTAGCAAGAAGGCCTAAATCATTATTGCCTGATAAACCACCAGAGTTTTCAATAATCCAATCATGTACTGCAATGGCATGTTCAATATCAAAATATAAAAACCGATTAGCCATAAATCACCTGTCCTTTAAGCGTTTGAAAACCGCCAATGTTTCAGGGTCTGACAATTGTTCTTCTAGTGAGCGACTGGCTTCACCTAAAAACTTTTCCACATCACATTCAGATACTGTCTGCAAATACGACTCTAGTTTAATATGTAGGGCATCTCTAAAACTCATATCTCTGCTGGCCATCTTGGTTCTGGCGTCTTCTATGATAGGTTTTAAATAAGGGTGGTTGTTTAATTCATCTATCATCAAATCAACTTCATGGGGAAATAATTTTCTCCCAAGTTGCGTGCTCTTGGCTTTCATATCGGCTGCTAAGCCATTTTCAACACTGGCAATCGCTTTTAGCACTTCTGCATATAACGTATCTCGAACCTTATCCTTATCTGTTAGTTTTAGTATTTGTTTATACTCTTTAGCATTCTCTTTAAAAACTAATTGATAAACCTTGTTGGTATACACGCCATATTTGTATGTACCCATGTCCAGATAATTAGACAAAGCATTAGTAAACTCTTTCCGGTAATTAAATTCTTGATAGGCTGAAGGCAAATAATCAAGGTCTCTTTGATTGATAAATTTAGTGTGGCCTCCTGCTCTTTCTGCTACCACTTCTATCACTATATCCAATATACGAGACCTAACAGCTTTGGCCTTTTCACTCTCGGTTAGCAACATGGCAAAGTTAAGCATGGCTCGAAAATTAAACACTCCTAGTACTGTTGTTTTGGTACCTTCATCAGTGAAGGCACCAATGGCAACCTCTTTGAATTCTTTTAGTTTTTTCCCTTTTAAAAGTAAATACCCATTAAGTTTAAGCTCATCACTGTGTTTTTTTATATACCTTTCTACTGTAGTGTCACTAACATCATACATCGTCATTAATTGTTGTTTAGTAAAAAACACATCTCCTTCAAAGTTCAATCCTCCCAGGTCCAAATGCTGTTTAATTTTTTTCAGTGCATAACGGTTGTTTAATACGTTTTGTCTATTAATTGCTGAATTAGTTAAGTCTTTAGCCATTATGTACCTCTTGAGAATGGTGTTTTGCTACCTTCATTGATGAAGGGAGCAAATGCTAATTGTTTGAATTCATTGATTATTTTAAAGCTCAAAAAGCCGTAAGCTAAATTGTAGCGATATATGCTTATATAACTTTTTATTGTAGTGGAGCTACATTGGTAAACTATGTTCACGAGGTAATTCCTAAGAAACTATTAATGTTAGATGAATAAAACTGACATGAAATTGCAAATAATGCCAATATATATGGTGCTAATAAATCTAATTGTTCACGGTCTTGTAAGTAACTTCTAAGTTGATAATATAATTCTTTCTTAATGATTTTAGGTATAAGCAGACCAGGCTTTCTTAATTTGTTATTTGCCCACTTGAACCATTTAGATTTAAATTGAATATATTCATTTAGAATAACTGTTTCTGTACCATCATCATTTCTGTCTTTCCAACTATATACCAAATACCTCCTCAAGATACCCTTATATTCATATTTAGTGTCAACTGAATTAGATTCTTTTCTAATATAATTATAATACCCATCACCCATTGGAAACTTATCAACAATCAAGCCATCCATTAGTTCAGCATGATAATCATAATCAAGAAAAAAATCATCGCATAGAAGTTTTCGGCTCCAGCTTTCAAAGAGTAGAGCATGGTATTTAAATGCATAAGTATAATAACGGATAAATGTATAAATTAGAGCTAAGAATAAAAGTATTCGCTTCTGAGATTGTAATTCCAGAAAGTTTCGTGCCAATGAAAAGTAATGACAGTATAACCAATACTTTTCATTTTGACTGAAACCCTTTATCTGAATCCATTTGAGCCTTTATACCAGTTTCATTATTTTCCATTTTATTCTTTCCAATTTCTGACATCTATTTTGCCTATTACAGCTGCGAATATTAGGGCGGTATTTTTGACTTTTTGTACAATCATATATAGCAAGTTAGCATCGCTTAACTGACCAAACGAATGCAGCTAAGTTGTTTGTTGATTGACTCAATTGATACAGGCCCTTTTGTTTAAGTCAATGATGAATTTGAGAACAGTGCCTTTACCAGTCAACTTGTGACCCCTTTTAAATTATTAGAGAGCTTTGCACAACTCATGGAACGTGTCAAAAAGTTGCAAAAAACACCACTCTGCGTTAAAAAATTTGCTAATAGCGAGCTATTAGACGCGTTTTTTGCCTTGATAGCTGCTTTTTCCACTCTTTTTCCCACTGTCCCAGAGTTATGCAAAACTCTCTATTATTGTATTAATTAGAGTCTCCTCAAAAAACATAACACATTGATATATAACAATATAATTGATACATGTGGTATAATAATGCAAGGTTTTCATTAAGAAACAAC
>Ga0256845_1003805_pt1 | contig 10005 bp, 1 predicted proteins | sample RiftiametaG_FD_189101 | JGI IMG/M metagenome (GOLD analysis project Ga0256845, IMG submission 189101) | Tube worm associated microbial communities from hydrothermal vent at the East Pacific Rise, Pacific Ocean - Riftia | ecosystem: Host-associated > Annelida > Integument > Unclassified ... | reverse complement strand
GCGATGATCTATCAGCTTCAAAATTCAATCGAAGTGTTCTGGATCTGTCTAGACATGAGCGTGACGCAATCACAATGTTTTTTAATAATGATGGCAGTAAATTTTACGTGGTAGCGAATACATCGATAGGACAAACAGGTCCCAGTAAGATTCACCAATATAATCTTCACCGGGCTTATGATCTAAGCACAGCAATTTATGCAGGTGTTGCCCTGAATTTAAGAGGTTCAGGTAATGTATCAACCATGTTTAACAATGATGGTAGCAAGCTCTATGTCTTGGCTTTTTACGATACAGATATCTACCAATACAACCTTGATACTGCCTATGATATTTCAACTACAAGCTCCAGTCTTATCGCTCTTAATTTATTGGATCAGGAATCACAGTCTCGCTCAATGTTATTCAATAATGACGGTAGTAAGCTTTATGTTATGGGCTTGACAGGGTTAGATATAAATCAATACGATTTGAGTACTGCTTATGATATTTCAACAGCAAGCTTTAACTCTATAGTATTGGATGTCTCTGCACAGGGAATTAGTCCTGTTGCAATGATTTTCAGCAAAGGCGGCAACAAGCTTTATATTTTAGAGAGTTATGACGATGACATCAATCAATACGACCTTGATATTGCTTATGATATTTCAACTGCAAGCTTTAGTCACATCGCTCGCAGGGTAGATGTAGAGGAATCAGATCATATTAGCATGATTTTCAACCATGACGGTAGTAAGCTTTACACCCTGGGTTATGATGATGTTATTGACCAATACGACTTAAGTGGCACTCTTTATAAAGAGACATCTACCAATGATGGTTTAATTGATAATTCATTTCCATTAACCATCAATCTAAATAATGATACCTTTACTACCAGCTCTGCAGTATTGCCTGCAGATCAATACACCATTGGCAATATCCCAGCGGGGCTAAGTCCAGTACTCAATATTGATGTCTCAGCCACTAAAGCGACTCTCATTTTTACCGGAACTGCGCTGAATCACCAAAACTTGGATGATATTGCAGCAGACCTAAGCTTTAGCTTTACTGATGCAGCATTTACCAGTGGAGATGCCAGCAATATCATTAATTCAGGCAGTGTTAGTCCATTTAGTTTCAATGTTATTTTTGATTTCACAGACAATATCAGCATGACTTATACTGCAGGTGATTATGTTGAAACCTCGCTTAATATTGGAGAGCTGGACAACTCAAGTCCATTAACCGTTAGTCTGGTAGGCGATATCACAACAGGAACATTTAGCACTACTTCTGGTGTACTGCCATCGGAGCTGTATCACATAGGCAGAGTACCTGCTGGACTATTAGCCATACTTACTATTGATAGCACGGGTAGCCTAGGGACATTGACATTTTCAGGATCAGCTGCGGAACACCAAAGTAGCAATAATGTCATAGACTTTCCCATTAGGTTTTACGATGGGGCCTTTACTGGCGGTGATTCAGAAATCATTATCAACTCAGGTTTTTATGCTGGTTTAACATACATAGCTGATGCCACAATTGATTTTGATAATAACCCTGGATTAAAATATGTCGCCAATGCCCCGTATAATATTTTACACCCTCAAGAGGTTTCCTTGTCCTTGGATCCACCTGGTAATTTGGACTCAATGATTTTTAATAATGATGGCAGTAAACTTTTTATACTTAGGCACTTGGGGGTAGATGATAGCAATCATGTTGGTATTAATATCTTAGAATATAACCTCAGCACTGCTTATAACATATCAACTGCAAGCTTCAATCGAACTGCCCTGGATATGGATGAATCCGATGGAAGAAACTATCGTTCAATGGTGTTTAACGATGATGGTTTTATCCTTTATCTTCTTGGAAGTGGGTCGGATGAAATTTATCAATACAACCTTGATACAGCTTATGATGTTTCATCGGCAAGCAGCCAAAGTGTTGCTCTGATGGTGGGGGCGCAAGAGACAGCCCCAAAATCAATGCTTTTCAACAACGATGGCAGCAAGCTTTATGTGATGGGCTCATCTGATGATGACATCAATCAATACAATCTGAGCACTGCATATGAAATCTCTACAGCAAGTTTTACTGGTGTAGTATTAGATGTGTTAGCACAAGAGGTAGCGCCCTATTCAATGATTTTCAACGATGATGGCACGGTACTATATGTTATGGGAAAAGCTGGTGACGACATCAATCGATACGATCTGAGCATCCCATATGAGATTTCAACAGCAAGTTTTAATACAGTTGTTTTAAGCGTGGATAACCTGAGGCTTACAGGCCAGCTTTCGATGCTTTATAACCAAGATGGAAGCTCACTTTATGTGATGGGTGGGGGTATTTATCAATACAAACTACAACACGAACTAATATTTGAGCCTTATTCTGAAGCCAGCCTAAATGATGGTTCAATTGATAACACTGATCCATTAATTATCCAATTATCGGGTGACACATTCAGCACGGCCTCTGGCATTATGCCCTCAAATCAATATACCATTGGTAATCTACCAGCTGGACTGACATCAGTGCTAAGCATTGATAGTACAGGCACTGAAGTAACACTGACATTTTCAGGCAACGCAACTGCGCACCAAGATAGCAATGACATCTCAGATTTGACAATGACTTTTACCGATGCAGCTTTTACAGGTGGAAATGCAGCTGTTGTAGTTAATTCTGGAGCTGTTATTACGTATAGCACCAATATTGGTATTGATTTTGTAGACGATAATCGCCTTCCAATTGCGGTTGATGATAACTACTTTATCAATGCTAACAATAGTGTAGTTCTCAACCCTCTCATCGCAGACTCAGATCCTGATGGAGATATACTCTCTGTTGTCTCTATTAACAGCATCAGTTTAACGGGTAGTATGCAGACTATTGTTGTTAATGATGGAACAGTTAATATTGATGTAAGCAATGTTATTAGCTTTACCCCAGATACGGGTTTCAGTGGTACAGTTATTTTTCCATATTCCATATCTGATGGCAATGGTGGTCATGCCAGCGCCAATCAAATTATTGAGGTGAATGCCCTGCCGATTGCGGTTGATGATAACTATACCAGTACTATCAACAACGCTGTTGTACTCAACCCGCTTAACGCAGACTCTGATCCTGATGGAGATACATTAGTTTTGGTATCGATTAATGGCATTAACTTAACAGGCGGTACACAAACCATTGTCGTGAATAATGGTATAGTCAGTATTGATGGCAGTAATGTCATTACCTACAACCCTGATGTCAACTTTATTGGCAATGTTAGTTTTCCTTATGTTATATCCGATGGCAATGGTGGTAATGCCAGCGCTAATCAAATAATTGATGTTGAATTTATGGCATCGATTGGTGGTGGTGTTTCGGGTTTGAATGGTTCACTGTCGTTACAAAACAATGGTGAAGATGGTTTAAATCTCAACAGTAATGGTTCATATCAGTTCGCCACCTTAGTAAGCAGTGGTGATGCTTTTTTAGTGAACATCAGTATCCAACCTACACAACCAAACCAAACCTGCACAGCCGTTAATTTTAGTGGCACTGTAGCCTTTACGGATATAACAAATATAGACATCAATTGTATAACCAATAACTACTTTATTGGTGGCAGTGTTAATGGTTTGCTTGCAGATAACTTTATGACCATACAAAACAATCTAGGCAATGATTTAATCTTATTCAATAATGATTCTTTTGTATTCACCCAACCCTTAGAAGATCAAAGTAACTATGATGTCAGTATAAAAACCCAGCCATTTAACCCGATCCAACCTTGTTCGGTAGTTAATGGGAGTTCAACACTTGCAGGTGTTGATGTGATTGATGTTGAAATCACTTGTGAATTGGGTGATGACCTGATTTTCAGACATAGTTTTGAGCAACCAGCGCCTCAATAGTGTTTAAATGGTGAACCACTTATAAGGAGTGTCTACTGGCACTCCTTTTTTTTACTGCGTTATTTCCAGAGAACCTGATTGTTGTGAAGTTCTTTCTTATTAACTTAAATGCAAAAATAATTTGAGGGGTTTTACTTGATATCTCGCTGTTTTAATAAAGAACCTTAAAAATTACCGCAATGAGAACCCTATGAAAAATACAAATAAAATTCAAGTAGAAATAGCCAACACTTTATTCTTTAGGTTTTTTAACTTAATGTATTTGTTTAAATACTCAACAATAGCCATTGCCAGCATTACACTATTATTTTCTAATACAACATCACATGCTGGCACGTTGGACTATATCGTAGACAATCACTATGATATTTCAATTGCTAGCTTTAATAATGGTACCGTACTTAATGTATCAGCACAGGAAAACGTTCCATTTTCAATGCTTTTTAGCAAAGATGGCAGCAAGTTTTATGTTACAGGCCTAGAAGAAGGCCGTCTCATCCATCAGTATGACCTTAGTCTTGCTTTTGATTTGTCAACGGCGGTTTTTAATGAGGTACCCGCTCTATCTGAGCCACGCCTTACAGGAAATATAACTAAAATTTTTTATAATGATGATGGCTCCATATTATATATGTTAGATAGAGCTGATGTTTTATGGCAATATGAGCTTCTTACATCTTATGACATTGCGACATCAAGGCCTGTTCCTTTTTTCCCAATTGCTTTTAGCTTTGGTAATTTTTTGACTACTTCAATGATTTTCAACGATGACGGTAGCAAGCTTTATGTGCTAAATGGCAACATCAAACAATACAATCTTGAGTTTCCTTATAGAATTAGGAGTGCAAGCTTTGATAGAATTCTCTTTGGGATTGCCGAAGCTGCTCTCGAAATGGTTTTTAATAATGACGGTAGCAAACTATATGTACTCGTAGTAAATGGTGGCATCAGGCAATATGATTTAGGTACAGCTTATGATATATCGTCTGCTGTTTTTAGTCATATAGCACATGAACTATCAGCTTCAGGGCCGCATGTATCTACAATGATTTTCAACAACGATGGTAGCAAACTCTATGCCATGGAAACTGTTGAAGGTAACGTCCATCAATACGACATGAATTTTACTCATTATCCAGAAACACCTGCCAACGCTGGTGAAATTGATAATTCAAGCCCACTGATAGTCAATCTAGTTGATGATACTTTTAGCACCACATCTGGCTTGCTTCCTGCTGAACAATATACCGTAGACAATGTGCCTGTAGGGTTGACACCAGAGTTTAATATTGACAGCTCAGGTACTCAAGGGACACTCACATTGACTGGCACTGCAACTGCACACGATAACATTAATGATGTTAATGACTTAAGTTTTACCTTTACCAACGCAGCATTTACCAGCGGCGATGCTTCTAGTGTTGTCAATTCAGGATTTGACTCTGCATATAGCACTTATGCCAGTATTGATTTTTTGGATGATGCCAGTTTAGATTACATTCTCATTGACAGCGATGATCTATCAGCTGCAAAATTCAACCGAAGTGTTCTGGATCTGCTTTCATATGATCAGGCTCCAATCACAATGATTTTTAATAATGACGGCAGTAAATTTTACGTGCTAGGACTTAGGAATCCAGATCACAGTGATGGATCCAATAGGGTTCTCCAATTTAATCTTCACAGGGCTTATGATATAAGCACAGCAACTTATGCCGGTGTTGCCCTGAATTTAAGAGAGGATCCTACTCAGATAACTGAAAGTAATTTATCAATCATGTTTAATAATGATGGTAGCAAGCTCTACGCCTTGGAATCTTTCAGTGAAACTATCTACCAATACAACCTTGATATTGCCTATGATATTTCAACTTCAAGCTCGAGTAGTCTTGCTCTTGATGTATCGGATCAGGAATCAAAGCCTCGCTCAATGTTATTCAATAATGACGGTAACAGGCTTTATGTTATGGGCTGGAATGGGTTAGACATAAATCAATACGATCTGAGTATTGCTTATGATATTTCAACAGCAAGCTTTGCTTCTATAGTATTGGATATCGCTGTACAGGGAATTTTACCTGTTGCAATGATTTTCAGCAAAGACGGTAGCAAGCTTTATATTTTAGAGGATCGACACGATGACATCAATCAATACGACCTTGATATTGCCTATGATATTTCAACTGCAAGCTTTAGTCGTGTCGCTATGAGGGTAGTGGCAGAGGAATCAGATCCTATTGCCATGATTTTCAACCATGCTGGTAGCAAGCTTTACACCATGGGTTTTGATGATGTTATTGACCAATACGACTTAAGCGCTACCCTTTATAGAGAAGCATCTGCCAATGATGGTTTAATTGATAATTCATTTCCATTAGTCATCAATCTAAAAAATGATACCTTTACTAGCAGCTCTGCAGCATTGCCTGTAGATCAATACACCATTGACAATATCCCAGCTGGGCTAAGCCCAATACTCAATATTGATGTCACAGCCACTAAAGCAACTCTCATTTTTACCGGAGCTGCGCTAAATCACCAAAACCTGGATGATATTGCAGCAGACCTAAGCTTTAGCTTTACTGATGCAGCATTTACCAGTGGAGATGCCAGCAATATCATCAATTCAGGCAGTGCAAGTCCATTTAGCTTTAATGTTACTTTTGATTTTACAGACAATATTAGCATGACTTATACAGCTGGTGATTATGTTGAAACCTCGCTTAATATTGGAGAGCTGGACAACTCAAACCCATTAACCATTAGCCTGGCAGATGATATCACAACAGGGACCTTTAGCACCTCATCTGGTGTATTGCCATCTGATCTTTACGACATAGACAGAGTACCTGCTGGGCTATTACCCATACTCACTATTGACAGCACTGGTACCCTAGGGACATTGACATTTTCAGGGTCAGCAGTTGAACACCAAAGTAGCAATAATGTAGTAGGATTTCCCATTAGGTTTTACGATCAAGCCTTTACTGGTGGTGATTCAGAAATCATTGTCAACTCAGGTTTTCGTATGGGTTCAAAATATATGGCTGAAGCTACAATTGATTTTGATGAAAACCCTCGATTAAAGTATGTCGTCAATGCCTCGTATGATATTTTGCATGCTCAAGAGGTTTCCTTGTCCTTGGATCCACCTGATAGTTTGGATTCAATAATTTTTAACAATGATGGCAGTAAACTTTTTCTACTTAACCACTTTGGGGTAGATAATGGCAGTCATATTGATATTAATATCACTGAATATAGCCTTAGTATGGCTTATAACATATCAACTGCAAGCTTCAATGGAAATGCCTTGGATATGGATGAATCCGATGGAAGAAACTATCATTCAATGATGTTTAACAATGATGGTTTTACCCTTTATCTTCTTGGAAGTGGGTCGGATGAAATTTATCAATACAACCTTGATACAGCTTATGATATTTCATCGGCAAGTGGTAACAGTGTTGCTCTGATGGTGGGTGCGCAAGAGACAGCCCCAAAATCAATGATTTTCAACAACGATGGCAGCAAGCTTTATGTTATGGGCTCATCTGATGATGACATCAATCAATACAACCTGAGCACAATGTATGATATCTCTACAGCAAGTTTTGCTGGTGTAGCATTAGATGTGTCAGCACAAGAGGTAGCGCCCTATTCAATGATTTTCAACGATGATGGCACGGTACTATATGTTATGGGAAAAGCTGGTGACGACATCAATCAATACGACCTGAGCAGCGCATATGAGATTTCAACAGCAAGTTTTAACACAGTAGTTTTGAGCGTGGACGACCTGGGGCTTACAGGCCAGCTTTCGATGCTTTACAATCAAGATGGAAGCTCACTTTATGTGATGGGTGGCAGTATTTATAAATACAAACTAACGTTTAATAACTTTCCTGAAGCCTCCCTCAATGATGGCTCAATTGATAACACACACCCATTAGTGATCCAACTATCTGATGACACATTCACCACTACTTCTGGCACTATGCCTTCAAATCAATATACCGTTGGCAATCTGCCCGCTGGGCTGACATCAGTGCTAAGCATTGATAGTACAGGTACTGAAGCCACACTGACATTTTCAGGCAACGCAACTGCGCACCAAAATAGCAATGACATTACAGATTTGACAATGACTTTTACCGATGCAGTTTTTACAGATGGAAATGCAGCTGTTGTATTTAATTCTGGGGCTGTCACTGCCTATAGCACCAATATTGGTATTGATTTTGCAGACAATATTGGGTTCCCAATTGCGGTTGATGATAACTACTTCATCAATGCTAATAGCAGTGTTGTTCTCAACCCTCTGGATGCAGACTCTGATCCTGATGGAGATATATTAGTTTTGGAATCGATTAACGGCATTAACTTAATAGGTGGAGCACAAACCATTGTTGTGACTAATGGTATAGTCAGTATTGATGGCAGTAATGTCATCACCTACAACCCTGATGTCAACTTTATTGGCAATGTTAGTTTTCCTTATGTTATATCCGATGGCAATGGTGGTAATGCCAGCGCCAATCAAATTATTGAGGTTACTGTTATGGCATCGATTGGAGGTGTTGTTTCGGGTTTGAGTGGTTTTGTGTCGCTACAAAACAATGGTGAAGATGATTTAACCCTAAAAAGCAATGGTTCATATCAGTTCTCCACCTTATTAGGTAATGGTGAAACTTTTTTTGTTGCCATCAGTACCCAGCCAACACAACCAAATCAAACCTGCACAGCCGTTAACTTTAGCGGCACTGTAGCCTATACGGATATAACAAATATAGACATCAACTGTATAACCAACAACTACTTTATTGGTGGCAGTGTTAATGGCTTGCTTGATGATAACTTTATGACCATACAAAACAATCTAGGCAATGATTTAGTATTGTTCAATAATGGCTCCTTTGTATTTACCCAACCCTTAGAAGATCAAAGTGACTATGATGTCAGTATAAAAACCCAACCACTTAACCCGATCCAACCTTGTTTGGTCGTTAATGGCAACTCAACACTTGCAGGTGTTGATGTGATTGATATTGAAATCACTTGTGAATTGGGTGATGACTTGGTTTTTAGAAATAGTTTTGAGCAACCAGTGCCTCAATAGTGTTTGAATGATGAAGTATTTATAAGGAGTGTCAACTGACACTTCTTTTTTTTACTGCGTTATTTCCTGAGAATCCGATTGCTTTTTTATAAGCATTATCCGTTGGGCAATCAAAGATTGACCCTGGCTGCCTTTTTGATAAATTGTTTGTGATTTTTTTTGTGCAGCATCCAAAAATTCATGTGCCATAGTAGCTTCTCTACAGCTCATCGCCAATTGGCCAATCCACAACTCTGCATACATTCGGCGCCATCCTTTGGCAGATTGCTTTTGTAGCTCAGGAATGAGCCTATCTATTTGTTGCAATCCCTTGTTACACTGTATTTCATCACTTCCATCTCTTATATTGATCGCAGCAACGATAAGATAATTGTAGAGGTTATTTCTGCCTTTGAGAGTATATTGTTTAACAACATTTCCCATCAATGCATCGGCTTGCTGGTATTTACCTGTTTTAACAAACAACTTCGCCAAATTAGCCTCTGCCAATACTATATTCAGGATATTATCAGGATTGAGTCTTTTGTGTGATGTTATCGATTGTTTATATAACTCTTCAGCCTGTGAATATTTACCCATATCCTCATACAAATAAGCCAACCTATTGATATTAAGTGCATAGTTACGACTATCAACTCCATAGGTATTTTTAAATACTTCAATCGCCTGAGAATAGTCAGCTTCTGCCTGTTCAAACTCGCCCAAATTATGATGAAAAATACCTTTGACCCCTAAAACACGAGCATAACGTTGATGTTGATGTGAAAATAACCTTTCTGCTAGTTCCAGTGATTCGTTTAGGGCTATACGAGCCTGTTCATACTTTTCTAACTCTATTAAACGATAAACTTTGGAAACTAATCTTGATTGGTAGATAGGGTGATTGTAACCAAGACTTGATTTTGCAAGCTCTAATGCTTTCTGACTGTAATGCAAAGCCAATTCTTTATCTTTGTATCTGAGAGAGATGGACAGCTCTAAGTA
>Ga0256845_1003804_pt1 | contig 10007 bp, 6 predicted proteins | sample RiftiametaG_FD_189101 | JGI IMG/M metagenome (GOLD analysis project Ga0256845, IMG submission 189101) | Tube worm associated microbial communities from hydrothermal vent at the East Pacific Rise, Pacific Ocean - Riftia | ecosystem: Host-associated > Annelida > Integument > Unclassified ... | reverse complement strand
ATTACCCCTTAAAGTATATCCACCACCTGAAATACTGTAGTATTTAATAATAAACGAAAGTAAGAATGCTAGGAGAGGAGCTTCAAGTGCATTTATAATAAGATACTGTTTGTTTGAGAGTTTTGACAAAATATCACGCGAAATAAAAACAAAGAATTGTTTTATTTTACCGGGAACTTTAAATAATATTTCGGGTAATTTATCTTTTATAAGATATTCAGGTTTATTGTTTTTATGAGCTTCTCTAAAATATTTATACCAATCGTAGGGTGTTTTTTTACGGTTTTGCGTAACCATTCCGTATTCATCAAGTATTTTTGTTTCAACAATATTAAATACCTGTTCGGGATTAACGTTACCACATAACCGACATTCGCTGTCGTTCCAATTTGCCTGATGAACTTTTGATTTAAAATATATTATTGAATCAATAGGATTTCCGTTGTAAATTAAATATCCGCCTTGGTCGAGAATAAACAATTTATCGAACATCTTAAAAATATCGGACGAAGGCTGATGAATAACCGTAAAAATAAGTTTGCCCTTTAAAGCCAATTCTTTTAAGATATCCATTATATTTTCCGAATCGCGTGATGACAGTCCCGATGTAGGTTCATCAAGAAACAGTATTGCAGGCTCACGAATAAGTTCCAAAGCAATATTTAATCTTTTGCGTTGTCCGCCACTTATTTTTTTATTTAGCGGACTACCCACTGTCATATCTTTAATTTCGTAAAGCCCCAGATTATGTAACACTCTGAATACCTTACGATTAAGAATGAAATTACTTACATTATCGTAACATAATTTTGCATTATAGTACAAATTTTGATATACGGTTAACTCTTCAATAAGAAGGTCATCTTGCGATACATATCCTATGAGTCCTTCAATTTTATTTTTTTCGGTGTGGATATTTATTCCGTTTATAGTAACGCTTCCGCTCGATGGAGCATAATTACCGTTTAAAACATTTAAAAGAGTAGATTTTCCTGCTCCGCTGGCTCCCATTATTCCTACAAGACTTCCGCCTTCTTGAACAAAACTGATATTATTTAATCCTTTTTTGCCGCCTTTAAATTCATATTCTACATTATCAGCTATAAACTGTATGTGTTCTTCAGTTTCATTTACATGAAATGCACTGATAATATCAGAGAAATATATGGGTTTCATTTTAGCATCTCGCAAAGCCGATCCTTGTGTCAACACATAAACTCTATCATTTATTACAAGTTGTCCGTTTAGGTAAAGTTCATGTTCGCCAAATCCTCGAGCTAAATACATATCGGCAGGGTAAAAATACATTACCCATATTTTATCTTCAAATGAATCTTGTGTAAGATGTTTTACTTGTGGCTTATCAGTTGTTTTGTTTCCGTCTATTAACAGCATATACGCCGAAAGCGGCATGTTGTCAAAAGAGCTGAGAACAAAGTTTTTAAGAATCTCAAAATTTTCTTTTGAATAGTGAAAAATATCGGCAACGGTTAAAACAAATTCAAGTTCTTGCTCTTGAATTTCAACATCTGATTTAATAAATTCGAGTAAACGAATAAGGACAACTACTTTTTGGCGTAAATCTAATTCTTCATTTATTTGGGTGCATATTTTTAAAACCTTTACTGAACTTAACGATATATTTTTTTGTTTTTTTCCTTCACGCGACTGTTTTTTTTGATATAGTGCATAAAAACCGTCAAAAACTGTTAAATATTCGTCAACGAGGTCGCCGTTTAGCTGTTGGTTTAAAAAAGATTCTACAATATTTCGTCTGCTGCGGTTATTGCTTTGTGGTCCGGCAATAATAGCAAACAATTGCATCAATGCTTTAAGAATCCTTTCACTCATCTAATTTTTGAACAACTATTGTTTAAAACCTATTAATAATACTGCTATTCCCGAAGATATATTTTTTGTATCAAGTTGGGCTTCTATAATGCAGTCGAGGGTATAATCAAATTCAAAATTCCAATACGGTGTATTTTCATAATCATTGTTTGTAAATAGTAAATTATGTTCTTTGTCGTAAACAGAGAAAATAATGTTACCTTCAGAAGTGCCCGAATAAGACACTATTCTATAAGTGCTTCCGCCATAAAAAGTAGCATGAAATTCTGCAATCTCATCACCATTCAATAGGGCGGTATATGTTTGTCCATCAGAGATATATGGCATCTCCATTTTTGAGAGACACATTGTTATTGTTGAATCTAATTGTGCTTTTGCATTAAATCCGGTTATTAATACAAAAAATACCATTAGAAGTTTTATATGTTTTCTCATCTGTTTAAAATTTTGTGCTCTATTGCTTATTTTTTATCGCAATTATAAATTTTATTTTAATGTGCGGTTAAATATTATTGTAGCCAAGAGCTTGTTTTTTATTGTTTATCGTATTTTTTACTTTAAAAATTTCACAAAAGAACTATTTTATAATCTTATTTCTTATTTTATCAATTTTTTCTCCAATTATTGTTAATACATCATCGGGTATAACAATTTCAGAAACAGAATGTATTTGTGTCAGACGTAATTCAGGTTTTGTTGTAGGTTCTTTATATGTATATTTTTTTTCAATAGCATCAAACTCATAAGCCAAATCAATTAAATCGTCAACAAGATTTGAAATATCCTTAGATTCGCTATAGTAAGGTGATAATATTTTTATCAAGTTTTCAAGTGGTTGTTTATTTTCCCCAACACGTTGTATAAGTTCTTTGTTTTTAGTTTGTTGGGCTAAATTAACAAGAAAATACATTCCTTCAATCCAACCGCCAGCTAAAACTAATGTTCCTTCACGCTGACGTTGATTTTCTTTAAGAAAATAATCAACATCACGATAGGTATTTGACATTATATAAAGTAACGAGTCTTTATTATCAATGTTATTTTCAATTCTTCCTAATAACTCGGGGGTAAATGCGGCTGTTAAATCTAAATCTTGAGCCAATAACTTTATTACCGAAAAATAGGTAATTGCCGAAGGCGACTGTTGATAAATATTCAGATATGCTAAATCAGCTCCGTAAACTCCAAGATTCAGAGATTTTTTAAACAAATTTGTATATTGCTGATAGTTGTTTGACGGGTTAAGTAATTCAGAATTAAATTCCGCTCCTATATCCTTTATCAACAGCGACAACTCATAAGGTGACGGTAAGCTAAATAAAGTATTTTCAAATTTTATTACTTTATTTGTTGTATCTAACTCTACTTCTAACTTATTCTCCACAGTTTTATCACGAGCTTTTTTGTCGTTGACACAAGCTCCTGCGATAAAAAATAATAATACTATAATTGTAAATTGCCTTTTCATAAAGCAGTTTGTTGGGTTTTTAATTGTTATTTATGCAAGTAATAAAAAAAATATGAATTCTCAAAGCAGTATTTAACAGAGTTGTGATTAAATGTGTAGTTTTATTGGTAAAAAAATATTTTTATCGATTTTTATTTATAATTTCTTTATAAAATATCTTTATTTGTATAATAAATATTAAAAATATAGTAACAATTTAAAATAGTAAAACATGCAACGATATTTTGTATTAATAGCTTTTATAGCTGTATCGCTAATAGGTTTTTCGCAAGATAAATTATTTACAATTGAAGATGCGGTAATAGGACAATGGCGAGCATTATACCCAAAGACATTGCGTAACGTGCAGTGGCAAGGAGAATCAAATAATTTTACTTTTCAGGATTATCAAAAATTGTATCAACAGAGTATTACAAAAAGCGATTCTACCGTAATTTTTTCTATTGATGAATTAAATTCTGTTTTAACAAAAGCTAAATTAGATTCCATACATTATTTTCCTTATATAAAATGGGCAAACTCCGATGAGTTTTATTTTTATAATGATAACTACTGGTGTGCTGTTTCTGTATCGAAAAAAGAGGTTGTTGCATTGATAATATTACCGGAAAATGCTCAAAATCATACTCTTTTGTATAATAAAAAACTTATTGCATATACTGTTGATAATAATTTATATGTAATAGGCACCGATAATAAAAGTATAACTGTTACCAACGATACAGATAAAAATTTTGTAAACGGGCAATCGGTAAGTCGCAATGAGTTTGGAATTGAAGGCGGAATATTTTGGTCTCCGAAAGGAAATTTTATTGCTTTCTATAGAAAAGATGTAAGTGATGTTAAAAATTATCCGTTGGTTGATATCACAAAACGAGAAGCTGAAGTTGAGAATATAAAATATCCTATGGCGGGAATGGCAAGTGAACATGTTAGTTTGGGTGTTTATAATATAAAAACCAAAAAAACTCTGTTTATTGAAAACGACTCTAAAAGTGAAAAATATTTAACAAATATTACATGGTCGCCCGATGAAACAAGTATTTATATTCAGGTTTTAAACAGAGAACAAAACCACATGAAACTGAATAGATACAATGTGAATGACGGAAAATTAAATAAAATACTTTTTGAAGAGAAAAATGATAAATATGTTGAACCGCTGTTTCCTTTGACATTTTTACCTAACAAACCCGACAGGTTTATTTATCTTTCGAGAAATAACGGATACAATCATGCTTTTTTGTATGAAACTTCGGGTAAACAGATAAAACAAATTACGTCAGGAAATTGGGAAATTATAAATATTGTAAATGTTACGGGTAATTATATGTATTATATATCAACCGAACAAAGCCCTATAGAACGACATTTGTATAAAGTAAATATTAATTCGGGTAAAAAAATAAAATTGACCAAAATACACGGTACTCACAGAATTGTTTTTAATAACAGTGCAAAATATTTTATTGATATATTTTCGAATACCGAAATACCGAATGAAATTTGGACTGTAAGCACATCGGGTAAGCAGATACGACAAGTTTTGAAAGCATCCAATCCTCTTACCGAATATAATATGCCGGAAATGAAAATAGGCACAATAAAATCAGCTGACGGCAATACAGATTTGTATTACAGATTAATTAAACCTGCTGATTTTGATTCAACAAAACATTATCCTGCAGTTGTGTATGTTTACGGAGGACCTCATGCTCAGCTTGTTACTGACAGTTGGCTCGGCGGAGCTCGTATGTGGAATTATTATATGGCACAAAAAGGTTATGTAATGTTTACTGTTGACAACAGAGGTTCAGCCAACAGAGGTTTAGATTTTGAAAATATTATACACCGACAATGCGGTGTAGCTGAAATGAAAGACCAAATAAAAGGCATTGATTTTTTAAAAAGTTTAGGATATGTTGATGAAAATCGTATTGGTGTTCATGGTTGGAGTTATGGTGGATTTATGACAACATCGTTAATGGTAAATTATCCCGAAATATTTAAAGTGGGAGTAGCCGGAGGTCCTGTAATCGATTGGAAATATTATGAGATAATGTATGGCGAACGATATATGGATACACCGCAAGAAAATCCTGATGGGTATGTTTATACATCGTTAATTCCGCGAGCAAAAGATTTAAAAGGAAAATTATTGATTGTTCATGGGGCAATAGACAATACTGTTGTATGGCAACACAGTTTGCTTTTTATTCGTGAATGTATTAAAAATAATGTTCCTGTAGATTATTTTGTTTATCCGAGAGCTGAACACAACGTAAGGGGATATGATAGAATACATCTTATGGATAAGGTGTCAAGATATTTTGATGATTATTTGAAATAAAAAAAAGTTTAACATTATAATTAATAAAAAAGCAACTCATTTAAGAGTTGTTTTTTTCATGTCAAATATTAAAAAATGGGTAGGGTTATAATAATTTTTCGTGTTTTAATATAAAAATTTGCAACTATTTAAAAACAATTACATCATAAGATAAAACTAAAATTATTTTAATCATTAATCTAAAATACAACTATGTTACGAAAAATTATTATTATTACTTTTAATTTACTATTGGTCACGGCAGTATATGCTCAAAAATACACCATAAGCGGTTATATTACCGATATTGAAGACGGAGAAAAACTGATAGGTGCAAATGTATATGATGCCAATAATTACAAAGGAACTACAACCAATAGTTACGGATTTTACTCAATTACCCTTAATAAAGGTAAGGTATTATTAACTGTTTCATATGTAGGATACTCTCCTTTTCAAAAAGAGATAGATTTAAATAAAGATATTACACTAAATATCGAAATGACACCTAATATTGAACTTGAAGAAGTTGTTGTGGAAGGGAAATTACAAGAAGGAGGTGTTGAAAGTTCGCAAATGAGTGTAATAAACATACCTATGAAAACCATACGCAATCTGCCTATTCTTTTGGGAGAACCCGATATTATTAAGATGGTTCAGCTTTTACCCGGAGTTCAATCGGGTTCTGAAGGAATGAGCGGAATGTATGTAAGAGGAGGAGGTCCCGATCAAAACCTTATACTTCTTGATGGAGTTCCTGTGTATAATGCCAGTCACTTGTTCGGTTTTTTCTCAGTATTTAATTCCAATGCCATTCAAAATGTAAAATTAATAAAAGGTGGTTTTCCTGCACGTTACGGAGGGCGATTGTCGTCAGTTCTTGATATTAGCATGAAAGAAGGAAATACAAAAGAGTTTCATGGTAGAGGCGGAATAGGACTTATTGCTTCAAATTTGACTCTTGAAGGTCCTATAGGTAAAAAAGCATCGTTTATAGTATCGGGGCGGCGAACTTATCTTGATTTATTGGCTTATCCGTTTTTTTTAATGCAAGAAAAACAATATGATTATGATGAACTCAGATACGGATATTTTTTCCATGATTTAAATGCTAAAATAAATTATAAATTTTCCGATAAGAGTCGTCTGTATTTAAGTACTTATTTAGGTAAAGATAAATTTTACGGTAAAGAAGCCGATAGTTATACAGAATCTGTATGGAACCCTGATACCGGAGAAATGAAAGAAGTTACATCCAGTTATCGTGATGATTTAACATTTTGGTGGGGAAATATTACATCGGCATTACGTTGGAATTACATGATAAATAAAAAGTTTTTTGCCAATACTACTTTAACTTACAGTAGATATAAAATACTTACAGGGATGGATAGTAAGTGGGGGAAAAGTCACGAAACTATGGAATATACATCTGGTATTACCGACTGGTCGGGTAAGGTTGATTTTGATTATTATCCGTCACCTAATCATAGTGTAAAATTTGGTGTTATTGAAACATATCACAGCTTTAATCCGGGTGTTTATGTTGAAAAATATAATGCATCAGACACATCACACAGTGAAAAGAAACTGGGAGATAATCCTGTATATGCACATGAATTCAGTGCATATGCCGAAGATGATTTTAGAATAGGTGCATTAATAAAAATGAATTTAGGTTTACGCTGGACAGGTTTTTCGGTTGGTAATACTTTTTATAACTCTTTTGAACCACGAGCGTCAATGCGATTCTTAGCTACCGAAAGATTAAGTTTTAAAGCTGCATTTGCTCAAATGAATCAATATCTTAATTTATTGGCAAACTCAAATGTAGGCTTGCCGTTTGATTTATGGGTTCCCGCTACCGAAAAAATAAAACCTCAAAAAGCATATCAAGTGGCATTAGGTTCTGTTTATGCTTTAAATAAAGATATAAATATAAGTGTAGAAGGATTTTATAAAAAAATGGATAACCTTGTTGAATACAAAGAAGGAGCATCATTTTTTGAATTAGACAAAAATTGGCAAACAAAAATAGCTCAAGGCAAAGGTTGGTCATACGGTATTGAGTTACTTGTAATGAAAAAATACGGAAAAACTACCGGATGGATAGGATATACTTGGTCAAAATCAAACAGGCAGTTTGATAGACCCGGACAAGAAATAAGTTTCGGGAATATATTTCCTTATAAATATGATCGTCGCCATGATATAAGCATTGTTATTTCTCACAAATTGAACGATCATATTGATATGGGACTGACTTGGGTATTTGGTACAGGAAATGCTACAACTTTGGGATACGAGAAATATCCGTCGTATTTCCAAACCAAATATGGACAAACACCTAATTCTTCTGGTTATAGTGATAATGAGCCTGATATTACTTATTATGGAAGCAGGAATAATTTTAGAATGCCTAGTTATCATCGCTTAGATTTAGGCATTAATTTTCATAAAGAAAAAAAATGGGGAAAAAGAACTTGGTCGGTTTCAATTTATAATGTTTATAATAGAAAAAATCCTTTTATGCTAAAATGGGAACGCGATCTTAAAACAAATAAATATAAATTGATGCAAATAAGTTTATTCCCTATTATACCGTCAGTTGCTTATAGATTTGAATTTTAAAATAAAAATAATAAGACATGAAATATATAACGATAATTATTATAGCAATCACTCTTTTTTCATGTAAAAAAGAGATAAATATTGATGTTCCGGACAGTGAACGTAAAATTGTTTTAAATGCAATAGTTCAGCAAGATAGTTTTTTTACTGCAAATATTTTTCGCAGTAATCATATTCAAGATGATATATCAAAACTTTTATATTATAACAATGCAAAAGTTGATGTATTAGATAATGGCAGCCTTATAGAGACTTTAACTCTTGATTCAGTAGGTCATTACAGTAGTAAAACGGCTAAAGCTGTAGTAGGTCATGAATATGAATTTTCAGTTTCAGTGCCACAACTTAAAAAAGCATCGGGAAAAACAAAATTATTGCCGGTTATTCCTATAATTTCAATTGATTCTATAGGAACTGCTACCGAAGAATATTATTATGGAGGAGATTCACCAATATATACATTGTATGGCATAAAATTTAAAGATACTCCGGGACAAAAAGATTATTATAGAATAAAATTAAATTTACCTGCTTATAAAGACACTACAATTGATTACTATACCGGAGATACTAATATTTACAATAATTATTATAGTATAGGTAATTACACTAATGACCCCTCTATTGTTGTTTGGGATTGGATAGACGATTATTATTACTTTTCGGATATACTTTTTGATGGTAAAGAGTATGTTTTTCAATATGCAATACTTTTTGATGGTAATGAACTTCCCAACGATATAACCAAACAAGATTTTTCAATATCATTGGAACACATAACATACGACTTTTTTAAATATATGCAAGGTGTAAGTATGCAATACGATGCAGAGGATATGCAACTTTTTTATCAAGCTGCTCCCGTATTAAATAACGTGACAGATGGTTTTGGTATGGTGGGTGCTGCAAGTGTAAGTAAAAAACCTTTACAGGAATAGATTTTAAATGAATGTAAAAAAACGCAAGAATAATTTTCTTGCGTTTTTTTTTAGGTAACAAGATTCCAATTAGCAAAGATAAAAAATTCAAAACTTGAGAAAGAAGCTCTAGCCAATGAAAAGCGTAATCTTAATCATGAACTTGATTTAAAAAACAGAGAACTTACAAATAAAATTATATCGCTGATAGATAAAAATGAAATTATGAACGATGTAATAACCCAGTTAACCAATTCGGAATTAAATTTCAAAAAAAATAATAAAGCATTTATTGATAAAATTGTTACTAGTTTGCGAATGCATCAAAAAAGCAATATATGGGAGGAATTTGAAACGATTTTTACTAATATACATCCCGATTTTTATAAAAATCTCAGAACAAATTTTCCTTCTCTCACTTATAAGGAGTTGCGATTGTGTGCTCTTGTTAAAATGAATATGTCGTCAAAAGAAATCTCAAATCTGTTACATCTAAATACAAACAGTATTGAAACTGCTCGTTCTCGTATTAGAAAAAAACTTAATCTCAGTAACTCGGATATTAAATTATCTGCTTTTATTTCTAAATATTAATATTATTTCGAACAAAGTGAGAAATCTGTCAGCAAACAACTATGTATTTCTAACAGATTATCACAGGTTTTGCCTTTGTAACGATTGCTTTTTTTAACCCGACTTATGCAGTAGGAGTTGTGAAATAGTGAACTTACGGCATTTAGTAAGGGTTAACCCCGATTTAGAAATACACCATTTTGGTTATTGTCCAAAATAGATGTAGTTCTTTATCGCT
>Ga0256845_1003803_pt1 | contig 10009 bp, 6 predicted proteins | sample RiftiametaG_FD_189101 | JGI IMG/M metagenome (GOLD analysis project Ga0256845, IMG submission 189101) | Tube worm associated microbial communities from hydrothermal vent at the East Pacific Rise, Pacific Ocean - Riftia | ecosystem: Host-associated > Annelida > Integument > Unclassified ... | reverse complement strand
GACCGTCACCCAGAAGTACCACTTCTTGATGATCCGCTCTTTGGGCTTGGGCGGCGGCGGCTTTTTTTCCTCGATTTTGGGCTTTTCGGGGGGCAACAGGGCCGCAATACGCCTCTCGCGGGCGCCGTCGATCTCCACGCGGTGGCTCGAGACCGGCTCGTCCTCGACGGTGCCGCGGGCCTCCGCGCGGAGCTTTTTGAGGGTCGCGTTTGCAGCTTCGCGTTCGTTTGTGGCGTCGTCTGCGAGCGAGGCGAGGTGCCCTTGCCAGGCCGCGATGGCCCGCTCGTAGTCGCCTAGGGCGGTGGCGGCCTCGGCTTCACGGGCCCAGTTTGCAGGGCTCGGATCGGCCTTGCGGGCAGTGACAGCGAGGTCGCGGGCGCTGCTGAGATCGCCGCTTTGGACGGCCTCGGAGCTTTGCGCAGCCGAGGTCACGGGCGCTGCGAGCACGGGTCTGGGGCCGAGCGCGAGGCCGATGCTCAGCGTCATCACGACGGCGCTCGAAGCCAACGCGGACAAAAGCTGTGGGCACCGGCGAGCGGTCCCCTGCGAGTGCGCATCCGATGACTCGGTTCGCCTCGCGCGGGGTGTGTGGTGGTGCTGCTGCAGGCCTGCGGTCGAGGGCATCGCCAGATCTCGCGGCCGCAGGATACCACCTTCGCTAGCCGCTTGCGCCTTAGCTCAGCTTCTCGGTGTTGCGGCAGGCCTGACCCAGCAGCTGTCGCATCGCCTGTGGCATGTCTTCGAGACCGGTGGCATCAGGGCGGCGACGGGTGAAGACAAAGCGTTTGCCCTCGGAGCGGCGGTGGCGATAGCCCATGAGGTGGAAGACCTCGACGGCTCGCGGGCGCTCGTGGTCGAGCACCATGTGATCCTCACGATCGGGATCGCGGCGTACACCGGGCAGCCAGTGCACCAGACGATCGATGCGAGAGCGACGAAGCCCAGCCGAGAGCGCGAGCCACATGCGTGAGACCGGGCGGGCGAGGAAGTAGCCGTCCTCGCCTTGGCTTTGGTAGCGGGGCAACATCATCAGCGCCTGCTCGGGCGTGCGGATCTCACCGGAGGCGTCGCTCGCGACGATCTGATCGGCGGCGACGGGCTGAAAATTAGTGAAGCCCGGGCGCATTGCATAGGGCTCGTCGACGTCGTTGACCACGTGGCGATGGCGGATTTCGATGACCTTGGGCAGGCCGCGGGTGGCGTCGCGGAGACGCCGATGGTGGGCGGCCAGATCGGGCACATCGGTGGCGCGCAAGCAGCCGGCCGCAACCAGCGAAATCCAGATCGCCGACTCGTGGTTGTCGGCAGTCGCGGGCTCGTCGTGTTGGCCGCCCTCGATGGCGACGCCGATGTGGCCCAGGTCGCAGAGGAAGCCGATCATCGAGCCGTCGATCACCTCCTCGAGGCCGAGTACCACCGGGACGCCGAGGGAGAAGGCGATCCGGCGGTTGCGGATCACGTCGGCCATGCACGAGAAGGGTGCGCCGACGCCCGAGGTGCTGTGCAGATCGATGAAGACCAGCGGCTCACGGGCTTCGGCGAGCAGTGGTGCGAAGAGCTGCAGGAGTTCGCGCTGTTCGTGATCCTCGGGGCTGTCCTCGGCGGGATCGCGGCCGAGCAGGGCGACCATGTCATCGAGCAGCCAGCGGCGGTTGAGGTCGCGGTCGAGGTAGCGAGCGCCGCGAGCGAGGCCGCTGCGATTGCCGGCGATGCCGGTGAGCGAGCCGTTAAAAGGTGTGTGCGCGGCCTCGAGGGTAGCCAATACACGGCGCACGGCGATCACGCCGGAGGGTTCGTTGCCGTGCACACCGCCGGTGACCAGCACCTGTGGGCCCGGCTGGCCGCGGCTGTAGGTGCCGAGGATCCGGGGATAGTCGGTGCTTGAACTCAGGGCCGCGCCGTCAGTCGCCGAGGTAGTGCCCGAGCAGTGTTGCTGAAACATCGAAGAGGTCCCGTCCGGTGATGAGCCCCACCAGGCGCTCACCCTCGATCACGGGGAGGCAGCTGATCCTGTGCTCTTGCATCAACCTGATGGCTTCGAGTGTCGGCGTGTCCGGAGTCGCGGTCACAGCCACAGGGCTCATGAGGGAAGATACCACCACATGCTCGTGGCTCTCACCCGCGGAGTGCAAGGCGAGGAGCTGGAGCAGGGATCGGTGGGTGATCATGCCCACGAGATGCCCGGCTTCGTCCTCGACGGGCACGTGGCGAATGTGCTCCCACTCCATCACGTTGGTCGCCAGATCGATGATGTCGTCCGGGTGAATCGTGAAGAGATCGGTCGACATGAATTGGCCGACCGTGCGGAACGACTCGCGCGGATCATCGGTGCCCTCATCGGCCGAGGCCAGCTCCCATTCGTGGACGGGACGACCGGTCATCTGGCGTTGAATGAGGCCCGCGACCACCGAGCGGTAGGCGTTTTCGGGGCTGACCTTGTCCTCCATCGAGGCGAGTGACTGGAGGATCCAGCGGGCGCCGGTGCGGTTGCGACGGACCCGCTCTTCGAGGGTGCCGAGGTAACGGTCGATGTCGGCGCTGGCGATGTTGGCCCCCTCGAGGCCGGCGCGTGCGTGGGGCAGAAGTTCGTCGACGATCAGCTCTGCGGCCGTGTAGTTGCGGCCGCCGATCCAGGCGAATTGGGCCTGAAGTCCGTGGCGCGCGGCGGCAAAGAAGTTGCTCTTGGCGTCGTCGAAGGCCATCACCTCGTGGATCTTTGGGTGCTCGTCGGCATAGGAGGCCATCAACCCGAAGAAGAAGGCGGCATTGGCCATCTCGTCCAGAACCGTCGGTCCCGCCGGCAGGCTGCGCATCTCGATGCGAAGGTGTGGGATCTCGTTGTCTCCGCCTTCGCCGGTGATCCCGTAGCAGGGGCGGTTCCAGCGGTAGATCGAGCCGTTGTGCATGCGCAGCGCCGAGAGCTTGGGGATCTCGCCGCGAGCGAGCACGGCCATCGGATCCTCGTCGCGGTTGCCGGCGATCATCACTCGGAAGCGGGCGATGTCTTCGCGGAAGATCTCGAGCACGCCGTCACGGACCCAGCGGTCGCCAAAGTGCACGCGCGGACGACCGCCGCGGGCCTGGGCGCTGGCGGTGCGAATGTCGATCGACTGCTGAAAGAGGGCGATCCGGGTTTCCATCCACAGGCGGTGGCGAAGCAGTACCGGCGAGTTGACGGCAGCTGCGAGTACCGGGGCGCTGACCGCTTGGGCCAGGTTGTAGAGGCGCGCGAACTCCTCGGGACCGGTCTGAAAATGGATCTGAAAGGAGGTATTGCAGGCCTCGAGCATGACGTTGTCGTGTGTCATGTCGAACTCATCGAGGCCCTTGAGCAGGATCCGAAACGAGCCGCCGCGGAGCTTTGACATCACCCGATTGAGCTCCGCGTAGCGGGGCTTGGGAGTCATGTTTTTGAGATCGAGGTCGTCCTTGCGCAGGGTCGGCAGGATGCCGCAGAGCACCACGTTGGCGTCGATCTTGCGGGCGCCCTCGGTTGCCAGCGCTACCGCCTCGCTGATCTCGGCCTCCATCTCGCTGAGGCAGGTGTCCCCGAATGTCTTTGGGGTCAGGTTTGCTTCGAGGTTGAACTGAGCGAGCTCGGTGGTCAGATGATCGACGCCGAGCGACTTCAGGATCTGCATCGCGACCGGTGCTGGTCGCAGCGCTGGATCGATCAGGAACATCTCCTGTTCGGCGCCGATCCGGCGGATCCCGCTCTCAAAGAGCCCGTCGCTGAGCATGCGTTCGAGCGCCTTGACGTCGGCGAGCAGCGCCCGCGTGAAGGCCCTGATCTCCTGCTCGTCCTTGCCTGTGGATACGGTTGTCTCGCCCATATCGTCCCGTCTTGACCTGCGCAGTGCAGCTTTTTGCACGCTATCGGGCTTGCCCGCCGACCGCAACTAAGGTGCGCGTAGAACTCTCATTGGGGCCGAGTGACCCCGGATTTTCAGTTTTCAATCGTCGAGAGCTGCTTCGTCGCCAGCGAGTCAGTCGTCGTAGATGTCGGTCTTGATCGTCGGCGTGCCGGTCGACGGGTTTGTCTTGGGCGGCTCTTTTTTAGGTGGGGCTGGCTTCTTTTTTGGCCGGCGCTTGTCCGGCTTGTCCGGCTTGTCCGGCTTGTCCGGCTTGTCCGGCTTGGGGGTTGCCGAGCTCGTCGGTCTGGTGGGAGTTGGTGGGTTCTCGGTGTTCGGGGGGGCGGTTGCGTCCGCGCTGGCCTCGCCTGACCCACCGGTCGAGCCGGTCGAACCGGTTGAGCCGGTCGAACTGGTTGCGCTCGTCGCGCCTGTCGACGCTGTTGTACCGCCAGATGTCCCGGAGCGTGTGCCCAGCGTGTGCACCGCCGACGGTTGCGAGTTGGTGCTCGACCAGATCAGGAGTCCGAGCAATCCACAGATCGCGGCGATCGCGAGGGCGAGGGCAACGCGGCGTGCTGGGCCTGTCGTACGATTTGCGGGTCCGGTCTCAGGTACAGAATCGAAGTCGGCCGACTTCGGCACCGGCACCGGCAAGATTTGGGTTGCCGAATTCGGCGGTTTTAGGTGCGGATCCGAGCCCTGAAAATCTGAATCCTGGGCGAGGGGGGGCACGGTCGCGGCGCCCCGATCGGCCGGCAGCGCTTCGGGGAGAAGCCCCGCACGGGGGCCTGTTTCAAGCGCTTGAAGGGCGGGGCCCTGCTCATCGATGAGCCGTTGCAGGCGACTCGCCAGGAGGTCGCCATCGGCGGGGCGATCGACGGGATCCTTGGCGAGAAGATCGAGGGTGAGTTCGGCGAGTGCCGCCGGAATCGGCCGTTCTGGGGCGGCTTGCCGGGGGTCGAGAGGTGTGCTGTGGATCTGCTGACCTATCACCTCCATTAAGGTCACGCCGACAAAGGGCACGTCGCCGGTGAGGATCTCGTAGAGGATCACGCCGAGGCTGTAGAGATCGGTGCGAGCGTCCAGGGCGTGGCCCAGGGCGCGCTCAGGGGCGAGGTAGTAGGGGGTGCCGAGCAGCGCTCCGGCCTGGGTCTGCACCTCGGATTCGTCGGTCGCCTTGGCGATGCCGAAGTCGAGGATCTTGGGGACTGTGGACCCCGTTCGATCGATCGAGAGGAAGAGGTTCGCGGGTTTAATGTCGCGGTGCACAACACCCACCCTGTGAGCCGCGGCGAGGGCAGAGGCCACCTCTGCGAGCCATTGCAGGCGGGGGAGGGCGGGCCCAGGGCGGGCGATCGCCTGCTCGAAGTTCTCGCCCTCGAGGAACTCCATCACCATAAAAACGCGGCCGTCCGCGAGTGTCGCGCAGTCGAGCACTTCGACGATGCCCGGATGGCCGATTCGGGTGGTGAGCAGCGCCTCTTGGCGGAAGCGGGCGACGCTCTCGGGGCTTTGCTGGGCATCGCGGCGCAACATCTTGAGGGCGACGCGGCGGCGAAGGAAGCGGTGTTGGGCGGCGTAGACCCGGCCCATGCCGCCCTCGCCCAGGACGCCGGTGATCTCGTAACGGCCATCGATGAGAGTGCCGATCTCGATCGGCAAATCGTCGGTCGCTGTGCTCGCCGTCGAGATCCCGCCAAAACGGAAAGGACGGGTCTTTGCGGGGCCGTAGGGCGCCGTTACCCGCTTTCCCAAGGTCATCTGCGCAACGGTACCACCGGCGCGCCAGGGGTGCTATACGGGCGCCCTCAGCTATGGGAACCAAGAAAATTGACGCCCTCGCGGAGCTCCTTGAGCGCACCGGTGGCGACGCCGAGCGGCTCGAGGTCGTGCGTCGCACCCAGCGTTTTAAGCGCTCCTGGATCGAGCTCGCAGAGGCCCTCTCAAAGGTCCGAAGCTCGCAGGCCTTTACTCGCTGGGGCTACAACGACTTTTACAAGTATTGCTCGGAGGAGTTGACGCTCAAGCGGGCGACGGTCGACAAGCTGACGGTCTCCTTTCATACGCTGCGCTCGCACGCCCCCGAGGTTCTCGAGTGGGATGGCGTTGCCAAGGTCATCCCCAGCTACGAGGCGGTCGATTATTTCTCGCGGGCGGTCGGCGAGGTCGACAGCCGGAGCGCGCCGCGGCCGACAAAGGACTCCGAAGAGGCCCCGGTCGAGCCTGCAAATCCGGAGTCCGAGGAGTTCATCCGCGAGGTTCGGCACGCGGTATTTGACGAAGGCAAGCCGCTCGCCGAGCTGCGCAAGCGCTTTGATCCGGTGCTCTATCCCCGGCCCAAGGGCGCGGCCAAGCTCGAGATCGTGCAAAAGGCGTCCGCCGCCGCGCGTCGCCTGGCCGAGCTCCTGCCCGATATCGACGGGCTCGAGGACAAGCGGGTGCAAAAGCTCGAAGTTGAACTGGGCGCGCTGCGTCAGGAACTCGATGCGATCTGCGCTCCGCTCAAGGAGTCGGTCAAACAAGAGAAAGCCCGGGCCAAGAAAAAACCGCCGCGTCTGCGGGTCGCTGCGCCGGTCTAGTTCTAGTTGCCGCCCGTGGTGCGGGTCGAATCATCGGTCATGCCGAGCGCTTCGCCGGCTCCGTCCGCAACGACAAAGTGAGCCATGCCGCGCGTTCCTGATCCCGCAGAGAGAGCTTCATCCGCCGGCTCGGAGGGGCGGCTATCATCGTCCGAGCCGACGATGAGCGCCGACGACAGCTACCTCGATCCGGCGAGTCCGCCGTCCGCCCTGCGCCTGCGAATGAAAGCGCTGCGGGCTCTGCTTTTCCCGACGACGCCGCAGATCGAGGTCATCGGTATCCGGCGGATCTGGCTGATCTCGACCTACACGATCCGTCGCTGGCTTATCGAAGATCGCGGCACCGGTCTCGCGGCCAGCCTCGCCCTGCAGACGACGCTCTCGGTGGTGCCGGTCGCCGGGCTCTTGCTCACTGGCGTTGATCTGATGGGCAAAGAGCGGGGCAGCGAGTTCCTCCGCGAGATCGCCTATCTACTGATCCCCGACGCGCAACGCTCGGATCGAATGGCCCAGGCGATCGTCGATCTGGCCCATAACGTTACCGTCGAACGGCTCGGCATCGTCGGTTTCTTCGGCGCTCTGGTCATCGCTTCGCTGCTCTTTACGACCCTCGAGAAGACGCTCAACGTGATCTGGCGGGTGCATCGTCGGCGTTCGACGGTCGCTCGCTTCACGATGTTTTACACGCTGGCGACGCTCGGGCCGCTGGTCATTTTTTACAGCTTGGCACAGCCGATCTTTTCGGCCGTCAACGAAATCTCGCTGGCGATCACGCCGATGTTGACGACCGGCATCGCGATGGTCCTGGTCAACCGATTCATGCCGGCGACGCCTGTTCGCTGGCGACCGGCGATCACCGGGGGGGTCATCGCGGCGCTGCTTTTTGAGATCGGCAAGCGGGGCTTTGCGGCCTACATCTCGGTGATTGCCAACTACGAGAGCGTCTACGGATCGCTGGCGATCCTGCCGGTCTTTACGGTGTGGACCTACGTCTCGTGGCTGCTTGTGCTGCTCGGCTCCGAGATCGCCTACGTCGTCCAGCACCTACCAGTGGTTGCCCACGATGGCTATGTGCATCCAAGCGTGCGCAAGGTCGGCGTCGGTGAGGTCGGCGCGGGGCGGGTCGCAGCGCGTCTGGTCCTGGCGGTCGCGGATCACTTTGACCTCCGGCACACCGGTTCGACGGTGACCCAACTCGAGGCCCGTTATCAGATCGGTCTTGCGCGGATCTCGAACATCGTCGAACGCCTGGTCGAGGCCGGCTATCTTCTCGATACGCACGCCGAGGAGCCGAGCTACATCCCCGGTCGTCCCTTGGATCAGATCCGGTTGCGAGAGGTGCTCGCGCTCTTCGAGGGCGGTGATGTGCCGGGTGTGCGCGACGGTGATCCGCTGGCATCGATCTACTACCGTCTGGACGCCCTCAGCGACGATGCCCTCGGCGAACTCGATTACTCCGAGTTGGTGCTGCAGTCGAGGCGGCGCCGTCGCGGCAGCTCAAGGGATCGCGAAAGCGCAGAGGGCGATGAGCAGACAGGTGCAGGCGTGTCCTGGGTCCCGGTCGACAAAACCGTCGGAGCCGATGAACATGCCGGAGCCGACGATGCTCCTGCGCCAGATGACCTGGCGAAAGAGACATAAAGAGTGCAACCCGGGGGTGCTCGCGTCCCGCTACTCGGGCTCGATCTCGACGTGCCCGCGGAGCAGCTCTAGTTTGTCTGCGCCCTCGCGATCGATCGTCGAGGCGGGCTTGGAGAGGGGCGGTGGCTCCCACTGTGAGCCTGTAGGCGGCAGCGACTCGGTTGTGGGCTGGGATCCGCGCAGGGTTTTTCGGGCGACGAATACCGGCAGGCGGACCTCTGGCAGGCCGTTCTTGCGGACGAGGATCGCCGCGACGGTGCCCGCATCCCCGGTGGGGGCGATCGATAGCTGGTAGCCCTCGGGCGCAGGCTTGACGGTGACGGTCAGGTCTTCTTCGCCGAAGGTGAGACCTGCGACCGGACAGGGCAGTGTGAGCGTGCGTGTTTGCGACTCGGCGATGACCATCGAGGAGGGCAGCGAGCAGACGTCGCGGAGGGACGTGGCTTTTTTGGGAACGCTCCGCAGCTCGAGGAGGTAGATACGCTCTTTGGCCTGCTCGCCGAGGGCGACGCCGACCTTCGCCTCACCGCTGTAGACGGCGTAGTGTCCGTTCGCCGAGGCTGTAAGGTTGCGGTATTTGTACTTGAAGACGTCGATCTCGGTTTGCGAGACGACCATGTAATCGCCGCAGCCCTCAGTTTGGCAGCAGCTGTAGAGGCGATCGACGTCGCTCTCGTAGGCGAGTTCGGTCAGACGTTTGGCTCGCCATGCCTGAAACGAGACGCGAACGCGCGAGCTGCCGCCGCCAAAGGAGAAGGTCGGCGCGCCGGCGGAGAGCGAGAAGTCGAAGGCGTCGTAAAAAACACCGACACGGAGCCAGACGTCGCGGAGCAGCGCATCCGGGAGCTGCCCCGCGGGGCCGATGATCGCCGGATCGTCGAGGCGTGGCAGGATCTCGCTCCAGGTGAGCGCTGCGTCGTCCTCGGCGAAGGCCGTGTCGAGGCGCATCGAGTCGGCGAGGATCGCCTCGCAGCGGCTTTGCACGGGCACACCTTCACCGCTCGGCAGCACCTGCAGGAAGGTCCCGGGGCGGGTGTGAGTGCGGGTGGCGAGCCCGGTGAGTTTGATCTTGGAGGGCGTGACCAGAGCGACGTTGCTCGGGCTTAGTAGCGCTGCGAGTTCGTCGCTGCGCCTGTCGAAGTGTTGCTTGCTGACGCAGCCTCCGAGGATCAAGGCCGTGAGCACGAGGGCTCGGCGCGTCGCAGTCGTGATCGTTTGTGTCATCGGGGTCTCGTGCGGATTGACTACCGCGGCGGCCACACATACGTGGCGCTCAGGGTCCGAAGGTGTGTACAAACCGCATGGCCTTGCGGCCAGGTTGGAACTGGATGCTGTTCACGGCTTGATTGATGCATGTGCCCATGAGCTGACCCACGAGTTCGCTTGGAATGTCGGCGCTGATCTTGCCTGTGCCGACCTTGACCCGGAGGCTGACGGTGACTCTGCCCTGGTTGCCGGGCTTTAGTCCGTGGCTCTTGGCGCACTTCTTGATGTAGCGCTGCAGATCGGCGGCGACCTGCATGCGCTCCTCTTCGGTGATCGACTGCATCGCGCCCAGACTCGGGTCGGTATTGACCTTTCCTGGGGGACCTGTCTTTAGGGTCGTGTTGCCGGGTGGACTCGCCACTGGAGCGCCTACGTTTTCGCCCGCATTCACCTGCTGCGGGTCCGGCTTTGCGGGGTCTTCGTCGCTAAAGCCGTTGAACTGCCAGACGGTGATGCCCAGGCCGAGCACGAGCAGTGCGAGCACCGCTGAGAGCCAGCGGTAGGGGTTTGGTCGCAGCCGTTCGATGGCGTCGATCGAGTCCATCGTCTCGGCCATCGCCGGCCGGTGCTCGCCGGAGATTCGCGAGGGGTCGACTTGCGTGGACGGCTGCGAGATCGCCATCTGGCCGCTCTGATCGGGGGGGGGGAGCGTCCGGTGAGCGGGTATCG
>Ga0256845_1003802_pt1 | contig 10009 bp, 7 predicted proteins | sample RiftiametaG_FD_189101 | JGI IMG/M metagenome (GOLD analysis project Ga0256845, IMG submission 189101) | Tube worm associated microbial communities from hydrothermal vent at the East Pacific Rise, Pacific Ocean - Riftia | ecosystem: Host-associated > Annelida > Integument > Unclassified ... | reverse complement strand
ATCCTGTCTGCCCACTACTGGTTGAAAATTCCGTTTCGACTAAGCCCGCTCTTTACTTTCAGCTCGCTGATGATTGTCCTGTTCTGGGCGGCGCTTGCACATCTCCTCCACCCTGTAAGCATACTCCTTTTTACTATCGGTTGCCTATTCTTTGTCATTATGCTGGTTCTAAAAATACAGGGGCACAGGCTCATTTCAGACCCATTCCCGCGTGACTCCCTTTTTCTCCTGACTAGCCTTATAATCCTGGCATTTGGTTGCGCCCTCGTTGGTCAACCTTCGGTAATCGATGACTACGCCTACTGGGCGATCATCAGCAAATCAATTGCTACCTTTGATGCTCTGCCAATTGCAGGTACATCAATTTTTGCCCGACACCTTACCTACCCCCCCGGCCTCGCGCTTTTTCACTACTATTTTTTCAGTACATTTTCCGGCTTCCATATCAGTGTTGCGTATTTTGCCCAAAACCTCTTTCTAATAGCCCTGCTCTTTGCTCTTACAGATCAACAAAATAAACGAACATCCCTCACGCTTACAGGCGGAGCAGTTATTCTTCTTGTTCTTTTCTCCGGTAGCATTTTTCAGAAACTTCGAGTGGATCATTTTCTTTCGCTCACTTCAGCTGTTATCATCTGGACACAGATGAAAAACCGTTTTTCCTGGCCCCGTCTGCTGGTTATAGCCACCGCCATAAGCAGCCTTTATCTTGTAAAGGAAGTTGGCTTCCTGCTCGCCATTTTCACCCTCCTCGCTGTTTTATTCGATCTTATCTACATGACCAACATGCAGGTCAAAGAAAAGAGAGCTGCTCTTTGTTTCATATCCTTACTCTTTATCTATTTGATCCTGCAGAAAATTGGATGGGACAACCACTGTACAAGCCAGGGGTTTCATCAGTTTCACAGTGCAATATCCTTTGAGGGAATCCGGTCAGCATTTAATTTTGCCGGAAACAATAACAGCTGGCAGGGATTCACCATCTTTCTTAAAAGCATCATACTGGGATCTGCTGATCGGCTCAAACTCCCATATTTTGTCTGGTACCTTCTCCTTGGAGCACTCTGGTTCAAAGCCTTTAAAAGTATTTCAAAAAAAAAACAGAACCGATATTACCGTCTTTTCAGCCTGACAATTTTCGTATTTCTGCTCTATCTTGCAATGAATTACGTGATGCAGGTTCTCATTTTCGGACTGGGAACAACCACTCAAACTCCCACCAGCCTATCCCGATATATTAATATTTTTCTCTGCTGGTTCATTCTGTTTACAGTAACAAACTCACTGGTAAACCTCTCTGTTCAAACATCCTCAAAAACAAGATGGTCAACCGCAATTTTTATTATTGCCGCCTTATTACTTGCAGGTTCTTCACTGCCACATAAAACAAAGCCCTACGAATATGAAATAAAAGAACTTACTGTAAATACCGGCAAATACATCAAACCCAGTAGTCAGGTATGCATCTCCCCCGGCAGAATTGAAGATCATTATCTTGGTTTCAGGATGAGCTATCTCCTTTTTCCCAGCAGATTTAATGTAAGTCCCTTTCCTGGACAAAGCGGCCAGAATAACCTTGAACAAAAACTATCAACATGCGACTATCTACTGATTTATATGCCGGATCAAAATACGGGGCCTTTATTTTCGCCTTTTACATCAGATCAAATTAAACATAAGAGCCTTTTTAAGGTTGGCCCGGCACCAGGACAAACGACACTGTCACTGCAGCGGATTTTTTGAGGCTACCGACTAATCACATGCAACCGATCATTATCGTCCCGGCATATCAGCCCGACAATACGCTCCTCCTGTTACTGGAGCAACTCGTAGAGCAGACAAATAGCAAAATTATCGTAATCGATGATGGCAGTGATTCCGCATGCCAGCCCATCTTTAATCGTGCCCGCAAATACTCTGCAGTTCAAATTCTGTCTCATAGTCAGAATCAGGGTAAGGGCGCTGCCTTGCGAACAGGATTCAAGTATGTTCTGGCAGAAGAAGGCTCATGCAATACGGTTATTACCGCAGATGCGGATGGTCAACACAGGGCTGAAGATATCGCTAAAATAATCGATAGTTGTGGTGATCACCCTCACCATCTCATCCTGGGTGTCAGACAGTTTACCGGTTACGTTCCTCTACGCAGTCGTTTTGGAAACAGCCTGACCAGGTACCTTTACAACCTGCTGTTTCATCAGAATCTCCGTGACACCCAGACCGGGTTACGCGGAATTCCAGTGCATACGTTGGATGCCCTTATCGCCTTACGGGGCGAAAGATATTGCTATGAACTCGAGATGCTGCTCAGACTCATACAATTAAAGGTGCCGGTGCTGGAAATCGGGATTTCAACCGTCTATGAAAAAAACAATAGTTCTTCCCATTTCCGACCATTACACGACTCGGCACAGATCTACACCACGCTTTTCAGATGGTGGCTCAAGCACCGTTAACAGCTCATCAGACCCTCTCTTCAGAAAGTAAACACAAATGGCTTTTACGGTACTGAAAACAAAAGTTACGACTCTTGCCAGACGCTTCAAAGAACTGCAAGGCTCACCGTCCTATCTGGCACGAGGTGTTGCTATTGGCGTTTTTGTAGGCTTTGCTCCTATTATGCCAATTAAAACCCTGTTAATACTTGCCATGACCATTGTATTGCGAGGCAGTACTATAGCTGCTCTACTCGTCTGTACGTCTATCTGTAACCCCATCACCTATGCACCCCTCTATTATATTGCCTGGCTAGTCGGCAATCTCCTCCTGCCAGGAAAGTCATCATGGGCTCTGCTTGAAACGACCATTGCCGTAATGCAACAATCAAGTTTACCCGAAGCGCTTGCTCTTGCGGGACAGATCGGCTTTGACACCACTGTTGTGTTACTTGCCGGAGGACTGGTTTTAGCACTGCCCCTCGCATTGTGCAGTTATCCAATTGCTTACAGGTTATTTATCAAATTTTCCAAAAAAGAATCCGAAAAGTCACCCTCATAAACAAAGCTCAGATAAATAAAATTACTGATTAAACACGAAAAACCCGTACGAGATTTTACTTGGTAAATTAAAGTAATATTCACCTTGATGCTTGCCTATATTGACTCACACCAGATTCTTTCCGATACAACATTGCCCGACAACACCAACGTAAAAACGCGATTTATCGCCATTTTTCCACAAATTATATTGAAAAATATACACATATGAATTATCAATAGCTATAGAAGGTGTCACTCATTTAAAAATAATGTTTCCACATCGTTACCAGTTTTCAGGTACAATACAGAGGATCATTGCATGGGGCATCCCGCACCATTTTATTATTTCTTTTTTTATCCACAGCAACAGCATAGTTCTGCAAACTGCACTGCAACCACTCAACCTGCCAAAATCGAAATACATTGTAAACTCTTCAACAAACTCAGAGCATTACTCTCAAAATGGGAAAGGGGAAACATATTATGCTCTTGCCCTGAACATAAGGGCGATGGAAAACAATTACCACACTGTTAAAACATCACAACGGGGGTAACGGCTATGGCCAAAACACGAACATTTCGGCTGGAAAGAGGAAAAATACATTTTAAATGCTCAATATGCCAGGCAAAACGAATGGTTTCCGTACCTATGACAGTACGCAGAAGATCCATTCTTTGTCATAAATGCAAGGAGATAACCAACTGCAACTTGAACCGAAGGCTGATGCCAAGGGAACAACAACTTGGAAAGGCTGAGTTGACAACCACGAATGGTAGGGAACTGGACGTGAACCTTTGCGACAAATCCAGAGACGGAATCGGAATTCAGATCTCAGTCAGAGACACAACAAAAATATCAGTTGGACAACAGGTACAAATGCGATGCAGTTGGAATCCCCGACTGTTCGGCCTGGGTCGATATATAATACAATCCATCAGAACCCAACGCATCGGCTTAAAAGCTGTACATTAGCATACTCCGTATTCTGAAATTGAATGGTTACGTATACCGCCAAGGTACTTTACTTGAGGGGTGTTAGTGTGTGAAACAGGGGGACTCCGTTTTCCACTAGGAGGCTATCCTCTCCCAGATCGAGCTACAGACACAACGACAAGCAACACGTTAATTAACACGGCGCTCTTCCTCAATTATATCGCCCATTCCAATCCGAGATCACGCAATTTCCCATCTCTTGGATTACCAGTCACCTCATCCCATCCCATCAACTCATAGTAGTGCGTACGCATCTTGCCAAAAGCTTCCCTGTCGACGCATTGTCCCTTGGCGGGGCCATCAGGGAGTTTCTCAAAAAGACGTTCCGGTAAAACATCATCCTTTGCTGTGAACCCCTGTCGCATATTGATCTGGCGCAACATGTTGACCCGTCTCTCCCCGACCTTCATCAGCTCAAACATTGTAGTCTCCCAACCGGTCGCAGATCGCAGAAGATCTTCAAGATCCCGGTAATTAAAAAGACTGCCACAGCCCCAGCAAAACATACAGAGACACAGAGTATCGAGCAGACTGTAGAAAAACTGGGAATAGACCGTCATGCGGACTTTATTCAGATCCGCACAATCAAGTTCACCACCGCCAAGTATGCCAAGACTTTTGGAGAACTCAGCTTCACTGGTCAGCAGCCAGTCATGTTCATTTTGCATATGATCGGCCCCTATCGGACAGACCGCATACATCAAAGCAAGACTTGGTTTCACCTGGGCCATATGAACGGCCGGAACTTTATTTTTCACATGAATGGCATAAGGACGGGTTTTTTCGCCCAACCTTTCAATAGCAATTGCAAAACCATCCGCGAGAATATCACCGATACCCTGACGGTTAACAATCTTATCAATAAGCCAGAACAAGCCTTCAGGATTATTAAAGCCAAGTTCTTCACCACCACAATCAGCAGAAGTCAAGATTCCTTTTTCCAGACATTCAAAAAGATACGCTGCAACACCACCGGTTGAAATAGTATCCAGCCCGTAGTTGTTACACAACTCATTGACCTTTGCTACGGCAACGGCACTGGTGATATCAAGATTGGAACCCAAAAGCCCTAATGTTTCAAACTCGGGTCCTCCCAGTCGATCGGTTACCGGCCATGGGGATTCTGCCTTCACCTTCTTTCTACACCCGAGAATACAACCAAAACAGGTGGTTTTCCCTGCACCAATTTCTTTATCATAGGTGCCACCGTGTAACTGAAGATACTCTTTATGCCAGCTCCTGGAAAAATTATGGGTGGCAAAGTTCCCGCCTTCCGCCTGGGGACCGGTTACGCCAGGTGTTCCCAGTTTTTGCAGTATCTCGGGAAAACCGGAACCCGGTAGGCGATTCATGGCCAGTTTTGCAAGCTTTTTCAAGGTATCACTATCTTCAAATTCGACAGCCCCTTTACCTTTCACCACGATGGCCCGAATATTTTTACTGCCAAAAACGGCGCCCATTCCGCCGCGTCCTGCGACATTGTTAAAATCACCGATAAGGCAGGCAAACCGAACAAGATTCTCACCCGCTGGTCCACACTGGAGTATGGAGATATTTTTATCACCATGTTCGCCTGTCAGTGCGTCGTGAGTTTCCAGAACAGTTTTCCCGGCGATATGGGCCCCATCCATTATTTCAATAGTATCTCCATCCACAAGGAGATAGCAGGGGCTTGCGACTTTCCCGGAAATGACAATACCATCATATCCTGCCCGTTTGATAAAAGGGCCGATACTCCCACCCAGCTGACTGTCGCCCACACCGCCTGTTTCAGGTGATAAAGCTGTTATGCAACAGCGGCTGACGCCACTGACCGCCGCACCAGTAGTGATACCCGGCGCAATGGTGATGATGTTTTCCGGAGCAAAAGCACTGGTTTTTTCTTTAAGTCCCTTGAGTAAAAAATAGGCCCCGAAACCACTCCCACCCATATAGGTTCTATAAAATTCCTCCCCCATTTCAAGGCGTTCGACAGTACCATCAGTGAGGTTAACCCGTGCGATTGTTCCAGTAAATCCTTTCGTCATAGCCTTACACCCTTACGAAAAAATAAGTCTTTTTATTTTTAAAAATAGCTTTTATAAAACCTGCCTGTACAACTCTTTAAGATCATCTTTAGTGCAAGGTCTCGGATTGGATTGATGGCAGCCATCAAGAAATGCCTTTTCCGTCAACTCTTCAAGATCACTTTCTTTCACGCCCACATCTGATAATTTATCCGGTATACCAATACGTTTTTTCAGCTCAACCACAGCTTCAATAGCTTTTTCAGCGGCCTCTTCTATCGACATTTCAAAGGTATTAACACCAAAACATGCGGCCACTCTTGAGTATTCTTCCAGGCAGCTTTCTTTATTAAACTTCATCACTGGCACAAGACAGATCGCGTTTGCAAGGCCGTGTGGCACATGGGAAACAGCCGACAGCGAATGGGACAGGGAGTGAGCCGCACCAAGATCCTTTTGAAAGGCAACAGCGCCCATCATGGCAGCAAGCTGCATATATCCCCTGGCCTCAATATTGTCAGGCTCTTTCACCGCCGTTTCAAGATATCCCGCCACGTATTCTATTCCTTTTAATGCAATAGCATCACACATCGGGTGAAAATCTTTAACTGACAATGCCTCAAGGCAGTGAGTAAAGGCATCCATACCTGTTCCTGCCGTAAGAGAGGCTGGCATTCCCGCGGTAAGCTCCGGGTCAAGAAGAGCAATGACAGGAATCAGTAAAGGGCTGCAAACAAGGAATTTTCTACCCAGCTCAACAGATGTTATCACCGAACAGCTCCCCACCTCACTGCCCGTTCCCGAAGTTGTGGGTATGGCAATCATTGGGGGTAATGGGCCAACTATATTTTGATTGCCACCTGTAGAAATATCATAGTCATTCACCCTGCCGCCATGACCAGCTATTACCTGTACCATTTTAGACGCGTCAAGGGCGCTGCCACCACCAAGACCGATAAGCCCATCGCACTCTTCGGCTTCATAAATATCCACAGCTTTCTGAATATCACTGTCCAGTGGATTAGGATTAACCTTGGCAAAAAGACCAAACGCAACACCGGCATCTTTGAGCACGCCTTCAACTTTGGGAAAAACATCTGTTTTCAACATTCCTGGATCTGTTACCAACAGAGGCTTTTTAATACCAATATCTTTCAAATACTGAGGAAGTTCATATATAACACCAGCGCCAAAGTATATAGCCGTTGGAAATGAAAATTTTGAGATAGTGTTATTCATTGTTATGCTCCATCTTTTTGTGCACTGTAGGGCAGAACCAACTCTGAGATCCAGTTTTTGATTTCACACTCTTTAATCTTACTGGACAACACATCATCGTCAATAACAAGCTGCCATCTGAGATCTTTTCTATCAGGCTCCTTAAAAAGGATTTTCATCTTATCAACCATGTTTTTCAACTCATCAGGATGTTTGAAGAAACCACCGTCGATAAGCTTCTCTTCTCGAGCAATAATCAGACATGCCATCTCATGAAGATTGTATTCAGGATGATACTGGACAGACCAAAACGTTCCTTTTTGGTGAGTTACCGCCAGGGCCTGAACCGGTGTGAAATCATTTCCCGCCAGGATTACACCGCCTTCAGGTATTTCAGATACCATATCATCATGGCTTATATACGCCTCATACACCGCCGGCTTGCCTTTCATCATCGGGTGAACCAGGCCTTCATCTGACAATTTTATTTTCCTGGCAATACCCATTTCCTTGCCCCTAGGATTTGGGACTACTTTACCACCAGCGGCAACGACAGAAATCTGCAATCCCCAGCAGCTGCCAAAACTTGGGATACCAATTTCATAACAGAGTTTTGCTAACTCAAGTTGTTTGGTTACACTCGGATTATCATCATCAAAAATACAGAGGTTACATCCGGTCCAAAGGATTCCTGAGTATTTTTCAAGTTCCTCGGCGGTCGGCATTTCCACACCTGGATCACTTGGAAGAAGGACATCATACTCTGCTCCCGGCAGATTCCTCTGCACCATATCACCGTACAGCTTCCATGCCAGTTGCATACCTGCGGTTTTAAGATCATCCCGACTAGCCTTCGGGTACCCGTCTATAACGAGAAAACGTACAACATTTCCCATTTCTCTATCTCCACCACTTATTTTTTATTTAATGTATCGACAATTTCAACCAACTCTGCATAATCCCTGCAAATTGCATCCGCACTGGTCTTATCACTACCTCGATCATTTATCACCGTGGTATAGATGCCCTTTGCTCCGAGGCTTTGCGGCCCTTTAATATCCTTTGCATCCCGATCACCTATATGAACGATTTTTGTAACATCCACGCCCAACCCTTTGGCAGCAGCTTTAAAAGCGCGTGGATCGGGTTTTGAACAACCAACTTCATCGGAGAAGATAAACACGTCAAAATATTGTTCAATGTTATTTGCCTGCAGGAGCTTACGCAGGACGCGACCTGAACTGAAAATGGTATCTGAAATTACGCCAAGTTTATATTTACCATGAAGCCCTTTAAGAGCCTCAACAATCCCTGGAACGATATCTGGCTGAATCTCCAGTTCCATCTCTTCATGCAGCCTTACAAGCTCGGCCATTTCATCTGGTGGCAACGTCCTGCCAAGTCCTTTTAAGACAATTTCAAGGCGTTCATCAACAGACCAGGTGTAACTATGGTCGTACCAGACCTTGCGAAAAGCAGCATCAGTTGCTGCATAGGATGTATCAACCAGTTCTCTGGTGATTGGCTCATGCTTTGCCAGAAACTCCCGAACACATTCTCGCCGTGTTAAATATTTCGAAGAAAGTCCTTTTGCAGCCCTTTTGGGTTCATCAGAATCATCAACAATGATGGTATCCCAGAGATCAAAGGTCACTGCCTCTATATTACCCTGCATAGCTCCCACTCCTTTTTGTTAATACCTTACTACGAAGTTACCATGACATCTTTACTGGTTTTCCCTCCAGCCCATTTATTGATCAAATGCAATAAACCAAGCATGATAAAAACAATCACAATAATACAGGTACACATTGCATTTGCGCTAGCTGTCCAACCATCATTATCAAGCATGATAATTTCTATGGCAGCCAGATGAACAGAGGCGGAAACCAGAAAAATTACAGCACTGATGGTGGTCATGGATCGCATGAAAAAATATGTGAAATTTTGAATAAAAGCGACTCGGGATAAAGGAAAAATGATCTTGAAAAAAGTGGATAGCGTATCGCCACCGAGACTGATCGACGCCTCTTCAATCGAAGGATCAATATTTTTTAGGTTTGATATACTGGACAAAATGCCAAGAGTAAAGTTGCAGATAACGATATTAATTACGATGATCCAGGGCGTTCCATAAAACCAATAGTAGGGTTTATTAAAGGCAAGTATATAACCAAGCCCCATAACAAGACCGGGAATCGCGGCTGGCATAACCGAAAAGAAATAGACTATCTGCTTTAAATAGGGTTTTCTCGTCTCCATTGCATAGGCAGCAACCAGTGTAATAAAAGAGCCCACTATTCCGACTATCAGCGAAATCCAAAGACTGGTCCAGATAGCTGAATAGCCACCTATAGAAGGGAATTTATAATGTTGCAGAGTAAACGACCAGTCATACGGCCAGGTTTTCACAAAAGAACCTATTATTACCGTGGCAAAGATAAGAATAATGGAGAAAGCTACCAGATAACAAAATGTGCTGTATAGTATCTTTTTCAAACGCCTTGTTGGCGGAATAAAGGGCCGGGCTGCACCACTGATCATAGAAAAGCTTTTGCGCGAAATATAGTAATTGAGCATAAAAGCTCCAAGGGACGGAACCAGCAGAATTATACTGATGGTGGCACCCAGATCAAACCTGTAAAGGTTTGTCACCTGCGCATAAATTTCCGTAGCCAGCACGCTGTAGTTGCCACCAATAACGACCGGATTACCAAAATCGGTAATGGTCAGGTTAAACGTAAGAGCAGCAGCACTTATTATTCCGTATTTAGCGGATGGCAGAGTTATGCGTGTAAATACTTTAAAGGGCG
>Ga0256845_1003801_pt1 | contig 10012 bp, 8 predicted proteins | sample RiftiametaG_FD_189101 | JGI IMG/M metagenome (GOLD analysis project Ga0256845, IMG submission 189101) | Tube worm associated microbial communities from hydrothermal vent at the East Pacific Rise, Pacific Ocean - Riftia | ecosystem: Host-associated > Annelida > Integument > Unclassified ... | reverse complement strand
AGCAACTCTACACCCAATTAAGATTTCAAGAAGATTACAAAACAACGTTATCGTTGAGAGTGGGTTAAATGAGAATGACATTATTATAACAAGTGGGTTCATTAATTTATTTGACGGAGCAAACATTGAAGTGATCAAGAAGTAAAGAATAGAATTACAACGAAATTCTTAATTCCTAAATAAAAATTAAGCATATGAATATTACAGAAATATCAATCAAAAGACCATCCCTGATCATCGTGCTTTTCAGCGTGTTTATCTTGTTAGGCTACATTGGTTTTAAAAACCTCAGTTATGAGTTGATGCCCGATTTTAATCAACCAGTTGTGGTAATTAAAACCGTATATCCTGGTGCTGAGCCACAAGAAGTAGAATCTTCTGTTTCTCGAAAAATTGAAGATGCACTTTCTAATTTAGAAGGTGTAGATTATTTGGTCACAAAATCATTGCCTAACGCATCCGTTATCATTGCCAATTTGAAATACGGTACAGACTTAGATATAGCCATGCAAAGTGCACAACGCTACATTGATAACATTCGTAAAGATTTACCTTCTACGATTCTAAGTCCTGAAATGAGTAAAGTTTCACCGAATGATTTACCCATAATGTCTATCAGTTCTACGAGTGACCTTCCTCCTTCTGAGTTTTATCAAAAAATGGTGGATGAATTCCTTCCTCAAATTCAACAAATAAAAGGTGTTGCAGAAATTACACTACTCGGTGGTGAGGAAAGAGAATTTCAAGTTAAAATTAATCAAGAAAAACTTCGGTTTTACAAACTGTCTTTAACGCAAGTTGTAGAAATGATCAATAGGAGTGGTTTAGATATACCTGCTGGGAAAATTCAATCCTTAGAATCTAGTAATTCTGTTCGACTCATTGGAAAATTCACAACAATAGAAGACATTGAAAATGTACAAGTTGCAATGCCTGTTCCTGGAAGTCCAGTTTATGTAAAAGACATTGCTGTTGTTGTTGATGGAATAAAAGACATCACATCTATCAGTCGTTACAACGGTAAAAACGGAATCGGTATTTTATTAAAAAAACAAGGTGATGCGAATGCAGTAGATGTTTCAACGGCTGTCCGTGAGAAATTTCAATTCATTGAAAATCAAAATAAAACATCCAATGTGCGTTTTACCATTGCAGATGACAGTACAGACAATACAATTGCAGCTGTAGAATCAGTTGTTTACGATTTGATTATGGCAGTTATTCTTGTGTCTATTGTCATGCTCTTATTTCTTCGTTCTTTCCGAAATTCTCTCATTGTATTGGTCGCAATTCCGACATCTTTGGTGACAGCTTTTGCGGTAATGTGGATGCTTGGATATACATTAAACTTAATGACTTTACTTGCCATGTCTTTGATTATCGGTATTCTGGTTGATGATGCAACTGTAGTCTTGGAGAATATTCAACGCCATCTTGATATGGGAAAAGACAAACGAACTGCTTCAATGGACGGTCGTATGGAAATTGGATTTTCTGCAATTTCCATCACTTTAGTTGATATTGTTGTTTTCTTACCTATCCTTTTCTTGCAAGTATTTGTTGCAGATATGCTGAAACAATTCTCTGTCGTAGTAATTACTTCTACGCTTACGAGTTTATTGGTGGGGTTCACCTTGACACCTTGGATGGCATCTCGAATTGGAAAATCTGAAGATCTTCAACCCACTAATTTCTTTAATAAATTCTTGTTGTGGTTTGAAAGACAATTGGATGCATTCACCAATTGGTACGGTAAACAATTGGAATGGGTTTTAAGTCACAAATTAGCATTTGCAGGAATTATTCTAGCCCTTTTTGCTGGAACAGGAATAATGATGAAGCAAAATATTATTGGAAAAGAGCTAATTTCTACTGGAGATCAAGGGAAGTTTAGGTTAAATCTAGAATTTGATAAATCTGCATCAATCCAACAAAACAACCTCATTTCTCAGAATGTAGAAAACTTTTTAATGCATCAACCAGATGTAGAAAGTGTTTTTAGTAATATTGGAGGACCAACAACTGGAATTGGAAGTTTAGGCGTCGGATCCCCCAATAAAACGGAGTTTACTGTTCAATTAAAGTCAAAAGAAGAGAGAAATTCTCAACGTACAGAAAAATACATGCAAGACCTTCGAGATGATTTGCAGATTCGTTTTCCTCAAGCCAATTATTCAATGGCAGCGCTCGGATTGGTTCCAAGGTCATCACCCGTAGAAATTACACTAAGTGGAATTGATGTTGATGAAGTTATGAAAACTGCCCACGAATTACAGGCTGTTGTTGAAGCGATTCCAGGTTCTGACAATGTTCAATTATCTGTTGAAGAAGGTTCTCCTGAGTACAAAATCATTCCGAATAAAGATAAAATGCAACGATTGGGATTGACCAATGCATACGTTGGTATGAATATCCGAACAGCTATCGCTGGAAATGATGACGCAACCTTAACGGAGAATGGAACCGAATACCCTATTCGAATTTGGTTTGATGATGATAACCGTTCAAATTACGAAGATTTGTTGAATTTAACAATAATTAATCCGATGGGAATACCGGTTAAAGTGGCACAATTTGCAGACGTAGTTCGTTCTAACTCCCCGTCTCTTCTTGAACGAAAAGACAGACAACCGGCAGTTACTTTAACTGCTGATGCCCTGGGAAGACCTTCAGGTTCAGTTGCAGATGACGTCGTGAAATACATCAAAGCAAACCCTTTACCTGAAGGAATACAAATGACTTGGGGATCAGATATCAAGCGACAGAATGATAGTTTTGGAGCATTAGGTTCTGTGCTAGTCATTTCATTCTTACTGATCTATTTAATTATGGTGGCGCTTTACGATAGTTTTGTTTACCCATTTGTTGTTTTATTCTCCATTCCCGTAGCCATCATTGGAGCTTTACTTGCACTGAATTTAAACATCAGTCATTTGAGTTTATTTGCCTTACTTGGATTGATTATGTTGATGGGATTGGTTGTGAAAAATGCCATTCTGATTGTCGATTTCACCAATCAATTGAAAGCACAAGGAATGCATTACAAAGAAGCATTAATTGTTGCCGGAAAAGGAAGAATGAGACCAATTTTAATGACAAGTATCTCGATGATTGTTGGTATGTTGCCGATTGCTTTGGCTTCTGGAACAGCCAGTGAATGGAAAAATGGCCTGGCTTGGGTAATTATTGGAGGTGTAACTTCTTCTCTTATTCTTACCGTATATCTTGTACCCGTAGTTTATGATGTAGTTGATTCAATTAAAGAGAAACTCTCCAACAAGAAAGCACAAATAAAAATTTAAGATGAATCGAATTATCATATTCATTACGGCAATAATAAGTATTTGGGGATTGAGTGCGATGAAGCATTCTACCCCAACTTATTCGTTGACAATTAATGTGGAGAATTTACAAAATTCAACTGGAAAACTTCAATTTACACTCTACAACAAGGAAGGAACAATTCCAGACGAAGATTTTGAGAATTATTTCCGCCAAGGAAGGAGTGGCATCAACGGTAAAGCCGCAACGTACACTTTTAAGAATTTGCCCATTGGAAAATACGCCATCAATATTCTTCATGATGAAAATGAAAATAAGAAAATTGATAAAGGATGGATTTTACCCATCGAAGGAATTGGTTTTTCTAATTTTGAAAGTATTGGTTTCAGTAACCGACCTAATTTCAAAAAAGCCAGTTTTAATTTGACAAAGAATACAACTAAAAAAGTGACCATCGTTTACATGTAATATGAAAAATATAATCAATAAGTTAACTCCCTATCAGCATTTTCTTGTTTTTTTAATCATTCTAACGGTTCTGAAAATCGCAAATGTTTTTATTACTGAAGGAAGTGAGGATGGGCTCCATTTTGCAATGTTAGGTGTTGGGTTAATTCTTATCTCCACCCTTTTACATTTTCTCTTTTCATTTTTATTTGACAAGAAAAAGAAGTATTTACATTCCCTCATTAGTACATTTTTAATTATACTGATGCTTTCTCATGCTGACCCAGAGCCAATTCGTGGTATAATGGTAATCCTTTTCTTGTATCTCAGTAAGTTTTTCATCAAATACAAAGGAGAGAATATTTTCAACCCGGTGGCTTTTACCATTGGTTTTGTAACAATTTTGGCTTTTTTTATACCAACTTTAGGAATTCCACCGATGGATTTCACGGGTATTGACATTCGATTCCCAATTGCAGGTTTTCAAGTCCCTCTACCAATAATTCCAATAACACTCGCTTTGATTTTTAATGTTGGTAGAATGAAAAAACACCCTTTAGCATTGACTTACATTCTATTTTCCCTGCTGATCGGAATAACAACCCCTGCATTCACTGAGAATATATTTTCTTTCATTACTATAGTTCTTTTCACTGGAGCAGCATTGGTTGTAGAACCGAAAACATCTCCAACAGATGTAAAACAACAAGTTATTTATGGAGGATTAATGGCAATACTTATTGCAACATTGTCTATCTTAGAAGTTCCAAATGCAATTGTTCTAGGATTACTTATTGGAAACATCGGTTGGATCTTATTTAGAAAAATAAAAAACAAATAAATATGTTACACAAAAACACAATCAACGAATTAGGTTATGACGGTTTACAAACAAAATTAATCGTCAACAATTCAACAGGGAAAATCATTCTTATTTCATTAGAAAAAGGAGCTGTACTTGCAAAACATGTATCTGACACCGATGCAAGTATCACCATTCTTGAAGGAGAAATTGATTTTGAAATCAATGCAGAAACACATAGAATGCAAAAGGGCGATGTATTCTCATTCTTGAAAAATGAAATGCATGAATTAACAGGCATAGAAAACGCTAAAATTCTACTTTGTAAATAAGCTTACTGTACGATACATTTTATCACTTGTTTCAGTTCATTTTCAAGTGAGACATTGATAAAATAGATTCCAGCAGGAAGATCTTGAAAGTTTAATTTCATTGAACTGACTGATTTTTCTGAAATAGAAACTTTGCAGATTTTACCGGTATTGTCTCGTACAATTATTTCTGTATTCAATATATTAACTCCTTCCAAGTAAACAAAATCTTGGGTGGGGTTTGGATGAATTGAGTACAATTCTGTGTCCTTTAAATCCTCAATTCCTGCATCGGGGTTATATCGAACAGTGTATTGAAACTTATATGTTTCAGTAGTATCACCAGCTGAACCAACTGCAAAAACTTTGAAGAACATTTTCGTTCCTACAGTGAAGCTTGGCAAAGGCGACCATGATTTCCAATTCCCTGAAGTTATTTCATGCATTCCAATTGTATTATCAAAAATCGGAAAGTCGGCTACCATTTAACAAAAACATCTGTCAAGGGATTGTCGTATTGTATTTCTGCAGTTACGTATTGTTCAACATCTTCCTTTGGAGTAATTTCTGTTACTTCATCACTAATGTTTGTTTTTATAATTACTGGAAAAGATTTTCTTCCAACAAGTGAATACTCTAACAAACCTCTCCCCCATGATGCTGCACGAAGCGTATTTGTCCCCCACATAATCTCTAACTCTTTTATTGCGACATTAGGCAAGTCTGGATTGTAGAGTATCCATGAAGTACCATTTTTAGATTTAGTGTACACGCCTATTTCAGAGCCGATGTATATATTTGAAGAATCTGTATGATCTATCACCACCGACAAACACGGTAAATAATTCAAGTTATACGTAATATTACTCCAACTATCCCCTCCATTTGTAGTAATAAACACTTTATTACTACTGTTCTGATATTGTCCATAAGTTACAACAATGACGCTATCATTCTTAGGATCGAAAACAACATCTGTTATGGAATTACTTGGTAAATTGTTTTTGATATTAAAGAAAGTAGCCCCTCCATCTATCGATTTATAAATGTATTGATTTCTGGCAACAACAATTATATCTGAATTATTCTCCGCAATTGTCGCAAATTTTATTTCTCCGGAGAATAATGGCGTCCCTAATTCTGTCCACGAACTACCAAAATCGTCACTTCTAAAAACTTTTTCTCCAAGAGAATAAACCGTCATTTGGTCATTCGGGTCATAAAACATTGGTGCAATCCAGTATCCATTCTGATTTGGCGGTGTAACATATTCTTGACTCTGCCCTCCATCCTGAGTTCTCAGTCGACCTCCATATTGGTAACTTCCCAACATCCAATCGTCATTTAGAGGATGAATTAAACCTTCCATTCCATCCGCTCCAAAGAATTCTATCCAATCGTTTTCAACTTTAATACTTGTTCCGTTGTCTTGAGAACCGCAAATTGTTCGGTAATTATTTGACTGAGAAACACCTAAATTATAATTTTCTCTAACACCAGTTCCTTCACTTATTATTTCCCAATTATTCCCATTGTCGATACTTTTAACTAAAAACCCATCGGTATTTAAATAAAAGACTCCGTTAACACAACCTGCTCCTCTTAAATCTGCATGAATATAATCGGTACTGAAAAGGTAACTAACATCGAAATCTCCTCCTCCTGCATTTGTATTACCGAGTGACCAATATGTTTTTTGATCAAAATTTATTCCTCCATCTGTACTAACAAAAGCATCTAATGCTCCAATCAAAACAATACTTGTATCCAAATCATTTACAGAAAACCCATCGGCACTTGTTGGTGGAACAGAAATTATGTTGAAATTTAAACCATTATCAGTTGAGAGGTAAACTCCTGAACCTGACGCAGCATAAATACAATCTTCACAATCTGTACTAACAGATAATTTAACCTTTGCTCCGCTATTTCCGGTAAGTGTTGTGTACGTAAATGTTACACCGCCATCGGTTGAAACATATAAACGATTTGCGATGTCTTTTGCTGTTGCGTAAACAATCATTGGATTGGTTGGATGAAAAGCAACATCGATAAAATCATACGCAGCAACTGGAACTGTCCATGTTAAAAGGTTGTCATCTGAGCGATAAAGGCCAACACGAGTTCCTATAAAAACAAGATTTGGAATTGTTGGATGATATTTGATTGTATAAATTTCTTTGTTCGTTCCTAATCCCCCCATCCTAAATTAACAGGGTTAAAAGGTGTAATATTCCACGAATCTCCTCCATCGACAGAACGAAAAATTCCATGAGTTGTTCCGTTTGAACTATTACGAATGTTAATTAAAACAGAATCAGAATTAGTTGGAGAAACACCAATTGCATTCACTCCACTCGCCGTTAAAAAATCTGTTGTTCCTCCTTGCCAAGTTGTTCCTCCATCAGTTGAACTCCAAAACCCACCACTACGTGAACCCAAATAAATTCGTTGACTATTATTTGGGTCTACAAAAAATGTTTCAATTCTCCCCAAGCCAGTTGAATAATGTCCTGTAATTTGTCCAATAGTATTTGGACCTAAATTCTCCCAACCATTATTGAATAAATCTTTTTGAGCAGGATTGTTTTCAATAAAGGATAAAAATTCATTTTTCACAAAGAATGGATCTATTGAATCCCTCTCTCCGCTAGGGAAATATTTGTATTCATTATTTACGACCCAACGTTGAAAACCTTTCCAACCGGAACCCTTTCCCTTTTCTTTGTTCTTGAAATAATTCTCTCCTTCCTCCACAACTTCATAAAAGTTGAAAGAAGGATCGAACATCATTTCTTTATACTTCTGTGCAAAAGAATTGGTTTGATTCAATAGAAAAAAAACACTGGTAAAAATAAAAGGTAGAAATTTCATATTTGAATTGCATTTTATTAAAAGTAAAGTTACAAGGACCCTTTCAGTTATTCACTATTCAAATTAGACTCCACAAATTTGAAACTATACAGAAACCGTAACTTTTTTAACAGGAAGTATGGACTCTATTTCTTTCTTTAATTTCAATAATTTCTCATTTGATTTACTCATTTCAATAAGAATTGAATTTTTCTCTTTTTGAAAAAAGTGTGTCATGGAAGAAAATAACTCTTGATAGTACAAGATTCCATTCTCCATGTTTTTAACAAAATTATTAAAGTATTTCACTTGTTTTCTATTCAAGGGAAGAACCACATTATCCAATTCTTTTTGTAGATAACTCATATACAAGCCCATTTCTTTCACAAAGATGTTTGGTCTATCATTTCTTGAAATAACACTTTCTCTGTTGTAAATATGTTCTGACATATCAGCTAAAGTAGATACTTTATCATAATATGCCATGTTTGGTCCTGGGCAAATATGCACACCATTTCCTTCTTTCTTATGTTCAACATCATTGACCATTAAAGCAGTATTTCCAAGTCCTACACAAAGACATGATTTATCTGTGATTTTCTTAAATTCATTCGAGAAATCTTTCGCTGAAAGGATGTCTTTTTTCTCGTCCAATTCTTTCAATTTCAAATGCTGAAATTGACGGGAAGCAGTACAAATAGATTGTTCTGTAAATTCTTTATTGAATGACAAGTGTTTCTTAGGACAAGAACTTCCTGGTCTTCCTTTTTCAATAAATTGAACTCTTTCAATATCTTTTGAGGTTCCTTTCAAATTATTAAAAGGAACTCCTAATGGAGAAACATCACTCAAATACAAATCATTCTCTTTTGCGACTAATAATTGTTGCAAAGTATCTTGATCTACATTGGTTACTTCAGGCACCAATAAGAAAGGAGTTCCCCATCCGGTAGAATCAATCTCATAGTAATCGTGCATAAATTTGTGTTCCTCTCCTGTCCCTATGCCACCTTGAGCAGTCACTTTAATGTCTAAAACATTGGTTGGAACAATTTTATCTAATCCTTCCAAAGCTGGAGATAAAGCATTGAAGACATCAGTTATTAATTCACTTTTCTTTTCTTTAAATTCTTGTAGAATTGGCCCCATAAGGTAACCCTCTGTTGCAAAAGCATGCCCTCCACAGTTCAACCCTGATTCAATTCTATATTCAGAAACCCAAATACCTCTTTTCGCTAAAAATACTCCTTGAATCAATGCAGATCTGAAATCACTGACCTTAAGTACCACTTTCTTCTTGATGTATCCTTCTTTTGTAGGAAAGAAATCATTGAATTTAGCAATGTAACCATATAAACGCGGATTCATTCCTGCAGAAAAAATAATAGATGATTCTAAATCACTTTTTGCAAATCCTCTCAATGCTGCATGAGCATCGTTGAATTCTACAGGAAGTTGTTCTTTATCCTTGTAATTATCTTTGTCCAATTTCGTCATAATATTGACGTTGATACTTCCCATTGGCAAATGCTCTTCTAACCAATTTTTCATTTCAGAAACATCAGGAATTCTTTCTTTCATTTGAAGAAAATCATCTTTCAATTGAGAAGCAGAAGGAAGCATATCAAAATATTTTTTCAATTCTTGTCCTTTCTCGTAGGATGAATTCTTCAATTCTTCAAATTTAACTTCAACTTGTTTTTTTATCAAATTCAAGTACGATGTAATTCTTTCTGCTCGATAATCTTCCATTTTTTCTGAAATCTCATCGTAAGCAAGGTTGAATTTCTCACAATACTTCTTCCTCATTTTTTCGAGCAACATATCATCACCAATAAAAATAACAGAATCAATTCCGTATTGAGCAACTTTAAGTGGAGTATCTATTGTAAAACCAACTCCCATAACAGGAAGATGGAAAGAATGGGCGTTTTTCATCTTGTTTAGCTTTAAGAATTAGTACAAATTAAACGATTTAGTTCAAATAGAACACTATTTTTCAATTAAAAAAACAGAAGAATGATTGAGTATTAACAAATAATAACGAAAATGTAGAAAAGAAAGCCCAATCTATCTAGTCTTGATTGATTAAATCTTGATTATAAAACCCACCTTTATTTACTTTTCTTAGCATCGAATGTGTAACAATTAAATAAGCAACAGTGATCATATTTCTCAATTCACAGAGCTGGGGTGATATTGTTGTTTTTTGGTACAACTCTTCTGTTTCTTTATATAAAAACTTTAACCGATTCAGTGCTCTATTCAACCTTTCATCAGAACGAACAATTCCGACATAGTTCCTCATCAACTCTTG
>Ga0256845_1003800_pt1 | contig 10013 bp, 11 predicted proteins | sample RiftiametaG_FD_189101 | JGI IMG/M metagenome (GOLD analysis project Ga0256845, IMG submission 189101) | Tube worm associated microbial communities from hydrothermal vent at the East Pacific Rise, Pacific Ocean - Riftia | ecosystem: Host-associated > Annelida > Integument > Unclassified ... | reverse complement strand
GATGACGCTTGGAACTGCGGCGAGCTGGGGCTGACGTGTGTGGGCCCACTGGGCATCGGTGAATGTGTGGAGGGGGTGTGCCAGGGGCGCCTGACGCAGGGCTGCTACTCGGCCACGGAGACCTGTGCCGAGATTTGCGGGAGCCTCGAGGCGACCTGCGACCCGCTGGGTTGTGACGGGGCGACGGCCTGGGTGTGGAACGCCTCGACCAAGGAGGAGGCGGACTACCTGTGTCTGGCGGCGGACCGGGAGGCCGCCGAGGCGCTGAAGATCGGCTGTGAGGACGAGCTGGTGGGCCTGGCCGAGAGTGTGAATTGTTGCTGTCGGTGGTAGGAGAATATCCGGGCCCACCCGGGCGTAGTTTGGCCATGGGACGCAGCGCAGGACGATCTTGGAGTTCGGATAGGGGACAGCTCTGCTGGGCCGCGGCGACGGCTTGGCTCGCGCTGGGGTCGCTCGGGTGTGGGGCCCACCTGCCGACCGGTGATCTCGAGCGAGCGCTGGCGGCTGGCGGACCGATAGGGGACCACGCTGGTGGCGATCGCGCGTCTGTCGAGCTGTCTGTCGAGCTGGGCTCCGAGTCGAGCCACTCGAGTGATGCCCAGGCTGCGCTCGCCCCGGGCCGGGCCCTCGAGTTCGCCTTTGTCAGCGAGCTCGGCGTCATCCTTCAAGACGAGGTCGCCCCGACCGATGTCGAGGCTTGGACCTACGGGCGAATCTATGAGGTGCCGGGAGAGGTGCAGTACTCGGTGGGGCGGACCGTCGATCTTCTCGCGCTCCCCGAGGGCCTCCGCCTTCACCGGGGCCGTCGCTTCGATCTCTATGGCGCCGAGGGTCGGGTGTGTTCGGCGACGGTCGGCGATCTGTCTTTGGTCGCCCAGTACGGCGGCTACACACTCGAGGGGGTGCTCGGCTACGACATCCTCGACTCGCTCCCGGTCGATGTGGACGGCGAGCCCATCATCCCGGAGGCCCGCGTGCGGCAGGCGATCTGGGAGTCGCAACCCCACTGGCTCATGGGCGAGCTTCGAGCCGGGCCCGATTGCCCCTCCGATCTGGGTGGGGCCGGCCTGCTCTGGGCTCGGGACGCGAGCTTGCCACCGCCGACCGTGCTCCGGGCCTCCGACGAGCCCAATGTGCTCACCGAAGCGCGCGCGCGGGCATTCTCGAGCTCGGACGCGTTCGCGGCCCTCGAGGCCGACTACCGCAGCTACTACGCGGGCCTCGACGCCGACTACCGTCGCTACAACTCCTCCTGGGAGGAGATCGCCAGGGACAACCCGCTCGAACTGATCTCGTGGCTCGACGCCGCGGGCGACCCGCGCCTGCTCGAGCTCCACTTCGGGGTCGACGACGAGAGCTGCGGCGATGGCCACGACGCCAGCGCGGACAGCCTCGAGCTCGTGGTCTCGGCCGGCCTCGAGCCCACCGGGTTCGGCAGCTACCCGAGCGCGGTCTTCGACATCAACGCGGATGGACACTACGAGCTGCTCTACGAGAGTGGATCGGGCTGGGGTCGAGAGCTGGTCTCGCTGGACGGGGAGACCGAGCTCCGGGCCCTGTATATCGAGGAGGACTGGATGTGCCCCTGTTGAGCCGTTAGGCTCAGCGCGCGAATGCCCGGTGTGTCCGACAACAGTGAGCCCGACACGCCGGCGCCCGTCGATGAGGCCCGGCACGCCGAGCTGGTCAAGAAGCACGTCTATGGGGACCCTGACCGCCGTACGGTCGTCGGCCGGGCGGCCTGGTTTCGGCACAGCTCATCGGCCTCGCTGGGCATCGAGATCGTCGTGGCGATCGTCGGCTGTACCTTCTTTGGGATCTGGCTGGAGCGCAATTACACACACTGGTCGCCGTGGACGACCATGCTGTGTTTCGGCGTGGGCCTGGGCGCCGCTGGGAAGGCACTGGTGCGGACCATCAAGGATCACGAGCGCGAGGTCGCCGATCGTGAGGCCACGGCGCTCAGAGAGGCCGAGGCCGAGAGGCCTGGGGCAGGTGCGGAGCCCGGGGCAGGTGCGGAGCCCGGGGGAGACGCGGAGCCCGGGCCAGGTGGCGAGGAGTGAGCGAGCCTGGATCGGAGCCCGAGGAGCGGGGACCCGAGGAGCGCGGACCCGAGCCGGCGCCCTCGCTGCGGCCGCCCGTGGACCGACGGGCCTTTCTCCGTGACGCCCTCTTGTTCTCGGCTCTGGCCCTCGCGCCTGTGTGTGCCATCGCGGCTGTGACCCGGCCGATGATGGCGATCTCTCTGGGGATCGGTGGGCTGTTGGCGGGTGTGAACCTGGTGTTCCTGGTTCGGGCGGTCACCCAGGTCATCGATGGGACGGTGGAGGGCGTGGCCGCAGCTCAGGGGGCTGAACAGGTAAGCGGTGTGGCCGGTGAGGCCCCGGCTGGCATCGACCCCGAAAAAGTAGCGCGACCTGGGAACGTGGGGGCGATGTTGCGCCTGCTGATGCTGGCGGGGGTGGTGCTCGTGGTCCTGTGGCGGATCCCCGTGGACCCGGTGGGTCTCGCCCTGGCCTTTATTGTGGTGCTCGCTGCCGCCGTAGGGGCCGCTGTTCGTCAAGAGCGGGCCCGGAGCGCCGCTGTGGGGCCGGCCCCGGCCGACCGGGTCTCCCCGGGTCGCCGCTGAGGCGATCTCGCGGCAGCTGGGCTGCGCGTCGGTTTGCCGATAGGCAGCTCACGTTCACCGGCCATCTTGCGCTCAGGACCTCCCAGGCCGCCGCTATCGGGGGGCTAGCGGCTTGCCATGGCTCAGATCCTTTGGTACATGCCCGCGCGATACCAGGCCCTTCAAGTGCCTGGAATCAACGGTTTCGAGCGCCTAGGCGCCAAACTAGCTGGACGAAACCAGCGCAACGAAAGCCGCCGAGATGGGCGAACACGACACTCTCTACACCCTCTTGATGCCCGAGTTCTGGGCCAAGCTAGTCCAGGGCGCCGCCGACAACCCCTACATTGGGCAGCGCGAGTGGGGGTTGTCGATCTTCGAGACCCACTACACGCTGATCCATGTAGTCTCGGCGATCACCACGGTCATCTTTCTGACCATTGCTGCGCTCCGCTACCGGGCGAGCACCCAGGACAAGACCGAGGGCGTCGTACCGCCACGGTCTTGGAACTTGGCCGCGATGATCGGCAATTTCACCAACGCCACCTTCAACATCAGCGCCGATGTGATGGGCGAGAAGAACGCGCGGACCTACCTGCCCTTCGTGGGCACGATCGCCCTGTTCATCTTCGTCTGCAACATCCAGGGCCTGATCCCAGGGTTGATGCCGGCCACGGACACGCTCAAGACCAACGTGGTCCTCGCGCTGATCGTTTTTGTCGTCTACAACGTCGTCGGCATCAGGGAGCAGGGGGTGCAGTATTTCATGCACTTCCTCGGACCGAGCTTCGCCCTCGGCCCCCTGCCCAAGTTCCCCTGGCTCGCGCCCTTGATGTTGCCCATCGAGCTCGCCAGCCACCTCGCCCGCCCGGTGTCGCTCTCGCTGCGCCTGATGGGCAACATGATGGCGGACCACAAGGTCGTCGGTGCGATGCTGATGCTCATACCGCTGCTGGTCCCCGTGCCCTTCTTGCTGTTGGGGACGCTGGTCGCAATCGTGCAGACCCTGGTGTTCACCCTGCTGACGACCATTTACATCGCCCTAGCCCTCGAGCATGCCGAGGAGCACTGAGCGGACTCTCTCCGACTCCCAAGTTCATCGAGGAAAAACATCATGAGCAAGCGCATCATCGCCCCCATCGCCGCCCTGGTGGCCTTCTTGGTCCCTGCCATCGCCCTCGCCGCCCCCGCCGCTGCAGGTGCCGCCCCCGCCCCCGTCAACGAGACCGTGGCTATCGCCATGGCCTTCGCCATCGGCCTCGCCGCCCTCGGCGGTGGCATTGGACAAGGTCGCGCCGCGGCTGCTGCTTTCGAAGGCATCTGCCGCAACCCCAGCTCGGCGAAGGAAGTCTTCACGCCTCTGATCCTCGGCCTCGCGTTCATCGAGTCCCTGGTCATCTTCGCCCTGGTCATCGACTTCATCCTCATGGGCAAGCTCGGCGGCTGAGCCGGCACCCAAGAGAACCGACCGCGGGACTCGGAATCCCCAACGTGTATAAGACCCTCGGCTCGGCCGGGGGTCTTGTCGTTTTGGCGTTTTGTCCGAGGTGTCGTTCTTTCGGGGTCGCTGAGCCGTCTTCACCCAGGGTTCGAACAAGAAAAACCCCCGTGCCGAGAGGCAGCGGGGGCTCTTTTGTCGGGGCAGGCCCCAGCGCGATGGTGCTACTCGCCGGCCGGCTTCTCGATCCAGAGCTTACCCCGGGCGGGGAGGTAGGTGAGCTTGAGTTGGCTCAGGAGCGGTACGTTGACGTAGCCGCCGAGCTCGAAGCCGGCGAAGGCCCGGATGCCCGCGAGCCCGGGTTCGCCCGGCTGCGGGAGAAACACGAGCCCGCCGACGCCCTCGACCACGGTGTCTCCGAAGTGAACCGTGTCCACGTAGACCATCTTGCGGCCGCCTTCGACGTCCTCGGGGTTCTCGATCTCGCGGGGGAGGTGACCGCTCTTGAGGTAGGCCTTCTCTGTGGTGGAGATGGCGCTCGGGTGGATGCCGCCGAGCCAGGCCCAGATGTCGTGCTCCGAGCCGTCGATGCGCAGCTGGGTGGCCGGGACGTGGATGCTCCACTGGTCGAGGAAGAGCAGGGGAGCCTCGGTGGCGCCGGCCGGGAGTGCGCTCGGGGCCGCCTTGGTCAGGGTCAAGGAGTTGGTCGGGAAGTCGGCGACCAGCGAGCCCAGGCGGTGCAGGACCTGGTGGCCCAAGATGATGCCCGGCTTCTCCTCGAGGTTGCCGCCGGCGAAGGCCGAGAGGTCGTCGACGACCGCGGGCACGTTCTTGATCGTCATGCCCTTGAACTCGACCTCGGGGACGATGACCACGTCGTACTCACCGAGGTTGAAGAGCGAGACCTTGCCCAGGGGTTTGAGGCCCAAGCTGTTGGCCAGGTCGACGTCGATGTGACTCTCGATCTGGAGCTCGGAGAACATGGCCGTGGTCGGCTCGCCGCCGACGAGGCCGAAGCCGAACTTGAGCCCGGTCCAGATGTGGAGGTTGAGGTCGGTGCTGCCCGAGTCGCCCTCGATGACGACGAGCTCGCCCTGGCCCTGGAGCAGGCGCAGGTAGTCGGCGAAGCCGCGCACGGCCTCGGCGGCCACACCCTCTGCGGCGCTGCTCAGGAACACCTCGTCGGCCACTGCGGGGCCGGCGTCGACGTCGAGGAGCATGTAGTAGGCCCACAGCAGGCCGATGCGTGTGTCGAGGCCGACGGGGGCCTTGCAGACCTTGGCCTGGGTGTCACACCAGCCGCCCGTGTCCTCGCAGTCTTCGAGCACGGCGCAGGCCTTGCCCTCGAAGTTCTCGTTCTCGGCCGCGATCGCCGGGCCCAGGATGGCGATGGACTCGGTGTACTGGCTGCTCGCTCGGAGGTTGCGGGCCAGGGCCACGGTCGCGCCGTAGTTCGTGGGGTCGAGGTCGACGGCCTTGCGCAGGGCCTCGGTGGAGGCGTCGTAGTTGCCGGCTCGCCATTGGGCGGCGCCGATCACCAGGTACGCGTTGGCGTTCTCGGGGTTGTCGGCGGCGGCCTCTTCACCGCGCGAGAGGGCCGAGATGTAGCGGCCGTTCTGGAGGTCCTCATTCGCCAGCAAGATCAGCGCATCGACCTTGGCTCGCTTTGCGGCCGAGGCCTGCTCGGCCTCGACGTCGGCCTTGGTCTTGCCCTTGGGGACGGTGGTTCCGTCGCTGGTTTTGGCGCAGCCGGTGGCGCCCGGAAGGGCGAGCAAGAGCCCGAGGCTGAGGGGGATGACGACGCTACGGATGCGGGGCATTCGTTTTCTCCTGGGTCGGGCGGCCGAACTGGCGGCCGCCGCGGTGCCGGCGAGGATACCCGCCCGGGAGCGAGCTGTGAATTGCCCTCCCGGAGGAGCGGGGTCTCGGCACGTGTGGAAGCTCTGTCGAGCCGGTGCGCAACGGACCCCGCCAGCCGAGCTTACGGGCGGCTCTTCGGGAGCTCCTCAGCTGGGTGGACTGGATGGTGAACTGGGTAGTGAGCTGGGTAGTGAGCTGGGTAGTGAGCCTGGCCTGGCCCTCGCACGAGCCAGGAGCAGCGCCCCCGGGAGCGCCAGCACGCACGCGCCCAGCAGCTGGAGCAGATACATGATCGCTGCGAAGGTCGAGGCCGCGTCGACCTCGCTGGGCAGGGTCAGGAGACCCAGGCCCAGGGCCATGCCGACCTGAAAACTGCCCGCTTGGGCCGGGCCGCCCGGAACCTGGATGCTCAGGCCGACGATCGCTACCACGGCCGCGGCGTCGGCGAAGCCCAGGTCGAGCCCACACGCGAGCATCACCAGCCACAGCTGGAACACGGTCAGGCTCCAGTAGATCAGCGACCAGGCCACGAAGGGCAGGCCTCGGCGCCAGTCGAAGAGCACACAGATCGTGCTCGCCACCCGGCCCGCCGCGTCTGCGGCCCGGGTGCCCAGGCGACCGGGCAAGGTCGCCCGGATCGCGCGCTCGAGCAGCTCGGGTCGGGCTGCCCCGGCCAGCAACAGGCCCAGGCCGAACACAAAGGTGATCGCCATGATCCGCCCGCTTGTTCGGATCGTCGCCAGGGCGCCGAGCTCGTCGCCGCGCAGCTCGGCAAAGGCGAGGCCGAAAAACAGCATGCCCACGACCACGAGGCCGTCGACCACCCGCTCGACCGCGATCGCCGAGAGCGACTCGGTGAACCCGACCCCGGGCTCGCGGGCGCGGGTCAAGATCAGCGGCCGGGTCAGCTCGCCGAGGCGAAAGGGCAGCAAGATCACCGCTGGGAAGCTGACCAGCCCGCTGCCGTGGAGGACCCGCCAATCGAGGCGCCGTCCAGCCTCGCCGCTGTGCTCGGCGACCACCGGGTCGAGGGCGAAGCGCAGGCGGGCGGCCCGAAAGCCCGCGTAGGGCAGCTGGACCAGGCAGGCCGCGACCAGCAGCCAGGGCTCGGGGAGCACGACCCGCTCGGGCCACAGGTCGATGTTGCCGAAGCGAGAGACCAAGAGCAGGAGGACGACTGCCGCGACCAGGGAGCCCAGCCACAGGAAGATCTTCCGAGCGAGGCTCGGGGCCTCGCGCAGATCGAGGCGCGAGCGGCCGGGTTCGGGGTTCGAGGGGGGCGCGTCTGCGTCCGGGCTCGCACCCGAGTCGGCCGGGCGCACAGGAGAGTCGGCGCTCGCAGGAGAGTCGGCGCTCGCCGGCGTGGTCGGCTCTTCGCTCATGTCAGTCGAGCAGGCCGTGCAGCCAACGACCGATCTCGGCGAGCTCCTCGGGGCACACCGAGTGGGGCATCGGGTAGTCGAACCACGCGCTGGGGCGCTGGGGATCGAGGGCCGTGATCTGGTCGTAGGCGGCCTTGCCGAGCCACACCGGTACGACCGGATCTTCGGTCCCGTGACACATGAGCAGGGGGGTCTGTGTGTTCTCTGGGCTGCGCTCTTCGGCCAGGCTCTCGCCCAAGACCAGGTAGCCGCTGAGTGCGGCGACGCCGGCGAGGCGCCGAGGGTGGCGCAGGCCCACATGCAGGGCCATGGCTGCGCCCTGAGAAAAACCGACCAGCACGATCCGCTCACTCGGGACCCCGCGTTCACGCTCGCGCTCGATCAGCGCCTCGATGGCCTGGGTCGAAACCCGGATGTCGCGCTCCGACTCGCGTGGACCGCCGAAGTCCAGGCTCAGAATGTCGTACCAGGCCCGCATCTTCATGCCGCCGTTGATCGTGACCCTGCGGCGCTCGGAGTGGGGAAGGATGAAGCGAACCCCGGGCAGCTTCAGCAAGGGGGGGATCGGCTCGAAGTCGTGGCCGTCGGCACCCAAGCCGTGCAGCCAGATCACGCTCGCGTCGGCGGGCTCGTCGGGCCGGGGGCCGATCTCGATACACTCCAGGAGAGCAGGGGGAGCGGGGGAAGAGGCGTTCATGGGCGTGGGCTCAGTAACCGCGAAGTTTTCGGAGCTCGCGCAGCTCCTTCTTTTTGGGTCGGCCGGCTCCGCGCTCGCGCTCGGGGACGGCCGCGACCTCCGCTCTTGGAGGCGGCGCGGGGGTGTGGTCGATGTACAGCGTGCGGGCGAACGCGGCCGGACCGCGGCGCTCGCCCAGGGCGACGACCTCGAGCTTGCGGGGTCCCCCGGGGGTGATCACGTCGATGTGGTCGCCGGGTTTGAGCACCTTGGAGGCTTTGATCGACTCCCCGTCCAGCTTCACGTGGCCCGCGGAGCAGGCCGTCGAGGCCGACGAGCGGGTCTTGAACATCCGCGCGGCCCACAGCCATTTGTCCACGCGCACCGAGCTGAGGGGTTCCGCCACCACTGCACTATTCCGCAGGATCCCCCCCGGCGCAAAGTCGGCTCCGCGACCCCGGGCCACCCGAGTGTCGTCCAACAGCCGGCTCCGCGACCCCGGGTCGTCATGGGTGTCATCTAAAAGCGGGTCCGGCGGTCCTCGAGGGTCGGTTCTATCGGGGTGTCTGGCTGCTATGGTCCCCGACCATGGCCGTGACGCGCTCGACCTCGATCTGGACGCTTCCCCCTGTCGCCCTCGCCGCCCTCGCCACGGTCACGATCGTGGGTGCGCTCGCCTGTGGTCGGGGGGTCGAGCCAACCCCCGTGGGTGCGGCTCAAGGCGACGACGAGAACTCCCCGACCGACAGGCCCGACCCCCCTGTCGAGAGCGCCGCCAAGCCCGAGATCCACGCGCGGTTCACCAACGACATCGCCGCCGAGCCCTGTACGCTCTTGACCAAAACCATGGTCGGGAGCATCGCCAAGGTCGAAGCCAGGACCATCAACCACCGCACCCCCTTGGGCAACATGTGCTCCTACCGCTGGGATGACGGCGTGGAGGCGACCATCGGCTTCATCGACGTCTACGTCGACGAACAGACCGCGCAGACGGCCTTCAAGGGCTACCTCGACAAGAGCGTGGCTGTCCCTGACCCGTCGTCTTCGGGCTCGTCCAAGGGCAGCGGTCCCAACTCGAAGGTCAACGCGGCCACGATCGCCGCAGGTGTGGCCAACAGCGCGGATGTGGAGATCACCTTCGAGCGGATCGCCGATCTGGGCGACGAGGCCCTGTTCGACACCACGGTCTACGTCATGGATTTCGGCGATCGGATGGTTTCGACCCCGGCCAACAAGGCCCACGTCCGGGTCGCCAACTTCAAGTTCCAGGTCACCATGCGGGTGGGCAAGGACGCCGTGGTCAACCGCGCCGCGACCTTGGACCTGGCCCGGCTGGTCGTCGACGGCCTGCCGACCGAGTAGAGCCCGGAACCCCAGCTCAGGGGGGCGAACCCAATCGAGCTCAGTCGAACTCAGTCGAGCAGGGCCAGCAGTCCCTCGACCGGGCGTCCCAGGGCCGCCCGATCGCCGCGTACACCGATCGGCCGCTGCAGCAAGGTCGGGTGCTCGGCCATGAGCGAGATCAGGGTCTCGTCGCTCTCGTCGCCGCTCAGGTTTAGGGCGGCGTAGGCCGAGTCGTGGGTCCGAAGCACCTCGCGCGGGCCGACGCCGAGCTTGGCCAGGACCGCGCGGATCTCATCGGCCGAGAGCGGGTCTTGGGTGTACTCGCGGTAGCGGTAGGCGACCTTGCGTTCGTCGAGCAAGGCGACCGCCCGGCGACAGGTGCTGCAGGTCTGCTTGCAGATGAGCTCGATCATGGCGGAGGTTGTAGCACTGCCGATCAACGCTGACCCCGGTCGACGATGCCCGACCAGATCCGTTGGGACTCGCGCGAGAAGTTCTCTACCAACACATACGCCGAGGGCAGAAACACCAGCGTCATCAGTGTGCTGGTCGCCAACCCGGCGGCGATGATGATTGCTATCGAGTGGTAGTAGACCCCCGCGAGGGTGGGGTGGTGCGCGAGCATGGGCACGAGCCCGAAGATGGTCGTGAACGCGGTCATGAGCACGGGCCGGAGTCGGTCTCGGCCGGCCTGCTCGAGGG
>Ga0256845_1003799_pt1 | contig 10015 bp, 7 predicted proteins | sample RiftiametaG_FD_189101 | JGI IMG/M metagenome (GOLD analysis project Ga0256845, IMG submission 189101) | Tube worm associated microbial communities from hydrothermal vent at the East Pacific Rise, Pacific Ocean - Riftia | ecosystem: Host-associated > Annelida > Integument > Unclassified ... | reverse complement strand
TTGTGTAGTTTGATAGCATGAGTTTAGCAATATTTTTTAAATAGGAGAATTAAAGTCTGCTTTGGTCAAATTTATCTAGCTTATCTGTTCCTTTATTACACAATAGATTTGTTATAATATGCTATTAATTTAATAAGAAGGGATAGAAGATGCGTTTTATTTTAATTTTACTAATGAGTTATAGTTTAATTTATGGAGGGGGGCTGTTGGAAGTGGAGTGGCCCAAACAGACCAAGCAACATCAAAAGAGTATGAAAGCTTATCCAAAAGTTTTAAAAGATGCAATCAAAGATGTAAGACTACCTGTCTATCTCCCTAGAGGTTATATATATGATAAGAGTATGTCGATTATATCGGATGAAAATTTTTATGCTATTACTATCTTTTTAAAAGGTGCATCTCTAATGATAACAGGAGATAGAACCTATCAACAGAAGGTAAAGTCGGGAGGAGAACAGCTCAAAACAAAAATGAAAACAGTAGATGCAAAATTTATCCAAGCAGAGGGTATAATGTCTACAAATTTTAACCGTCACGGAGTAAACTACTCACTATCTATAGAGTGTGACTCTCCAAATAGAGATAAGAGATGTAGAGAGGATAATTTTTTGAAAAAGCTATATAGTGAACTTTTGTTAGTAGGAGGTAAAAGATGAGAATAGCTTTTATAATATCAATTTTGCTTCTCTTCTCTGCCTGTACTCAACAGAAGAGGTTATCAAAAGAGGAGAAGCTATTTAGATATACACCTCCTGGAGAACTCCATCCATATAATAGTGGTAGAGGTAGATTGGGTGATAACTATATCTATGCACCCAATATTCGTTTTCCTATAGAGAAAGCACCTGCATATATTAACTCTCAAGTATATGGTGTAGGTGGTTATCTAGGTCCAAAAGGTAGCCTCTGTAGTAAAAAAAACTATCAGTATCCTTGGCATGATAACTATTGTGAAAAGAGAAGATGGGGAATGCCTCTATGTCCATCAGGAAAAGGTCATCAAGGGGTTGATATAAGAGGGGCAACTTGTGAAAAAAGAAAGTACTATGCTGTTGCAGTGGAGAGTGGTCAGATTATAAAAATAGGTAGCTACTCGGTCTATCTTAGAGGAGAATCTGGTAAAACATTTCGTTATCTTCATCTTGACTCCAAAAGTCTACAAGTGCGAAGAGGACAGAGGGTAAAACGGGGTCAAAGAATAGGTTTGGTTTCAAACAATATGGGTGATACACCAACATCTATTCATCTTCATTTTGATGTAAAACAGACTATTGTTGTTGATGGATACTCTCAAAGAGTCTATATACCTATCTACTCTTCATTGGTTGATGCTTATAAAAGATTGCTTAGAGGAAAACCGTAATATGTGGTTGGCAAAAGCCAACCATATGATTTTAATATCTATTAGAAGTTATATTTAAGTCCTAAAGATACAGCATCTCCACGAGTGCTATCTATATCTGCTCCTTCATACTCTGCAGTAACTGAGGCGTTATCAGTCATTTTGTATTCAACTCCTGCACCATAAGATACACCTGACTCATCATTATCTATATTTAAGTCATCTACTTCTGTATTTTCTGTTACATATCCAACTTTACCAAAAACACCCAAATTATCTGTTGCTTGAACAGTATAAACTAGACTTGCACCAAGTGTTGTATAAGTTGCTTCTTCTCCACTATCAAGGTCATTTTGAGCATAATCTCCACCAACTTCTACAGCTAGAGCATCAGTAATTTTATAACCTACATTAAGACCTCCACCATATCCTGTATCTGCATCATCACCTAAGATAGAAAGTCCTTTGGCTACAATATAAAAATTACTATTGCTCTTTTTTTCTTCAACTTTTTTAACCTCTTTGACAATTTTTTTAGGTGCTTCAACTTCAACTTTAACTGGAGCTTTAACTTCTACTGGTGCTACTTCATTTTCTATTGAAACAACTCCTCCAATATCACCACCTGCTTGTAATCCTGTTGCTAAACTTGCAATTAATAGACTCGCTATAACTTCTTTTCTCATTTATCTCTCCTTAAATTAAAATATAGAACATATATATGATAAATAATTTTTTCTTTAGATTTACTTCAAAAATGTTATTTTAGTTAAAAAAATCTATTTTTTTACTTTTTTTCCAAAAAAAACTTAAAAATGAGTTAAACCATGTTTTTAAATAATATTAAATATTTTATATATTAAGCTTATACAATAACTTAAATTAAAAATAAGTTATACTAATTTCTCTTCTAAATAGACTCCCATTTTTTTCGCCTCTGAGATAATCATTTCAGAGACTTTCATCTTGGATTCGATAACTACATCTGACAATTTTGATTTTATTATTAGTTCTAGTGGATGTTTTCCTTGGTGTTTTTGTGCCAAACAGAACAGCTCCTCTATCACGGTTGATTCAGGCATAAGATTAATAGCCAAAGAGAGTGTAGGCAAAATCTCTTCAGGAATATATTTTTTCTCTTTTTTTATTTTTACCTTCTCTCTTTTTGCATCTTTAAGTGACTCTATTTTCAAGATACTCATTCTAGTAAAATCACCATCTTTTGTTATTCTTACTTTAAAAGCGATAGGTTTATCTAAATCAAAATCATACTCTAACTCTTTTAGACGATTCTCAAAAAGCATTAACTCAATATTTCCATGCAAATCCATAATATTAGCAATTCCAAACTTATTACCTTTTTTAGAGATTCGAGTAGTAATCTCCTCTATCTTTCCAATAAGCAGAGCCTGTGAGCCATCAGCCAAATCCTCTATCTCTGAACTAAGAGTATAATCTATCTCATCAAGTTGCTCACGATACTTATCGAGTGGATGACCTGAAACATAAAATCCCAAAGACTCCTTTTCCATATCCAAAATCTCTAATAAATCATACTCCTCCATATCTCGTATAGTAATCTTAACAGAGGTCATCTCCTCTGTATCACCAAAAAGAGACCCCAAAGCCATCTTTCTAGCCTCTCCTGCTCTCTTTGTAGTCTCTACAATCTCTTCTATTTGAGAGAGTAGTGCTTTTCGTGAGTGACCAAAATCATCAAAAGCACCCGATTTGATAAGCGACTCTATAACCCTCTTGTTTACTTTTGAACCATCTATTCGTGATAGAAAATCACTCATATCTATAAAATCTCCACCCTCTTGTCGAGATTTTATAATAGAGTTAATTGCTATATCTCCAGCCCCTTTAATTGCACCCATTCCAAAAAAGACAACTTTGTTACTCTCTATCTCATCAGCCTGAAATACAAGCAAAGAACGGTTGATATTGGGAGGGCGAAGTTCAATATTTAGACTTTTTAACTCATCTACATATTTTACAACCTTATCAGTATTATTTTTTTCCAAAGTTAAAATAGCAGCCATAAATTCCGTAGGGTAATAATATTTTAAAAAAGAAGTATAAAAGGTAATCATAGCATAGGCTGCCGAGTGAGATTTATTGAACCCATACCCTGCAAATTTTACAATTAAATCAAATAACTCTTCTGATTTTGTTCTATCAAACCCCTTTTTCTCTGCTCCATCAGCAAATTCTCCTTTGAGCCTATCCATCTCCTCTTTAATCTTTTTACCCATAGCCCTACGAACTAAATCAGCTCCACCAAGACTAAACCCACCAATGGTTTGCACTATTTGCATAACCTGTTCTTGGTAGACAATAACCCCATAGGTAGGTTTTAGAATTGGTTCAAGTTCAGGAAACATATAAGTAGTCTTTGCTCTACCATGTTTTCGCTCTACAAAATCATCAAGCATCCCAGACTCCATGGGACCGGGGCGATAGAGTGCTATCATAGCAATCAAATCTTCAAAACCTGTAGGCTGTAATTTTTTTGCCAAATCTTGCATACCTACTGATTCTATTTGAAATAGCCCAAGAGTATCACCTGTTGAGATATACTTATAGACTCCTTTGTCATTAATATTTTCTTGGATAAAATCAATTCTTTTGCCCTGTCTAAGCTCCACAAGTTTATTTGCCTCTTCAATCACGGTCAGAGTCTTTAACCCCAAAAAGTCAAATTTAATTAAATCGACATCCTCTACATATTTTCCATTATATTGAGTAGCTATTGTATTTTGTCCTGTCGGTTTAAAAAGTGGTGTCTTTTTCCATAATGGTTCATTTGATATTACAACTCCTGCGGCATGTGTTCCTGCATTTCGATTTAACCCCTCCAAAGCCAAAGCATAATTCCAAGTCCGTTTAGCTAGTGGATTTGATTCACAAAGCTCTTTTATCTTTGGCTCTTTTTCATATGAATCAGTTAGGTTTATCCCCAACTCATCAGGAATCAACTTCGCCATAGCATCAGCCTGTGAATATGGCATATCCAAAACCCTAGCTACATCCCGTATAACCCCTTTTGCCTGTAACTTACCAAAGGTAATAATCTGTGCCACATTGACCCTACCATACTTCTCAATTACATAATCCAGTATCTCCTGTCGTCTAGCTTGACAGAAGTCCATATCAATATCAGGCATAGAGACCCTCTCTGGGTTCAAAAATCGCTCAAAAAGAAGTCCGTAGGGCATAGGGTCTATATCAGTAATTTCGAGGGAATAAGCCACAAGAGAACCTGCGGCCGAGTTATGTACTATATAGTTAGAAGTTGTATATGAGTGGTCGTCCTCTACTGTAAAATCATAGACTTTTGTTTTTTGTTTTTTATGCTTGGTTATTTTTCTAACTTTTAGTTTTATAAAATCTTTCTCTATTTTATAGATATTTTGTCGCTCTTTTGGAATATTATATATTGTTGAAGGGATATTAATTCTATAGTTCGGAGTTAAAGCCTCCGACTCCAATAGTTCTATTGATGCAGGAATCCCAACTTTAAAAAATAACTCTTTAATTTTATATGCTTCTTCTTTTGATTGAATTGAAATTAAAATATCTTTGGAATCGGAGGCTTTAGCCCCGAACTTTGCAATATAATCATCTAACTCTTTTAGAATTTTATTCTTTTCCAAATTAGATATTTGAGGAATAGGCACAACTAACCAATCTTTAGTAGTTATATCCTGTGCCTCTTTCCACTTATTATCTCCAAGATATATCTTATGGTCTTTTGTCAAAGTAATATTATTGATAAAATCCCCATAAAATGTAGAGATAGTTAATAACTTCTCCTCTATATTATACTCAAAACACTCTGTTACCTTTTTAGGAGTATTATTATGACTAAGAACAGTATCTCCCACTTTTATCTTGTTAATATGTTTTGTTTCGACTCTTTTTCTGTTTAGTGTATATACCAACGCATCTTTAGTTAAACATCCACGCCCAGGTCCCACAGGAATACCCATCTGTTTGGCTCTATCTACAAACTCCCAAACAATAAGCATATAACCAGGAAATTTCATTGAGTTAATAATATCCATCTCTACTTGAAGCCTATCTCTATACTCCTCATGCTTCTCTTTTGGGACAATTCTTAGTCTCTTTTCAAGTCCTTTTTTACAAAGATGATTAAATAGAACAATATCGGATTCCAAAGAGTACTCTACCTCATCAGGTAACTCTATCCCCTCCTCTTTTGCTACTTGTTGGGTAAATTTAAAGTTTGGTGGGGTTGGGTTTCCTAGTTTTATCTCCAAATTACACTTATTAACTATCTCTTGTGTATTCTCTAATGCTTCTGGAATATCAGCAAATAGCTCTGCCATCTGCTCAGGGGATTTGACATAAAACTCATGCACAGAGTGACGCAAACGATTTGGGTCATCATAGAGTTTGTTCATAGCTATACACATAAATGCTTCGTGTGCATCTGCATCTTGCTTTAGAGTATAGTGTGTATCATTGGTGGCAATTATCTTTATATCACACTCTTGTGAGAGTTGAATAATCTGCTTGTCTATATTGTATTGATGGTCGATTCCGTGACGCATTATCTCTAGGTAAAAATCATCTCCAAATAGCTTTTTATAACGCAAGGCAACAGCTTTTGCCTCCTCGTAGCCTTTTGCTCCATTTTTTAGATTTCGTTCACTTAAGTTTATATTCCAATTTATTTCACCTTGGAGACAAGCTGATGAGCATATTAACCCCTCTGCGTTCTCTTTTAATATATCCCAATTTATCCTAGGATAGTAATAGAATCCATTGATATAGGCTTGTGAAGAGAGATACATTAGATTTTTATATCCAATCTCATTTTTGGCAAAAAGAGACAAGTGAAACCGTTTTCGTGTCGATTTATCACCTATATCTGATTCATTATGAAGATAAGCCTCCATCCCAATAATAGGCTTTATCCCCTCTTTTCTCATAGTATTATAAAAATCAATAGCCCCAAACATATTACCATGGTCTGTCATAGCTACAGAGTCCATTCCTAGCTCTTTTATCTTTTTGGCTAGGACTTTGATTTTGTTTGCTCCATCTAACATAGAGTATTCGGTATGTAGGTGTAGATGGGTAAATTTTGGTTTTGTTGTTTTAGGTTCAGGTGACATAGATTGCCTTATTTAATAAAATATTCTTTTACTAAATATAACATTTTTTGTGTGAGAGATGGATAAAACTATTTTGGTTATAACCTCTCTACAATCAATCCACTTAATAGATTTACGGTCAAATTAAAACAGTTAATATTTCTTTTTAAAAAAGTTTATATATAATATCTTATATTTTATTAAAAAGGAAAAAAATGAAGAGATTTATCGCTACGACACTACTCTGTTCTCTATTGCCGTTGGGTCTTATGGCAGAGCAGATTCAGATTTTATCAGCTGTCAAAAAAGACAAAACTATATCAGGAGCAGAAGTTATCCTACAAAAGGCTGGTGAGAGTTCAAAAGTAAGCCACTCCAAAAGTAATGGAATTGCTAATTATACAGGTTTTTCAGATACCAAAGAGACTACACTTATTATAAAAAAAGAAGGTTATTCAACTCTAGTGGCACAGTGTCCATGTGATGGTCTAACTTATGCTCTAAGCCCAAATATGAAGAATCTTGATGGGATGAGAGCCGTTTTGACTTGGGGTAAAAATCCATTGGATTTGGATTCTCATCTAGCTTATCCTAGTAATCATATATTTTTTAAAGAAAAAGAGGGAGACAAAGCCCATTTGGATGTGGATGATATAGATAGTTATGGACCTGAAACTATTACTATTCTCAAGAAAAAACAGGGACAAAAATATCTCTATGCTGTTCATAACTATAGCCAAGGAGAGAGTGCTTCATCCAAAGGTCTAGGTCTATCAGGAGCAACAGTTCGTGTCTATATAGGACAGACTCTAGTTAGAACCTACAAGGCTACTCCTCAAAAGATAGGTAATATATGGGTAGTATTTGGAATTGATGAAAATGGAGCATTCAAAGATATAAATAGCTACCTAGGAACAAAAACTAGCTCTGATGGTGTCAAAAAGATTATGAGAGAGATTTTATCATCTAACAGTTTCTCTTCAGATAATATTGTAACAGCATCACAAAAAATCCAAGCAAAAGAGTTAAACAGAAAAGGTGAAAAAGCATACCACAACAAAGAGCTAGAGAGTGCTATGTATCTCTTCCAAGATGCCATTAATCTCTATCCAGAGTATGGTCAAGCATATAGCAATCTAGGTTTAACTTTTCAAAAACTACACAGAGACGCAGAGGCTCTTTGGGCAAATAGAAAAGCGATAGAGAGAGCATCAGGAGCAAGAGCTAAAACAGTAAAAGCTAGTTCATATTACAATATAGCAAAGGTCTATGAGTCGCAAAATAGATGGGAAGACGCTTTAACCAATTATGAAAATGCCCTATCCAACAGAGAACACTCTGCCTATCACAAAGGGATTAAACGGATGAAAAAGAAGTTAGGATTGTAGATATTTGCTAGAGATACTATACCAAGATAAATATCTAATAATTATAAACAAACCATCAGGTCTATTGGTACATAGGTCACCAATAGACAAAAGAGAAACAGTGTTTGCTCTACAGTTGATTCGTGACCAAATAGGTCAATTTGTCTATCCAATTCATCGCTTGGATAGACCTACTTCGGGTGTGCTTGTTTTTGCACTAAGTAGTGATATAGCTAGAGTAATGTCAGAAAAATTAAAAAATCATGAAATCCAAAAAGAGTATCTAGCTATAGTACGAGGTTACACAAAAGAGAGTGAACTAATAGATTATGACCTAAAAGTCCTACTTGATAAAAAAGCAGACAGAGACAGAAGAGACAACAAAGAGCCTCAATTTGCACAAACCTACTACGAGAGACTAGCTACTATAGAACTACCATATCCTGTAAGTCGATACCCCGTAGCTAGATACTCTCTACTAAAACTCACCCCAAAAACAGGACGAAAACACCAACTAAGACGACATATGAAACATATATTTCACCCCATAGTAGGAGATACAAAATATGGACGAAATGAGCATAATAATCTCTTTAGAGAGAAGTTTAATTCTCACCGTCTACTGCTTCATGCTAGTAAAATATCTTTTTTGCATCCTGTTAGTGGTGAGCCTTTGGTGGTTGAGGCTAGAGTGGATGAGGTTTTTGGTAAAGTTATTAGTCTTTTTTGATTAATTCTCAAAAAACAAAAGTTTACTTTACTAAAAACTAATAAAAACCTAAACTACTATTTGGTAAAATCAAAAATAACCAAAAGTATAGTTTAGGATTTAATATGATAGAGCCATTACAAGAGAAACAACAACGACTTCTAAAGAGTCTAAAAAATATAAGTTATACTAGAGAAGCATTCAGATATATTGATAATCAAGAGAAAATGGTTGGGATTATCGGCTCTCGTGGAGTAGGTAAAACAACTCTAATGCTACAGTATATCAATCAATTTGAACCTGATGAGGTTTTATACTTTTCTGCTGATGATTTATTGGTTTTAAACTATGGAATTTATGATATTGTAGATGAATTTTACTCATTAGGTGGACGAGTGGTTGCCATTGATGAGGTGCATCGCTTCAAAAATTGGTCACAACATCTCAAAAACATCTATGACTCTTTTCCAGATTTAACTATTCGCATCTCAGGTTCATCAATGCTCAATATACTCTATGAAAGTCACGATTTAAGCAGAAGATTAGTGTTAAAAGAGGTTAAGCGTCTAAGTTTTCGTGAGTATCTGATTTTAAAAGAGAAAATCAAACTAGAAGCGTACTCTTTTGTAAAGATACTTGAAAACCATAGAACTATTAGTGCTATGACAGTAGATAAATATCCCAAGATTTTAAAATACTTTAGAGATTATCTAAAGAGAGGCTGTTATCCTTATGGATTAGAGAGTTATTTTTTTTCCGAAAAACTATTTAATGCTTTGGAGAAAATCATCTATGAAGACATCCCATCTCTCAATAGAATAAAATATGACCAACTAGCTATATTCAAGAGGCTTATATATATTATTGTCAGTGCAAAAGTGCCATACAAAGTAAGCGTAGAGGCATTATCAAAAGAGCTTGGAATCACTGAACCAACACTCTATGTCTATTTTGATATTCTAAACAAAACAGGTATCTTTAATTCGATAAAAAAGTACTCCAAAAAGATTTCAAGAAAACCCGACAAGCTACTTTTTGATAACACCAATATACTATACGCTTATGCAAAGGAGTACAAAATAGAGGTAGATATAGGTACAGTAAGAGAGACTTTTTTTGCCTCTTGTTTCGGAGATGATTTGATGCTCTATTACTCTAATATTGGCGATTTCAAGGTAGGAGAGTATATTTTTGAAGTAGGTGGAAGAGGAAAGAGTTTTAAACAGTTAGAGGGAGTAGAAGATGGCTATTTGGTTATTGATACAGACTTTACAGTACATCCAAGAAAAATACCTCTTTGGTTGTTTGGGTTGATGGAGTAGGTCGAACTACCCCTCTCCGACCTACGGTTAAAAAATAACGCAAAAAGCACAAAAGTTATATTTTAATTAATTCTGTTATAATTTCAAAATGAAATCGACAACACAACTGGCTAAAAAGTATGGTGTCTCTTCTCAGACTATAAGAAACT
>Ga0256845_1003798_pt1 | contig 10018 bp, 6 predicted proteins | sample RiftiametaG_FD_189101 | JGI IMG/M metagenome (GOLD analysis project Ga0256845, IMG submission 189101) | Tube worm associated microbial communities from hydrothermal vent at the East Pacific Rise, Pacific Ocean - Riftia | ecosystem: Host-associated > Annelida > Integument > Unclassified ... | reverse complement strand
TTTCTCTTCGGCAGTTAAGTCAAGTTCAATAACTTTTTCGATACCGTTTTTGCCTAGAACAACCGGTGCTCCTAAATAGATATCTTCTAAACCGTATTCGTTGTTAAGGCTTGCACATACAGGGAATATTCTTCTTGAATCTTTAATAATAGCTTCAACCATTTGAGCAGCAGCTGCACCCGGAGCATACCATGCCGATGTTCCCATTAGTTTAACTAATTCTCCGCCGCCGGTTTTTGTTCTTTCTATAATTGCATTAAGAGTTGTTTCGTCTAATAATTCGGTAACGGGAATTGAAGACACAGTAGTATATCGCGGAAGCGGAACCATAGTATCACCGTGTCCGCCCATTAGTAATGCTTGGATACTTTTGGGAGACATGTTTAATGCTTCAGCTAAAAATGCAGTATAACGAGCAGTATCTAATACACCTGCCATTCCAAATATTTCATTTGATTTTTTTGGAACAACTTCGTTGGCTGCAAGAAAAGCAGCATAAGTCATAACGTCTAAGGGGTTAGAGACGATAATAATTTTTGCTTCAGGAGAATACTTAACTGCACTTTTTGTTACTGCTTTAACAATTTTAGCATTGGTTGATATTAAGTCATCACGACTCATTCCCGGTTTACGCGGTAATCCCGATGTAATAACTATAACGTCAGATCCGGCAGTTACCTCATAATCATCAACAACACCTTTTACTCTTGTGTCGAATTGAAGAATTGATGATGTTTGCCACAAATCAAGTGCTTTACCTTGCACCATACCGTCTTTAATGTCAACTAATACAACTTCGTTGACAATATCTTTTTTTGCAACTTCATTTGCACAGGTAGCACCTACATTACCTGCACCTACAACAGTAACTTTCATATCTCTATTATTTTTTTAGATTGTATAATTAATTTCTAAATGTACCGATATAAAAACGCTTAACAATATACAAATGATTTTACGCTTTATTAAATTTTTTCACTATAATTTTATTTTCAAGATGTTGTTTTTTTACAATTATTGAATTTTAATTAATTTTACAGTACTACATATCAATATTTTATCTGACATTGAATAAAATTATTATCTTTATGACTTAATTTAATTTAAAATGTTTAATATTTAATTTTTTTACAAATGAAAAAACTATTACTACTAGCTACTATTTTACTTCCGATGGTAATTTTTGCTCAAGAATGGACAAAAAATTTACCACAAAAAGAGAATAAACAACTTAGTTTCTTTGAAATTCAAAAAGCATTTAATGATTATTATGCTCCGTTGAATGTTGAAAACGGTAAACGAAAGGTAAACGGAAAAACAGTTAAAGTTCCGGGTTGGAAACAATTTAAACGTTGGGAATGGTTTTGGGAACAAAGAGTAAATCCTACTACAGGAGCTTTCCCAAATAGTGAGGCATTAAACAGAACAATGTCGCAAAATTATCAAGCTAAAACAAAAAGTAAAGGCGGAAACTGGACGTCTGTAGGACCAACAGAGTCTCTCGGTGGATATGCAGGATTAGGCAGAATAAACTGTATTGCCTTTCATCCTTCGGATACCAATACATATTGGGTAGGTTCACCATCAGGAGGATTGTGGAAAACCACTAACGGAGGTGTAACTTGGTCAGTATTAACCGATAATAATGCTGTTTTGGGAGTTAGCGATATTGCTATTCCTTCTGATTATGAAACTTCTAAAACTATTTATATTGCCACAGGAGATAAAGATGGTGGTAGTATGCGTTCTCTTGGTGGAGGAGGATATAATGATAACAATTCAATAGGAGTTCTTAAATCTACTGATGGAGGAGCAACATGGTCAGCAACCGGATTAACATTCAATGTATCCGACGGAGAAAAAATAGGAAGATTGCTTATTCATCCTACAAACAATAATATCTTATTTGTAGGAACAACAAATGGAATTTATAAAACAACAGACGGAGGAGCTAATTGGACTCATGTTTATTCGGGTAATTATGTTATTGATATGGAATTTAAACCCGGAAGCCCCGATGTTATTTATGCTTCGCAAAGATATTATTCTCCTAAAATATTAAAATCAACAAATACCGGTGATTCATGGTCAACAATAAAAACTTTTTCTTCAGACGATAGAAGAGTTGAAATAGCAGTTACTCCTGATGCTCCTGAATATATTTATATTATTGTTGCTAAATCAAACAGTGGATTGCGAGGAATTTTTAAATCAATTGATGGAGGAGCAAATTTTACTCAATTGGTAAACGGAGATGATGATAATAAAGCATACTTATATTATTACAGTGATGGTTCGAGAGAAAATAGGGGACAAGGAAACTACGATTTATGTATTGCAGCTTCTCCAAAGAACAAGGATATTGTTTTAATAGGCGGAGTAAACACATGGATAACAAAAGATGGGGGAAACACATGGAAAAATTGTAATATGTGGACCTCACATAATTATTACAACAAAGATAATTCTCCTGTTGCTCATGCTGATAAACATTGTTTAAAGTTTAGTAGTAGCGGTTCGGTTTTTGAAACAAATGACGGAGGAGCTTATAAGTCTATTGATAATGGTGATTCTTGGAACTTTATTTCAAGTGGAATGGCTATTAGTCAGATTTATAGACTTGGGGTATCGCAAACAGCTCCCGGTATGTATATTACAGGTTTACAAGATAACGGTTCTAAGGCAAGAGATAATAATGATGGAGTTTGGTACGATGTAACAGGTGGCGATGGAATGGAGTGTATTATTGATTTTACAGATAAGAATACACAATATTCAACTTATGCACAAGGTAGAATTTATAGAACCACAAATATGTGGGAAGATTATACTACAATATCTAATAATATTAACGGAGGTTCAGAAGTAGGAGCTTGGGTTACTCCTTATATTTTAGATCACAATAATCATAAAACAATTTATGTAGGATATTCTGATGTATGGAAATCTACCACTAGAGGGAATTATTTTACTAAGATTTCAACTATGAATACGTCTTCAAAGATACGTTCGATGGCAGTATCAAAGTCTAACTCCGATTATCTTTATGTTGCCGATTTTGATAATATTTGGAAGACAACAAATGGAGGAACTTCATGGACTGATATTACGGGAACATTGCCTGTTTCTGGTAATAACATAACTTATATTGCAGTAAAAAGCGATGACCCCAATACCGTTTGGGTAACAATGGGAGGTTATGACAATAAGAATGTTTATCAAACAGTTGATGGTGGAGCAACATGGACTGATATATCAGCAGGTTTGCCGGAATTACCTGTTATGACAATAGTTCAAAATATTCAAATAACTTCTGATGTGCATTTATATGCAGGAACCGATGTTGGTGTTTATTTTAAAAAAGGTAATGATAATTGGGTATTATTTTCTGAAGGTTTACCTAATGTTGTAGTAACAGAACTTGAAATTTATTATGATAATAATGATAAAAGCAAAAGTAAACTTGTAGCTGCAACATACGGTAGAGGAGTATGGGTCAGTGATTTATATCCTGATGCTCAACCTCCGACAGCTTTGTTTAAAGTATCAAATACATCAATACAAGAAACAGCCGGTGTTAAATTTACCGATATGTCAACAGATGTTCCTGATAGTTGGAGCTGGACTTTTGAAGGAGGAACACCTGCAACATCTACAGAGCAAAATCCAACTGTAACTTATGCTACACAAGGAATTTTTGATGTTACTTTAGTTGTTTCAAATGCTATGGGAAAAGACACTTTGTTAAAAGCAGATTATATTACTGTAAACCAGTTGGAAAAACCTGTTGCAGGATTTTCAACAATTAGTACAAATGTATATACAGGTCAAAATGTTTTGTTTACCGATACATCGCTTAATTTTCCTGATAATTGGAAATGGGATTTTACAGGAGGAACACCTGCAACATCTACAGAGCAAAATCCGACTGTTGTATATAGCTCCACAGGAACTTTTGATGTAAGATTGATAGCTTCAAATAATGCAGGAAAAGATACTTTGCTTGAAGCAGGTTATATTAAGGTAAATGATATTTCTAGTTTTCCCGAGCCTGTAAATGTTATGGCAAAGGCTGTAAAAAATTATGTTACTTTAACATGGGAAATGCCGTTTATAGGGACAATTTCGGTAAATAAATTTAAGATTTACAGAAATAATCAAGAGATTATAACAATTGATTCTACAAAGTTAAGTTATGTAGATACAAATTTGCAAGCAGGTGATTATACCTATTATATGACAGCAGTTTATGCTTATCCGGCAGGAACATCAGCCAATTCAAACGAAGCTCCTGTAACAGTTTACGGTGAAGCAAAAGCTAATTTTACGGCTGATAATGTTACAGGAGCATATCCTTTAACTGTTACTTTTACCAATAATTCAGAAAATGCTGATAGTTATGATTGGGATTTTGGCGATGGGAGTACATCTGTTGAAGTATCACCGGTGCATATTTATTCCGAAAGGGGAACATATACGGTAAGTTTAACGGCTATGAACAACGAAAATGCAGATACAGAAGCTAAAAATAATTATATAAAAACTACAGAAAAAGAGTTAACTGTTGATTTTACAGCGGATGTTATTGAAGGAGTTTATCCGTTAACTGTTACATTTACCAATAATTCAGAAAATGCCGATAGTTACAGTTGGGATTTTGGTGATGGGAATACATCAACTGAGGTTAATCCCGAACATACTTATTCTAATATAGGAAGCTATACCGTAAAATTAACAGCATCGAATGCTGATTTTACAGAAACAAAAGTAAAAGCAAATTATATTACTGTAAAAAGTCTTGATCCTATTGCAGATTTTGAAGCTAACCCGACAACAGGTATTGATCCTTTAACAGTAACATTTACCGATAAATCGCAATATGCTCAAACATGGTCGTGGGATTTCGGCGACAATTTAACAAGTAATGCACAAAATCCACAGCATACTTTTACTAAAGGAACATATACCATTACCTTGCTTGTCACAAATTCATCGGGAAATGATTCTGAAATAAAAGAAAATTTAATTGTTGTTGAACCAAATTCTATAATCGAAAATACCGATTTTAATCTTAAAGTTTATCCTAACCCTGCACATAATCAAATATCTGTCGAGTTAATAAATGTAAATTTTAAAAATGTAAATTTTAAACTTTATGATACAAATGGTAAGTTGATTAAAGATATTATTCCTGAATTAAGTAGTACAATAAAAAAACAAATTAATATTAATGAACTTAAATCAGGAAATTATATACTTAAAGTGGTTATTGATAATAGCATAATTGTTGTAAATATTGTTAAGCAATAGTCAATTATTTAAATCACAAAAAAAGGTTGCATAACTATGCAACCTTTTTTTGTGATATGTAATATAGTAGATTTGGTGTTAATTAAAATGGATTTATAATAAATAATTTCTATTTTCACGGCATTATTAAAAAATATGGTTCTACTGTTATTTTAATGGGTTTGTAAATCTTCTTCTTTTTTAGTGGAAAAATTGCATTCAATTTACAAGCGACCTATTTTAATATAAATACCAATAAATCAAATTGTTAAATATTAAAATAATATTGTTTAGTATAATTATTTACGGTTTAAGAAAGATTTATTAAGCATAATATTTGAGCGGTTATATTAATTACCCACTAAATTCGTGGTGGAACCTTAATATTTATACAAAGAACTTGTAGAATCAATTGTTGCAGCTATTGTAAAAAGTTTTTTGGAACTTCTTACAGTGGAATTACCGGTAATTTTTCCGTTTAATTGCTTAATATTACAATCTGTAAAATTAGTATGGCTTGAGTTTTTAGAGTTAATATTCAAATTGTTTATAATTGAATTTTTGATGCGAATTTTAGAGGTGTCCTTTGTATTGATATTTAGATACATACAATTAATATTATTTAGTTTTACTTTTGATTTTTTGCAATTTATGTAAAGAGAATCTTGTTTAAAATCAAATATTTCACATTTTTCGATATTATTCAAATCAACCAACGTCAACAGTGGAGCAGTTATTTTAATAAAAGCAACTTTATTGCTGTTATTGTCCTGTTTGATATTAACAAACAAGGTATCTTCGTTTACCTTAAATTCAGGAGTAATCTCACTATTTTTTGAAAAATATTTTACCGATTGATTGCTTTTTTTATTTATTGATATAATGGCATTTCCGGTTACTATAACATTGCTGAAACTTTCAGTAGTTACAGAGGAAAAAGAATCGGCAGAAATCTTTTCTATATCAACTTTGTCAACAGTATTATTGTCATTAACAGCACCGTAAATAGTGGCAATAATTACTAATAATCCTGTAATGCTTAATATTTTATTACTTGTTTTCATATGTTTAAAATTTAAAATACTCTACAATTTATTACATTCAACTTTTCACTTTCACCTTTTCATTTTTAACTCCCTTATGTCGTCAATGCTCATATGCAGCAAATCAAGTTTTTCGAATAACAGCGGAAGTTCTTCTTCAATAAATTTCTCTTTAACAAAAGACAGAGTTTTATTGTAACCATTATCGGCAAGAAAATAACCTATTCCGCGTTTGTTGTAAATTATGCCTAAGTCTTGCAGATACGAATAAGTCCTTAGTGCCGTATTAGGATTAACTTCAAGTTCAACGGCAGTTTCGCGTATCGATGGTATTTTTTCGTTTTCAACCCATTTCTTTTGCAAAATAGTTGTAAAAAACAACTCTGCAATTTGCATATAAATGGGTTTGTTATCGGTAAATATCATATCTCAATTTTTTCATTTTTAGTCTGTCTCTTTTTTTATATTTGCTTCTCTTTAAGCTTAAAAAATGTTGCAATATTTATAATAATATGAAAAATTATTATCCAATAAATATTTATGTTTTCAACATCTAAGTTTATACTTTCAAATTCACCTGAAGCAATTTTTACTGATAAAAGGCTGATGAAACTAATTAGTATAAGTAATACAAATACAACAATGGCTGTTGCAATAAAATGGTTCTTTTTAAAAATAACCGACCCAAGTAAAAATATAGGTTGCAATATTAAAAATGCCTTTAAACCGCCCAATGTATAATTTATAGATTTAGTTGCCAAAGGATTGTAAACTTCCATAGGAAAATGATATGCCAGTCCCCAAATAAAATTAGATAAATTAGCAAGTAGAGCGTAAACTCCCAAATAAAAAGTAAAAAATAGTATTCCCGAAAACAACGATGGAATAATAAATTTTTCAAAGGTTGAAGCCGGAAGCATTAAATACAAAAAACCATTCGAAGTGTTTTTGAGTTCGATAAAAGCTCTACTGCTTAAATAAACTCCGATAAATACTACCGAAAATCCCAGTAGCGTTCCATAAAAATTATCAAAAGCGTGATAGCGAGCTATATCCTTAATAAATAAACTTGTAATCAGTAAAGCTATACCCGTTAAGCCTGCAAGTTGCATAAGCCACCTTGTTTTGTGAATGCTGATGCGGTATTGCAATAGTTTTATAAATCGTGTTATATTAAAATTGTTCATTTTATCTAAATTTTAATGATTAAAAAATATTTTCAAACACCTTATGATTTTCAGTTACAGCTTTAAACAACATTTCAATATCGGTATTTGTGTGTTCGTTGTCGGTATTTAAACAAATGGCATCATACATTGTAAATCTTTTTTCGTACCACAAGATATTACTGTTGTCATCAATATTTTCCAATGTTTTAAATGCTATTTTCTCACCTATCGTATCGTAATTTTGATTAAAAATCACTTTACCTTTGTTGATAATAATTATAGGGTCGAGCAGGTTGTTAAGGTCGCGTATTTGATGTGTCGAAATAATAAAACTGCGGCTTTCGTTAATTGCCGATGCAAGCAATCGTCGCAAAATTTCTTTTGAAGGAATATCCAATCCGTTTGTTGGTTCGTCAAGTATCAGATACTTTGTATTTACCGCCAACCCGAAACATAAAAGCACTTGCTTTTTTTGTCCGAACGATAAACTTCTTAAATTTTTTTCAGAGGTTAACCCAAATGTATTTAAATATCCAGTAAACTCCGAGTAGCTGAATTTAGGATAAAACTTACCGTGAATTTCGGCAAATTCTTTGGCGGTTTTGCCTTGAAGTTCAAAATCTTCGGGAACAAAAAACACTTCTTGCAGTGTTTCGGGTAAACGCTTTGACGATACTTTACCGTTTATTAAACACTCACCCGATTTGGGAAACAACATTCCGATTATTAATTTCAACAGAGTTGTTTTTCCGGCTCCGTTTCGTCCCAATAGTCCGTAAATACTACCGGGTGTTAGTGTTAACGACAGTTCTTTTATCAGTTCTTGTCGTTTGCTATACGAAAAATTTATATTTTTTAAATCTATCATAGTGTATTAGTTTATTAAGACACTGCAAATGTAAAATTATTTTTCTTATATTTCCAAATAAATTGACAAAAAAATTTATTTTTGTTAGAAATTATTAATAAAATGAATTTATTTCTGTTACATAAAATGTACACCCGCCACGGAAAAGGACTCTTTGAGTGTTGGATAAATTGATATACCTTTCTTTAAAATAATTTTTAGTAATAAAAATGTAATCTCATATTTTCAGGTGAATGAAAATATGAGATGTTTATTTACAAAAAGATTTCGTTATTAAGTAATATTTTGGTTGAATAAATAACCGTATTTTACTCATACAGTTTCGTTTAGAGAATATTATACATTTTAAACAAAAGAAAATGAATAATCAAAAAAAAGCATATTTATTGGTTTTTACGGCAACATTTTTATGGTCAACGGTGGCTGTACCTTTTAAAATAGGGCTTAAATACTTTCATTTTATTCATTTTCTGTTTATTACAATTTTTATAGCTGTTGTAGTGTCATTTATTTCTTTGTTGGTATCTAAAAAATTGCACTTGCTAAAAACTCTTACTAAAAAACAGTGGTTGCTGTCAATAATTGCAGGTTTTTTAAACCCGTTTTTATATTACTTGATGCTTTTTAAAGCATATTCACTATTGCCGGCACAAATAGCACAAGCATTAAACTATACTTGGCCTATTGTTCTTGTGTTGTTATCGGCACTGTTTTTAGGGCAAAAGTTGAATCTCAAAAGTTTATTGGCATTACTTATCGGGTTTGCGGGAGTTTATTTAATAGCTTCACAAGGAAATCCGTTAAATATTCAGCCGGCAGAGCCTTTCGGGGTTATTCTTGCTATATCGACATCGGTAGTTTGGGCAAGTTTTTGGATTATAAATACAAAGTTAAAAACCGATAGTTTTGTTAATCTGTTTATTAATTTTTTAACAGGATTACTACTTACTTTTCCACTTATTTTTTTAGAACCTTTTAATTATTCAATTCCCCTTACGGGATGGATTTCAGTGATTTATTCGGGCATTTTCGAAATGGGAATAACATTTGTGATATGGCTTTCGGCAATGAAACTAACATCACGCACCGACAAAATAAGTAACTATGTATTTCTTTCACCTTTTATATCACTGTTTTTTATTCATCTTATACTGCACGAAAATATTTATTACACTACATTTACGGGATTATTGTTTATTATCGGGTCAATATTTTTAAATCGCCGGTTTTCGAAGAAAATTAAATAATTATAAGATTGTCCATTTAAATATAAGGTTCTACTGTTATTTTAATGGGTTTGTAAATCTTCTTCTTTTTTTAGTGGAAAAAACGTATTCAATTTATAAGCAATTTATTACAATATAAATACCAATAAATCAAATTGTTAAATATTAAACCCGACTTATGCAGTAGGAGTTATGAAATAACGAACTTACGGCATTTAGTAAGGGGTAATCCCGATTTAGAAATACACCATTTTGGTTATTGTCCAAAATAGATGTAGTTCTTTATCGCTATACAATAGAAAACAAAAATAGTTTTCTATTGCATAGTTTGGATTAAATGAATATGCTTATTTGCCTAAAGTTTGAAAACTTGAGGCTGAAAGCCTCTAAAACATTAGTACAGGGCAACGCCCTGTGTTTAAT
>Ga0256845_1003797_pt1 | contig 10019 bp, 10 predicted proteins | sample RiftiametaG_FD_189101 | JGI IMG/M metagenome (GOLD analysis project Ga0256845, IMG submission 189101) | Tube worm associated microbial communities from hydrothermal vent at the East Pacific Rise, Pacific Ocean - Riftia | ecosystem: Host-associated > Annelida > Integument > Unclassified ... | reverse complement strand
TCTTGTGCTCGGGCAACAAGCTGAAGGTAAATCTCTCGGTTGACCTCTAGGTCTTGCGTGAGGCGCAGCATTTCGAGCTGGGTTTCGGGCAGGTCTACCGATTGGCTGCGAATTTCATCGAGTTGGTTCTCAAGTGCGGCCCGATTATCAAGCAGGGTTTGGTAAATCGGGTGCGCCGGCGTGTATCGCTTTCTCAGCTCTTGCTCTTGCAGAACCAACTCGCCAAGCTGGGCCTCGACCCTAACAGCTCTTTCCAGCAGGGCTTGGGTTTCGAAGGTCAGGTCCACACTGTCTTGCGACAGCTTATAGGCATTCACCGCGTTTTCGGCTTCGTGCATTTTGGCTTCAGCATCGGGCAATTGGGCCTCAATGAAGGAGAGGCTGTTATCAGCCTCAGCGGCATTGCGGGTTACGTTTTGCAACAGGTAAACATTGCCGATTTCCCGCAGGATAGCCTCGGCAAGGGCCGGGTTTTCATGCAGCATGGAAAGCTGGATAATCGAGGAGTTTTTGCCTTTTTCCAAAATTTGGTAAGCAACACGCAGATCAGTCAAGACATCGGCAAAAATGGCCCTTTTAAGGATGAATTGCCGCCCCGGCTTGGCGGTAATTTCGTTCACCATAAGAGAAATATCAAGCTCCGAGCGGCGAAACAGCTCGTTGACACGGCCCCGAAGTGGCGCGCCTGCGGGCAGTTCGATCTCGTATTCATCATTGCCGAGATAAGTGAGCGTGATATCCGTGTCGAGCAGGTTTTCCGGCAGGTCCAACCGGCTAATGGTAATGGCCTCATCATGCCAAGCGTAGTTGGAAATAAGGGCGAATTTGGGGTCGGGGATGCTATAGCGCGATAGGAAGTTGCCGATGACAGGCAGGCGCAATGGCTCTGCCGAAACTTCGAGTTTGAGCTTTTTGATGACCTGCGTAAGAATCATACGTGACCGCAGGATTTCGATCTCGGCGACCGATTGCGGTGAGCTGGAAAACATGGAAGAGAGGTCGGCCGAAAGCGCCATGCCGCCGCTTGATTTCTCTTCCAACTGGATAAGCGCGTCGGCCTTATAGATTGGTGTGCTGAACAGCGCGATAGCGACGCCGATGAGTGCGCCGATAAAGGTGATGAAAATAATCAGCCCTTTTCTGCGGTAAAATACCCTGAACAGCTCAAGAAGGTCGATTTCATTGTCGGCAGTATCGGCCATTTACGCCCCCAGCTTTTTTGACCACGCAGCCGTGGCCGCTGTGAGTTGATCAAAAACCAAGCTATAAAACTCGCGGCTCTGGCGGTAAGGGTCGGCGATCTCTTGAGCGTCCATCCATTGGCCAAGCAGCATGGTTTTGCCGCTGACCGTGGGCGCGATGTCTGAAATCACCCGCGTGTGGCCCTTTTCCAAGGCGAGGATCAGGTCAAAATCAGCGGCGATTTCGCTGGTCAGCTGGCGGGCAACATGGCCGCTTAAATCTACTCCGCCAGCGGCGGCGATTTCAGACATGGTCTCGTCAGCGGCATGGCCTGCAAGCGCGGCTATGCCAGCGGATTCAACCCGCAAATCAGGGCAGGCTTTGGCCAGCATGCGCTCGGCGGTGATGGAGCGGCAAATATTCCCGACACAAACCACCAAAACTGAATTTATCATTAAAGGTCACCCCCTATGAGCTGGGCTTGCCGCAAAGCGCCAATGGTCGGGAAGATTTGCGCAATAATCTCGTTCCAGCGCGCGGCTGGGTCGGCGACAATGTAAACCACATCATCTGTGTACAGCGTGAATTTGGTTGCTAAAACAAAGGCAAGCGGGCTTGTAGCGTCGAGCTGGAAAACGTCTATCCGGTCTGGCTGGTTGCGGAAAACAAAAATGCCGCTGGCATCTGCATTCGCCTCATCCAAACCGCCCTGCTGGGTTATGGCCTCGGTCAGGCTCATGCCATGGGTGCCAAGGTCCACGATGCCCGGCTCCTTGATTTTCCCGAGTAAAAATGCCCGCTGGGGGTCTGCAATCGGCACGTTAATAATGTCTCCGCCGTGCAAAACGGGGTTATTGCTGGCGCTGCCATTTTCCATAAAGCTTTGCAGATCAACCATGTAGTTTTTGCCACTCCGGCGAATGGTTACATGTTGGTCATCTGCGTTTTCGGTCAAGCCGCCTGAGGCGTTGATCGCCTCCAAAAGCGAAAGGGCAATATTGGTGACAGGCAGGGAGGCGGGCGCCTGAATAGCCCCCGTAACCACCACTTTGCGCGCATTATAAGCCGCCACTTTAACCGCGATTTGCGGGTCAGGGATGAATTCGTGCAAGCGCTCGGTGATCTCGCGCTGCACATCCCCCACCAGCCGCCCCGCTACCCGGACTTGGCCAAGATAGGGGTAAAAGATGGTGCCATTTTCATTCACAATACTGCCGGATTCCAACAGGCTGCTTTGCGGCCCCGCCGAAAGCGTAAGCTCTGGATGGTCCCAAACGATAATGCTCAAAACATCACCAACGCCGATATTATATTGCCAGCTAGAGCGCGCCGAGGATAGCTCGGACGCGCTGTGCGCATGGGCTGGCCCCGTGCGATATTGGCTAATGTTTTGCGGCGTTAACGGGATAACCTGCACATAGTCAGGCAGTTCAGATGTTTGCGCGGCAGAGGTGGTCGGAAAATCTGTGCGCGAAACAGCGGCGCACCCCGCCAGAAATAGCAAGGCAGAAAGCGCCAAGGCAAACCCGCGCACCGCATTTTGAAAAGGAATCAATTTTAACCCTACTCAACCTAAACCGACAAGAATGTGAATGTGTACGGCTCTCGACCACAGGTCAAGAGCTTACTCCGCCAATTCGGTTTTTTGAGGCACAACAGCGCCGAACTGCCGTGTGCGCGCATGGTAATTTTTCAGCGTATTTTCGAGCGTACGCACCGAAAATTCCGGCCATGACTCTTGCAAAAAGGCAAACTCCGAATAGGCGCTTTGCCAGACAAGAAAGTTTGAGATGCGAAGCTCGCCAGCGGTGCGGATAATCAGGTCGGGGTCGTTCTGGCCACGTGTATCCAAACGCGCCGAAAGCAGCTCTTCGTTGATGTCTTCAACCGCAAGCTCGCCCGCTTTCACGCTCTGAGCGATAGATTTGGTTGCCCGCACCAATTCATCCCGCCCCCCATAGTTGAGGGCGATGTTGAGCTGGAGGCCGGTGTTGCCTTCGGTGAGGCTGCTCAGCTTTTCCATTAAGATCTGAATATCAGGGGAAAGCGGGCTTGGATCTCCCAAAAACCGCACCCGAACATTTTCGTCATGCAATTCAACGAGGTTATTGGCGAGATAGCCGCGAAACAGCTTCATCAGCCCCTCAACCTCATGCGCGGCGCGCCGCCAGTTTTCGGTTGAAAAAGCATAAAGTGTGAGCGTTTTTACCCCGAGATCAGGGCAGCTCTTCACAATTTTTTTTACTTGGGAGGCACCCCGTTTGTGGCCGATCAACCGTGCTAAACCGCGCTTTGTCGCCCAGCGCCCGTTTCCGTCCATTATTATACCAACATGCATTTAGGTGTCCTCGGTCGTTCAGGCGCTTGGCTCACAGACGAGCTAAGCGAACAGGGTCTTCTAAATCGCGACGATTTGAAGGGGAAAAATATAAATCGCTAACACATTAACGGATCTAACGACACTTGATTAACTAATACTACCATAAGTGTCAACAAAAGGTTAAAAAAACCTAACGGAGTAAGCGTAAAAATGCGCATGCTGTATTGTTGAAGTATTTGCGAAATATACCCGAAATATATCTGCAATATTAGGGGGCTAGGCTAGGTATTCGTCGGAATCTGACCCTGTGGCAAATTGCTAGTTTCATCTCCCCGCTTTCCGGCTTAAACCCGAGTAGAATCATCAAGTATGAAAGAGGTGCGCAATGGCGGTAACAAAAGAACAGGTGCTTGCGGCCCTGCGGAACGTGAAAGACCCTGCGAGCGGGCAGGATATTGTAACAGCGGATATTGTGCGGGCGGTCAGCATTGAAGGCGACACAGTGCGCTTTGTGCTAGAAGTGGAAGCGGCGCGCGGCGTGGCGATGGAGCCAGTGCGCGTGGAGGCGGTGGAGGCGGTGGAGGCCTTGCCCGGCGCGGGCAAAGTTTCGGCCTTGATCACCGCACATTCTGAGAAAAAGGTGCCTGATTTGGGCACCAGCAAAAAACCAGCCGCGCCCGAGGGGCCGCAGCGCCTTCCGGGGGTGAAGCATATTATTGCCGTCGCCTCTGGCAAGGGCGGGGTGGGTAAATCCACCGTGTCCTCCAACCTCGCGGTGGCTTTGGCGGGCATGGGCCTGAAGGTCGGCCTGCTTGATGCAGATATTTATGGCCCCTCGCAGCCCCGCATGATGGGCACCATGAAACGCCCGAAAGCGGTCGGCGAGCGCGGCATGGCACCGGTGGAAAAGCACGGCGTTAAGCTCATGTCTATGGGCCTGATGATGCGCGAAGACGAAGCGGTTATCTGGCGCGGGCCGATGCTGATGGGGGCCTTGCAGCAGATGCTGAACCAAGTGGAATGGGGCGAGCTTGACGTGCTGGTCATCGACCTGCCACCCGGCACCGGCGATGTGCAACTAACCCTGAGCCAGAAAACCGCGATCACCGGTGCGGTGGTGGTTTCTACCCCGCAAGACATTGCCTTGCTGGACGCCCGTAAGGCGCTGGATATGTTCAGGAAAACCGGCACAACCGTGCTCGGAATTATCGAAAATATGTCTACGCATGTGTGCTCTGAATGTGGCCATGAGGAGCATATTTTTGGCCATGGCGGCGCGGCGGCTGAGGCGGCTAAGCTCAACGTGCCGCTGCTCGGCGAAGTGCCATTGGACATCGAAATTCGCCTCGCGGGCGATAGCGGCGCGCCGATTGTGGCGGCAGCCCCTGATAGCGCGCAAGCCAAGGCGTTTAAGGATATCGCCGCCAACCTGATGCAGGTAAAGGCGCTACAGGGTTAGCGCCTTGGTAAACATGCCAATAAGGAAGGTTTTGGCCGTGTCGAAACGGTCCGCATAACCGTCCTCCATCATGGCCTCGATCTGGGTGTCAAAATCCGAATAATGCTGGGTTGTGGCCCAGATCGAGAAAATCAGGTGGTACGGGTCCACCGCTGCGATTTTACCCTCTGAAATCCAGCGGTTAATCAGCGCCACTTTCTCGCTGACCAGCTCTTTAAGCTGCCCGTTCAAGGCGGCTTGCGAGCGCGGGGCCTCTTGGATGATCTCATTGGCAAACAAGCGGCTTTCGCGCGGGTAGGCCTGCGCGAGGGCGAGCTTACGCTCGATATAGGCGCAGATTTCAGCAATCGGGTCGCCCTTCGGGTCTATCTGGGCCAGCGGCTCCAGCCATTTCTGCATTAACCCCACCAATAGCTCGGCGTGCAGCGCCTCTTTGGAGGCGAAATAATAAAGCAGGTTGGGCTTGGAAAGGCTGGCCTTTTCCGCAATCAGGTCCAGCGTCGCGCCCCTAAACCCGCGCTTGGAAAACACGTCGAGCGCGGCTTCTAGAATCGCTGCGGTCTTTTCCTGCTGAATGCGTGTCGGCTTCTGGGTGGATTTGGCGCGCGGCTGGGCGGCTGGCTTGGGTTTGGTCACGCTCACGGCTTCCGATTGGGCTGGGTTAACCAACTATAGATAGCGGCGCGCGGCGGCGCAACCGTTTCAACCACCGATTTCAAGCGCCTTCAGGTGGGTGGCAAAATCGCGGGCATCCACGGTGGCGGCACGGATGAGCCAATCAAAATGGTTGGTCATCGCTTGCACACGCGCAGAATCGCGGAACACGATATAATGGCGGCCCAAGTAAAGCGCGCTCATCAGCGGGCCAAACACCGTCATCGGGGCGCTGAACACTTGGTGAGCGTCAAACTGAAAAATGCGCAAGGACGGGTAGAGCAGCTCGTGCAGCTCAATGAATTTCTTGATTTGGGCCGCGCGAATTTCGGGCGGCAGGCCAACGTAATACCCAGTGGCAGAGGCGAAACTTTGCAGCTCATAAAGCGGCATGGCGATCTCGTAATCCGAGTGCTGCTGGCGCATCCAGCTCAGGCTATCCTCCATCGCGCCAATGGCTTGGTCAGGGGTTTTACCAAGGTGGGTTTGGTATTCCCAGCGCAACAGTTCGGGGGTTTTCAGGAAATCGGGCAGGGTGGCCGGCACATGGCGAATTTTGTAGCCAGCAGCCTCGCGGTGCCACGCCACCAGTTGCTCATCCTCCGACGAGCGTTCGGCCTCTGGCATGTTGATAACAATATCCAGCAGATCATTGGCGCGCTCGGGGCGCTGGCTCAGGCCGAGCAGCCAATCCGCCGAAACCTTGAGCGCGCGCGCCGCTTCAGCCACCACCTGCGCATTGGGCAGGCGGGTTTGGCCCTCGCTTAAAAGCTGTGAAATGGTCGAGCGGTCCACGCGGATTTCGGCCGCCAAGGTGCTTTTGTTAAACCCCGCCCGCGCCATGGCCTCGGTCAGGCGGTGGCGGAAGGTCTCGGCGCGGGCTTGCTTGGTGATAAAAGGCACCATTGCGATGAAAACTCCATTGTGGGGTGTAAACTATGACTAAGCCTAGAATTCACACAGGTCAAGGCGCGAGGTACACCTGCCGCAAGGAGGCCGAAATGGACAGTGCAAAACGAACGCTGCTGAAAGCCGCGCTTTGGCAGATCGTAGGGATTTTCACCATGGGCGTGGTGGGGTTTTTCATGACAGGCTCGGTGGCGCAAGGGCTAGGCCTCGCGCTGGCCAACACGGCGGTCGGCGTGGTGACCTACATCCTGTATGAGCGCCTGTGGGCGCGCATATGTTGGGGGCGGAGCTAAGCCCCGCCCCAAGCGCTATTTCTTGAACATCGCCGAGGTTTGCACATCCTTGTCGCTCGGCTCCACCCGTTTTTCCGCCACCAGCCCACGCCCAGCCTGCACGCCCTCACGGGCTTTCATCCGCTCTATCCACGCCACCAAATGGGGCTTGTCATCCATGCTTTGCTCTTGGCGTTTCCACAACGAGGCCCAGCCCCAAGCCGCGATATCGGCGATGGAGAAATCCCCGCAGATATAGTCCTTCCCCGCAAGCTGCGCATCCAGCACCCCGTAAAGCCGCGCAACTTCAGTGCGATAGCGGTCTTTCGCGTAGGGGAGGTCCTGCGGTGGGTCAAACTTGGGCGCATAAATAAGGAAGTGGTGCGCTTGCCCCGCCATTGGCCCCAGCCCGCCAACCTGCCAAAAAAGCCACTGGTCAATTTCGATGCGCTCCCGCTCGGACTTGCCATAAAACTTGCCGCTCTTGCGGGCAAGATATTGCAGAATAGCCCCCGACTCGAAAATCGAAATCGGTTTGCCATCCGGCCCGTCGCTGTCCACAATCGTTGGCATTTTGCTGTTAGGCGAAACCGCCTTGAACCAATCGGTAAACTGATCGCCCGCGTTAATATCCACCGGAATCACATTATATTCCAGCCCCATCTCCTCCAGCGCAATCGGGATTTTCCAGCCGTTTGGTGTGGGCCAATAGTAAAGATCAATCATATCTGCATTCCTTTGTATACCTGAGTAATTTAGATAGGTGCTAACGCTTTTTCTGCAAGAGGGAATTGACCTATATCATAGAAGCCGTTAATCAATCGGCAAGTGGTGCTTTGTCGAACCGGATTGCGGGCCACTATAAATAATTCCGCTAAAGAGGTCGTGGCCCATTAAGCCCGATCAGGTTTTGTATCAGGGGGCCGGACTTTCCGGAGACAGTATGGATAATTGGAAAACACGCACCAAGCTTGTGCATTCGGGCACGCGGCGCAGCCAATATGGCGAGCTCAGCGAGGCGATTTACCTCACACAAGGTTTTGTTTACCCGAGCGCAGGGGCAGCACAAGCGCGGTTTGACGCGCTAGGCGATGACGAGTTTATCTACGCGCGCTATGGCAACCCAACCGTGGCCATGTTTGAAGACCGGATTGCGGCGTTGGAAGAGGCCGAAGCAGCCTTTGCCACGGCCTCCGGCATGGCGGCGGTAAACGGCGCGCTGTTTGCGCTGCTGGAGGCGGGTGACCATATTGTGGCCGCCAAAGCGCTGTTTGGTTCCTGCCTGTTTATCGTCGAAAACCTGCTGCCAAAATATGGCGTAGAGGTAACACTGGTAGACGGCACCGACCTTTCAGCTTGGGAGGCCGCGATGCAGCCCAACACCAAGGTTTGCTTTTTCGAAACCCTTTCCAACCCGACTTTGGAAGCGGTTGATATACCCGGCGTTGCGGCGATTGCGCGCAAGTTTGGCGCCAAAACCGTGGTCGATAATGTGTTCGCGACGCCCATTTTCCAGCGCGCGCTGGCGCTGGGGGCCGATGTGGTGATCTATTCCGCCACCAAGCATATAGACGGCCAAGGCCGCTGCCTCGGCGGGGTCGTTCTGGGCGATAAGGACTTTATTCGCGGCCCGCTAGAGATGTATCTCAAACACACCGGCGGGGCGCTGAGCCCGTTTAATGCGTGGGTGATGCTGAAAGGGTTGGAAACCTTGGACCTGCGGGTGCGGGCGCAAGCAACAAGCGCGTTGGCCTTGGCTAAGGCTTTGGAAGGGCACAATAAATTGGCAAGGGTTATTTACCCGGGGTTAGAAAGCCACCCACAGCATGCACTGGTTTCGGAGCAAATGGAGGCGGGCGGTACCGTGGTCTCGCTGGTGGTCAACGGTGGCAAAGAAGCAGCATTTAGCATGCTCGACGCGCTGGAGATTGTGTTGATTTCCAATAACTTGGGCGATGCCAAAAGCATCATCACCCACCCCGCCACCACCACCCATTCGCGGCTGTCAAACGAGCAGCTGGCCGAGCTTGGCATTGGCGAAGGGCTGGTGAGGCTCTCGGTGGGGCTGGAAGATGTTGGCGATTTGTTGGCGGATATATCTCAGGCGCTAGAATCTGCTTAGACTTGAAATAATCCGGTTTTGTTCATACTTTAGTAACCAATTGGTAAGACCCTGTTAGGCAATGTGAAGAAGCCAAGCATGCAGGCGGCACACCGTCTTGGGTCAGGGAGTTTGATATGAATGTAATACATCCACGGGTGAAAAGCGAAGAGGCGGCGGCACTGGTTGAGGGCCGCCCGAGCCGCGAGGAGGCCGAGGAAGCCGTGCGCACCCTGCTGCGCTGGGCGGGCGAAGACCCCGCGCGCGAAGGGCTTTTGGACACGCCAAAGCGCGTGACCAAGGCCTATGGGCAGTGGTTTAAGGGCTACGGTGAAGACCCCGCCGAAATGCTGCAACGCACGTTTGACGAGGTCGAGGGCTATGACGAGATCGTCGCCCTGTGCAATATCCGCTTCGAGAGCTACTGCGAGCACCACATGGCCCCGATCATCGGCGTGGCCCATGTGGCCTATATCCCAACCAACCGCGTGGTTGGCATTTCCAAGCTGGCGCGCGTGGTCGATACCTTCGCCAAGCGCTTGCAAGTACAAGAAAAGATGAACGCGCAGATCGCGAATACCCTGTTTGACGTGCTCAAGCCCCAAGGCGTGGCCGTGATGATCGAGGGCGAGCATCACTGCATGTCTACCCGTGGGGTGCATAAGCCGGGGGTGAATATGGTCACCAAAAAAATGCTCGGGGTGTTCAAGGATGACCCCGCGATGGCGCGCGAATTTCTGGATATTGTGAACCACTCCAAGGCTTGATGCCCGCCGAGCGCAGCGAGGCCACGGCCCGTTAGGGCCTGTGCGCGGCGACGAGGTGGGCTGAACAAAGGGGCGCAGCCCCGACTTCAGGTCGCCGAGGAGCCGCGATGCCGGTGCTTGCCGAAAGCCCCGAAAGTGGCTTTTCCTCTGCGAGGTTGAGGCGCCTTTCCTCTGCGAGGTTGAGGCGCCTTTGCTTGGCGAGGCCGTGCCCAATACCCCACTCGGAAAAGCCAAGTTTTTGCAAGCAAAAACGAGCGCCTGTCGGCAGAGTGCGCCCTCCATTGGCCTCATTGCAATACCACCCATTTGAGGATTGATAGCCGCAAGCGATCATCGTGCAAAATGACCGCCAAGG
>Ga0256845_1003796_pt1 | contig 10023 bp, 4 predicted proteins | sample RiftiametaG_FD_189101 | JGI IMG/M metagenome (GOLD analysis project Ga0256845, IMG submission 189101) | Tube worm associated microbial communities from hydrothermal vent at the East Pacific Rise, Pacific Ocean - Riftia | ecosystem: Host-associated > Annelida > Integument > Unclassified ... | reverse complement strand
GGGTACAAGGGTTTGTGTGCTATGGCTCTGAACGAGGTTGCAGGGGCAGAGGCCAGCCTGGGAAGCTACGGAGAAGCTGAACAGCATTATCTGGCATCAGCGGAATACTACAGAAAAATAGGAAGCACTCGCGGGCAGGCGGGTATCAAACTCAATCTGGCAGTTGTGAACCGGATGAGGGGCAGAAGTGAAGAGGTAAGAAAAAACTACTCGGAAGCTCTTGAACTTGGTGAGAAATCCCACGATGAGAACATCATCGCGAACTCTCTGTGCGGTCTTGCATTCAACTGCATTGAATCAGAGGAAATTGTCCAGGCCGGTTCTTTCCTTAAAAGGGCAGCCGGTATTGCAAACCATTCAGGAAACAAGCCTGTTTTAATCAGAGCTCTGTACGGTCTGGCTGTTCTTGACAGTATGAACAGCAACCCGGTTCGGGCGGCAATAGCAGCCCTGGCTCTTCTTCACAACAAAGCGGCTGATTCAGAGGCCGAGGTGTTCTGTATGGAACTTATAGGTACACTGAGGAAAGATCTGGGCGAGGCAAAAATAGAGGAACTGAAGCAGGATGCAGACGCTACTACCCTGGGTGAGGTACTGGATATGTACAGTGATATTGTTACAGGTAATGATAACAGCACTTATCGGGCTACCTGAAACAACTTCAGTTTTTAGCAAAACACAACCTGTGGAGTCGAGTAAACTCTGGTTTGACTTTCAGAAGCGCGCGTACTGCAGCTCACCTGTTTCGGGGTTGCTCAGGGTATGTTTACAGGGTAGAATATTCACGATATTATGGGGTTTTGTGCAGACAATCTGTTTTGATCAAGGAGTATTTCATGGCTTTATCCACGAAGCCTTTAAGCGGTATGCGCCAGAGGTTTCCAGAGCAGTTCAGGGTAGAGAAATTCGTAACGGATGTGCTTTCCGACTCTTCTCTTTCAGCCGGTTTTCAGGAGTATGACGGGCCTGTAATCGAGCCGCTTGCTCTTTTTGCAGCCAAGTCCGGCGGGGAACTGGTGGGAAGGCAGAGCTACAGTTTTACCGACAGAGGTAAGCGGGAAGTGATCCTGCGCCCGGAGATGACTCCATCCCTTGCAAGAATGGTTGCATCCTGTGGTGAACTGCAGCTGCCTGTACGGTGGTTTTCCATGCCGCTGTGTTACAGGTATGAAAGGCCGCAGCGGGGAAGGGTTCGCGAGTTCCTGCAGTTCAATCTGGATATTCTGGGTTCAAACAGCCTTGCCTCTGAACTTGAAGTAATTCTGGTGCTGAACGGAATAATGAAAACTTTCAAAGCCCCGTCTTCCATATACAGAATTGGGTGGTCAAGCAGAAGGTTTATGACAGATGCACTTTCGCGGTGTGGTGTTAAGGAAGAGCTGCAAAGCAGTGTGTTCTCCGCAATAGATAAAAGAGATAAAATGAAGGAGGATGAGTGGGCGGATTATCTTCTTCAGGCTTGCGGAAGTGACACAGAGGTTGCTGAAAAAGTTGCTTTTCTTGTTTTGGTTGAATCTCTTTCAGACAGCTGGCTGGTAAGTCTTATGGCTGAAAGCTCTGCGTTCAGGGAAGTGCAGAAGTTTGATCAACTGCTTAAGAAAACCGGTATATCCAGCGCAGAGTTCTCTCCGGGTGTTGTTCGGGGGCTTGATTACTACACCGGGATAGTTTTTGAACTTATGGATACCGGCAGCGGGAACCGCAGGTCTTTGTGCGGTGGTGGAAGGTACGACAACCTTGTGGGTCTTTTCGGAACCGGCAGAATCTCAGGTGTAGGTTTCGGGCTCGGTGTGTTGACCCTTACTCTTTTTCTCGAGTCATACGGGCTCATTCCGGAAAGTGTGAAACAGGCAGCGCTGGCTGATGTGTACATCGCTGTTGCGTCTCCATCTGTGGTTGCTGACGCGGGTTTACTCGCAGAATTTCTCCGGAGCAGGGGTGTCAGGGTAATGATGGATGTGTCCGGAAAAAAGCTTGGAAAACAGTTCAGCGAGGCTTCACGCAACAGAATATCCAGGGTGATTACCGTTGGAGAAAATGAGGTTCAAAAAGGTATATACAGAATGAAAAATCTTTCAGACGGAAAGGCTGCAGAAGGGTCTGCTGAAGAGTTGATCAGGGTGCTTAGGTAGGGTGATGCGTTTGTCATCTCTTCGAAGCAGCAGGGTATTCAGAGCCGTTCTTATTGTTCTGGCAGTGGTTCTGGTAACCATTTCATCCGGTCCAGGCGGCAGCTCCGTCACACGAATTACATCCGGTGTTCTGCTGGTTGTAGGAGGCCTTTTCTTTTACCTGGTGGCAGGCAACATTCTAAGCGGGCTCAGTTTGTCTCGAAGAATGGTTCTTGCATTTTTCACCATGGTGCTGCTGTGGGGTCTTACAGGTTTCGCGGGAGTTTTGAACCATACGGAAACCATTCCGGAGAACTCCGACAGAGCCGAAAGAATCAGGGAACTGGGTCGAAGAATTGACAACGTAGCCGAGGTTGGAAGCGGACAGGTAAAAACCTTTATGGACTCTACGTTTACCGGGCAGACCGGTCAGTTTCTAGAGACCATAGGCGAAGTAACAGGAGCGGCGACCGGTGTTCTTATAGATGCAGTTCTAACCTCAACCAGCATAGACACTTCTGCGGGAACAGATACGCTTTCAGATGAACACCGGGGAAGCAGGCGGCCCGTTGCCATGATACCGCTGCTTCGGCTGGCCATTCTTGCCGTTTCTCTGATTCTGCTTGCAACGGTGCGCGGGTTTGTTTTTACAGACAGAACACCTTACTCTGTATGGCTTTACAGAATTACAACAGCAGTAGCCTTCATAACTTCTGTTCTTCATGTAACAGGCCTGAACATTGTGGTGAGTTCAGAAGACAAGTTGTTCAACGGAATACAACTCGACCTGTCCAGTCTGCTTCTTCTCATGGCTGCTGTGGGGCTGGGATTCAGTCAGAGATGGGTTCAGTATCTTTCCAGGAAAGCCAGGGTTTTTCTTATCGCTGCTGCATTTGTCTGTGTGCTCATGGGGCGAAGCATCTATTACTATATGGCCGGTAATGCTTTCCCGGGGGCAGGCGGTCTAGATACAGCTGTTGTTCTTATTGTTGTCATCTACAACCTTTTTACGCTGATGACCATGCTTCTTCAGCTTCCCACTGCAAGAATATTAGAAAAAAGATACAAAGAACTGGGAGCTCTGCAGGATCTGAGCCAGACACTGAACTCGAGTTTTGAAATGGAGCAGCTGGGTGCCGCCGCTGTAAGGCTGGGTGCCAGACTGGCCGACTCCGACTACTGCTGGTTCCACATGAACGATGGCAGAAAAGATCAGTGGTTCAGCAGAAACAAAGAGCTGAAGAACATAACCCGCTACCTGGGAAGTGCGTGGTATGAGGGGGTTGAACGAAGAATAGATTCAACCGGGCACGGTTTTATGATAAACAACTACCGCAGAAGTTCTCTTCGGAAACTTGAGAATACAAAGAAGGGCTTTACTCGCATCGCCTCGATGGTTGCCGCGCCTGTTGAAGTGCGGGGGGAGAGGCTGGGAGTTATCGTTGCAGCCAGTACCAGGCAATTCTTTTTTGTGGAGTACACCAGGGGTCTGTTTGACAGTTTCGCAAGACAGATAGCTCAGTCTATACAGATTGCCCGGCTTTTTGGAGAGAAACTGCACCGACAGACCCTGGAGAAAGAGCTGGAATTGGCCAGAAGTATTCAGAAAAATCTGCTGCCTGGAAGCCTGCCCCAGCCTGCGGGATGGGAAATAGCGGCACTGAGCATTCCGTCCAGGGTAATGGGAGGCGACTACTATGATGTGCTGTCTCTTCCCGGTGGAAGAATCGCTGTGGCAATAGCCGATGTTTCTGGTAAGGGAGCTGCTGCTGCCATGCTTATGGCAGCTCTTCAGGCCAGTTTGATTACCCTTTTAAAAGAAGATTTATCTGTTGAAGTTACCACATCAAGGTTGAATATATCTCTGTGTGAAAGAATGCCTGATGCAACTTTTATTACCTTCTTTCTGGGTTTTATTGATCTCGATACAGGCGTGATTGAGTATTGCTCTGCAGGTCACGACTCACCTATTCTGTGTGCTCCGGGAAAATGCAGCGAAGCAGACACCCTTGACAGGGGTGGATTGATTCTGGGGGTTGTTCCAGATGCCGAGTATGAAATGGGGCGGGCCAATATAGCCCCAGGGGCAAAACTGCTTCTCTACACAGATGGTATAACTGAAACCATGTCTCCTTCTGAAGAGCCTTTCGGTGTAGACAGACTTCGGAACATCGTTGTCAACCACTGCAATGAAACTGGTGAAGCTCTTGTAGAGACTGTAAGAAAGCTGGTAGAGCTTTTCCGTGAAGACAGCGATCAGGATGATGATTTAACTGTTTTAACAGTTGTCAGAACTCTGGATACACCCAGCAGTACTGAAGGAGAACAGTTTGAAAGTTGATTCTGCCAAACCTGTTCTTGATTCACGGTCTGCCACAGCTTCGGGATTCCAGCTTGAAAAGCGCTGACCGTACTCTGACTGCGGGTTTTATCGTTATTGGAATTCTTGTGGTTGCCGGTGTGTTTACGAATACCCTGTACCTGGTTGCAGGTGGTATTGCCGCAGCTCTTCTGGCTGGTATGTTTGCCGCAAATCCCACTGGTCTTGCCGCAATGCTGTTCGGTGTGCAGATTGTTTTTACAACCGGCTTTCTGGGAAGCATCAGTTTTTACGCCGGCCCGTTCAGGTTATGCATGGATAACCTGCTCCAGATGTGGATTTTGTTCCTGTGGATCGGTGCTTTCATAGACGGAGACGGCAGAACAGGCAAAACAAAGTCCGGAAACCTCATTATTGTGCTTGTTTCCCTCGGGCTGTTTGCGTTTATCCATGGAATTGCCGCCGGTTACGATGCTGAAACTGCCGCGGTTTTTCTGAAGACGATCATGGGTTACATGTTCTTCTTCCCGGCAATGTGGATACTAAAAGACCGCGGAAAAATGAGAATTCTGGTTTCAACTGTTCTTGTGGCATCTGTTATCGCCGCGGCATGGGTGATCTTCAAGGGTTACACAGGCGGCGAGGGGGTGTATCTCAGGCAGACATCCGGTCTGAGAGTGTCATCGAGAGAGGTAAATGTTGTTGTAACCGGTCTGCTTCTTGTAACCATGCTTCTCTGGAAGAGATACAGAGGGGTTCATGTTGTTCCCTCTGTCGCCGCTATTCTCGTCATGGGTGCCGCCATTCTTCTGGGGCAGTCCAGGGCACTGTGGCTTGCTGTATCTGCAGGGGCACTCATGGCCTTTGTTGCAGACATGAGTCGCCCTGGCGAAGGGGGTTTCAAACTCAGCCGGCTTGTTTCAAGGGTACTGCTTCTGGTGGTGTTTATCGGTGGTTCAATAGCCTTTGTCGCAGCGGCCGGTCTGTTGTCTGCGGCGGATGTGGCGGCCAGGAGCGGTGGTGCCGACGGAGGTCTTGCCGGTGATGTGTCTCTGTGGGCGAGATTTCTGTCGTGGTGGGAAATTATCCGTACTGTGACGGCTTCTCCGTTAGTGCTTGTTTTTGGTACAGGTTTTGGACACAGAATCACATATTTCAGACCTGATCTTGTGGCTGAGGTGTCTATCCCGTATGTCGATGGCAGTTTTTTCCAGCTTCTGCTGAACCAGGGCCTGACAGGTTCCCTGACCCTGGCGTTTCTGTACGCAGGGGGTATTGCAGGTAGTTTCCGCACTGTGCTGAAGACCGTGTCCGCAGGGAAAACAGTGCTGGCTCTGTGGCTTACAGCATCTTTTACCGCTCTCACAATAGCAGCCTTCAGCGGTTCACTGATAACCAACTACAGGTTCACTTCTCTCTGGGCTTTTATGTTTGCGATTCTTGAGACTATCAGGGTAAAATCTCCCCGCAAAAGTTGAATTTAAATCGGGTATTCCTTATATTCGCGGGGAGTTTTAACCCCTTTTCAGTGAATTGAATTCAAACCTAACAAGAGGCTGAAATGAAAATTCTGGTTATTAACAGTGGCAGTTCATCGATCAAATTTCAGGTAATTGACAGGGACACGGAAAAAATGCTTGCGTCAGGGCTCATCGAACGGGTCGGGCTCAGCGAAGGCAGAATGAAGTACAGGTGTGGAGACACGAAAATTGTAGTTGACAAGCCGATCCCTGATCACGAGACAGGTCTTGACCTTCTTTTAAAGACGATAGTTGATCCGGAAATAGGAGCATTGTCATCCCTCGATGAAATAGGTGCCTGCGGTCACAGGGTGGTTCACGGAGGAGAAAAGTTTACCAGCTCCGTTCTTATCGATGAAGAAGTTCTGAAGGGTCTTGAAGAGGTTAGCGGTCTGGCTCCTCTGCACAATCCGGCGAACATCATGGGTATCAGGGCTGCCATAAAGAAACTTCCAGGTGTTCCTAATGTGGCGGTGTTCGACACTGCTTTCCATCAGACAATGCCTCAGGTTAACTACATGTATGCCCTTCCTTACAAGCTTTACGAGGAATACGGTATGAGGCGTTACGGTTTTCACGGAACAAGTCACCAGTTTGTTGCCCAGCGTACTGCAGAGATTCTGGGAAAGCCTCTTGAAGAGCTGAACATCATCACCTGCCATCTGGGTAACGGATGCTCAGTAACAGCAGTTAAGGGCGGCAAGTCAATCGACACCAGCCTTGGTTACGGAACATTCTGCGGTCTTGTTATGGGTACCAGATCCGGCGATGTGGATCCTGCCATTCTTCTCGACCTCATGGAGAACAAAGGGTGGTCGATCGAGCAGGTAAAGAAAATGGTGTACAAGGAAAGCGGTCTTCTGGGGCTAAGCGAGATATCAATGGACATGCGAGACATTGAAGAGAAAATGTTCGCAGGAGACGCAAGGGCAAAGCTTACTTTCGAGATATTTGCCGACAGGGTAAAGAAATACATCGGTTCCTACGCCGCGACCCTTGGAAAACTTGATGCCGTGGTGTTCACCGCCGGTATCGGCGAGAATGGATGGGAACTTCGCGAGCTAATCTGTGATAACATGGATGTGCTCGGTATAGAGCTGAACAGGGAAGCTAACCAGGTAAAAGGTGTGGAGAGAATAATATCCACTTCCCAGAGCCGTGTAGCGGTGCTTGTTGTTCCCACAAATGAAGAATTGATGATTGCCAGGGAGACTGTTCGTCTGGCAGTATAGGTTGGCAACTGAGGAGGTTGAACTTTGAGCTGTTTTGTGATGTTCGGCCTCCTTTTGTTTTCTCAGGTTCCGCAGTACAGCATCACCTGTGATCCCGCCCAGTTCGATTACATGATGGATAATTATGAGGAAGAGATAACCATTGCCTGTACAGTGGAACACCAGGGTGAGGTTTACGATAGCTGCACCATGCGTATCCGTGGCGACACTTCCAGAGGGTTCAGGAAGAAGTCATACAGAATAGAATTCCCCCCCGACAATCCGCTTGAAGGCAGAACTTCCTGGAACTTCAATGCTGATTTTCTGGATCACTCCTATACAAGATCCTGGCTTTTTTCACGGGTTCTCTCTGATATGGGTTTCCCGTGTTTTCAGGTTACCCACGCAGTTTTGTCTGTTAACGGAGGCAACAGTGGGCTTTTCCTCCGGGTAGAACCTGTAAACAAAGCATTTCTTACAAGAATCGGGTTCGATATCGAAGGAAATCTGTACAAGGCCGCAAGGGATGGCTCGTGCGCCTGTATCTACGATGATGTGGATTCTGTGTGGGCAAAGAAAACCAACGGTTCCTCCGGCATGAACGATCTGATACAGTTGATCACTGAAGTGGAATACACAGATCACACCTGCTTCCAGGCATACATGGACTCTACATTCACAATGTACGGTTCCTATGGTTTGATCCGGATGCTGGCTATAAACTCCGCTTTTGCCAACAACAGCACCTACTACCACAACTACTACCTTTTTCACGATGTTGACGGCACAGGTCTGTGGACAATGCTTCCATGGGATGTAGACAAAATTCTTTACAACAACCTTGGTATCGGCTACGGAGCCTGCACAACAAGAAATTGGTTTGACAACCCTCTTAACGCCAGAACCCTCGAGGTTCCGTCCTTCAGAGATGCTTTCATAGACTCTGTTGAAGTATTCTATTCAGCATACCTTACAGAGGAAAAACTTCAGTTCTGGTCCGATTCTCTTGAAGCAGTTCTAGGAGGAATTGTTTTACAGGATAGCTGCGACGGTACAGACCTGCATGGCTTCCTTGAGGCATCCGACCTTCTTTTTGATAACATGCTTTCCAGAAGAACCAACCTTCAGTGGCATTTCCAGTACAGGTACTACCCTTTCCGCTCTATCCGATCTGACACACTTTCAACAGGCAGCCTTACGGTTTCATGGCATCCAACTGAAGACCCTGCTGGAAACCCCGCAGTGTACAGCGTGATTGTAAGAGACAGCCTGGGCCCTGACACACTGGATGTATTCCGTGTGGACGGCATTACAGATACAACCTACACCATAGACGGTCTGGCTGAAGGCGAGTACCACTGGGTTGTTGAAACCGAGGCTCAGGGTGGCTGGCGAGTGACAGAAGCAACGCCCAGATACAATCCTTTCCGGGTGGTTGCCCCTGTGCAGCTTTCCGGTACACTGGATCAGAATACCACCCTTTACTCTGCCCTGTCTCCCTATTTTGTTCAGGGGGAAGTAACTATTCCCAGGGATGGAAGCCTTACAATACAGCCGGGAGTTACAGTTCTTATGGCAGAGGATGGAGCCATCAACTGTCTGGGCACAATAGATTCCCGGGGAACACAGCAGGACTCGGTTTACTTCATGGCGCAGAACTCTGCTGCAGGGTGGAGGGGAATCCGCCTGCAGGGTGGATCTTCCACAATGCAGTACACATCGGTCACCGGCTCAAGGGGTTATTCATCATCCCCTGGAACCGATTTCGCGGCTCTGTGCGGCCACGCAACAGATGTTGTTATCGAGCACTGCAGTTTCCGAAACAATTGGAGTTGTGTAAAACTTATTGAGGGAACCGCCCGGGTAAGCAGCAGCCGGTTTATAAACAACAGAGGTGAGCTGTTCTTTATTCAGGAGGGGCAGTCTGCCAGTGTTACCAGCTCAGAGTTTGCCAACCTTTACAATCCGGTTGCTTCAAGCATGGACGGCATCGAGTTTCATCTGTGCACAGGCGGAGAATTCACAGTGAACAACTGCACAGTTGAAGACATAGACGGAGACTGCATAGATATGAATGCCTCTTCAGTGACCATCACGAACACAAGGCTTTCAAGGTCTACAGACAAGGGTTTTTCCATAGGGGCCCCCACAGGGGGAAGCGGCAGCGGCTCACTTGTTGTGATTGAGAACTGTGTTGTAACAGAATGTCCATACGGAATAGGCGTAAAAGACGGCGCAGAGGTCCACGGTACGGGAATGGTGTTCTCGCAGTGTGAAACTGCGGTAAGGTCCTACGAGAAAACCTCTGGAATGGGCGGCGGAACAGCTCTGATATCAAACACCGTGTTCATCAGCTGTTCCGAACCTGTAACTGTAGACCAGGGCACAGTATCAACTTCATGGTCAATTTCCGATACAAAGCAGCTTCAGGGAACAGGTAACATCCAGGGTGATCCTGTGCTCACACAGGGCTTTTATCCCGCGTGGAACTCGCCGTGTATCAATTCAGGTGATCCTGATGAACAGGACCCAGACGGCAGCAGGCGCGACATAGGCGCTTTCTTTTTCCCCACTTCGTTTAACTTAGTAGCTGTTAATGAACTCATGGCTTTGAACACCGCCACAATTCTCGACGACTGGGGCAGATCGTCAGACTGGATAGAGATCTACAACGGGGAAGACTACGATATAGACGCAGGTGTTCTTGTGTTTTCCGATTCCGATTCGGCAAGGGCGGAACCCTGGTCTGTGCCCAGAGGCACAATGATTCCCGCAGGAGGTTTTTTGCTTCTGTGGGCAGACGGTGACGGCTGGAAAGGCGGTACTCACCTGCCGTTCAGACTCTCCGGTTCGGGGGACGG
>Ga0256845_1003795_pt1 | contig 10025 bp, 8 predicted proteins | sample RiftiametaG_FD_189101 | JGI IMG/M metagenome (GOLD analysis project Ga0256845, IMG submission 189101) | Tube worm associated microbial communities from hydrothermal vent at the East Pacific Rise, Pacific Ocean - Riftia | ecosystem: Host-associated > Annelida > Integument > Unclassified ... | reverse complement strand
ACCTTATGGGTAAAAGCCGTGGAAAGTGTCTGGATCATCTTCATGACACTCTCTTCAATGGAGTAGAGTGTCTGATGAACTGGAGGTGACGGAAGGTCAACACCTTCAGGGACGCCACGTAATCTGGCAATGAGCTTTGAGACCTTAAACCACATGAGCAGGCCGCCGTCCCCTGGTTTTGCTCCTTGGCCATATTTGATTTCAATGGCGGCAGGGTCACACTGCATTTCGGGGATGGCACGGATGATTTCATCCCAGCCAAAGTAACCGGATGCTATCTGGAGGATAATATATTTCAGGTATGGGCTTCTCAGCACCCAGGGAGGACAACCGCCCTCGCCGGTACACATGACAACAGGAATGCCGAGTACTTCATTACAGTAGGCAACGCCCTGCAGTAAACCAAGCCACATATTGGGAGAGAGTGCACCAAAAGACATGGAGCCGATTATAAATGGAAAAATCTCTCTTGTTGGCGGAATCCATCCACCATTGATGGTGCGCTCAAGGAAATCTTCGGGTGAGAGTATCCTCCCAAGAGTTGTTGTGGTAGTGAACTCGTGTCGACCCGCATCAAGAGCAGGGTCGGTCAACATCGATATACGGTTGAAAACGATGCGATCAAGAAGAGTCGGGCCGCTGACATTTCTACGACCACCTCTTTTGAGGGGCTCTCCTTTGCGATTATCGAAGAAAACGGTTCGATTTTCACCGGTCCCGGGAACAGGACAAATTGCATCGTTGGGACACACCATGGAGCACATACCACAACCGATGCAACTTTTGGAGGGGTCAGTTTCCTGCCGCAAGCCTGTAAAGGTTTTGTAATCGTTTCCTCTTTTCTTGCTGAACACTTCAAGTTGAGGAACGCGTTTGCGCATATGGGCAAGATGAATAGCACCTTTGGGGCAGACAGCAGTACACTGTCCGCAAAGGGTACACCTTTCTTCCCTATGTTCGATTATCCATGGGAAGTCGGAAGGAGCTAAGCTGCCTGGGGTAACGGAAACGGATCGTGCTGAGACCATATTTCTAATTCCTTTCTATCGGGGGGGATAATGACAGTGTGTTCGCGCATGGGCTGAAAATCAAGAGAAGGATCGCGATCTGGGATCATTGCATCAACGCCACAGATTTCGGAGGCGATGGCCCAGGCGCCTTCTCGGCCACCGACGGTGGCGGGACGGAGTTTTTTCTGATCCATTACCAGTAAACACGTCTCATCAGGAAGTGTACCGATTACGGCATTGGGGCCGTCAATAATGAGACGCTTGCACACTTCACGAAGACCTGTGAGAAATTCTTTCTGAGGATGGTGAGCCAGCTCTGTCTTGCTGAGGGGCGTCATGATGTGTTTGTAGGCCTGTAGAGGGAGTTTGAGCTTTTTCAAAGTGTAGTGGAGTATGTGGGTGAACACCTCACTGTCACTCTGATATCCGATATAGCCTGGAATGTTTTTACCCACAAGCCAATCTTTGATGGGAATAAAAGCGGTGTTTTCACCGTTGGTCATGGTGGAAATACCTTGAATAAAAAATGGGTGACAGGCGTAGAGATTGATGCCGTAATTCGTGTTTTGTCTGCCTTGAGCCATGCATACCCGGGATTTTACCTGACCGTCATGCAGGCAAAGCGCATCGCCTATCTGCAGGGGCCAGCCAACTTCTTTGATCATGGCAACGTCAGGATATAAGGAGAAAACAGTGATGTTATCTTCCTCAGTGGCAAGTTTTCTTAAAGCCAGTCGAGTGTGCAGGAGTTCATCTTCCCTTTCTTCATCGCTCATATCTCTGAATTTCGGTGGCATTCTGTAGGCTCTTAAAAAATACCGGAAACGATCTTCTGCCTCTATTAATTCAGGTTTCATGGCAAAACGGTGGTCATATTTGAGCTCATAACCGCGGTGTTCCATGTAGTCTTTAACTCGTTGCCACGCTTTTTCAGTGTGAGCAATGCCGGAAAGAATGGGGAAGCGGGGGTTGTATTTAAAATCTTCAAACTCTATACCGCGGAGCAGAAGGCCAAGGCCGGAGCCATCATACCCTTCTTTCATCGCTTCCATGGCAGAAAGAACCTCGTATGGTGAAAACGGTTCATTGGCTGTTTTTAGAGCTAAACGACACATGTTGCTCTCCTGGTGAAGGAAATTTGTCTGGGGGCAAGTGCGTACTTTGGAAATTCATTTCTCGTTTTGTAAGAAGGAATTTTGTAAAGGTACGTACGCTCCTTTTCTGGGGTATTAGGTCTTCTGAATACAAATATGATGTGGAAATATCTTTCCAATAAAGAAATACAAAAACGTATGACTTGAAGAATTTATTTATACAATTATGACAAAAAAGTCAAGTTTGTCGCCGGCAAAATTGTATTAAATTGTTCTTAAGTCGCAGAAAAACTATACGCTACTACGGTAAATGCTATGTAATTACAGAAAAGTATGGTGCTCTGGTGAGGTGGTGTGGTTTATGTGAAACAACTTTCAACGCCTCAGATATTCCTCATTGTATTGCAAATGAATATCTGAGGCGTTGAAAAAGTGTAGGAAGGTTTAAGGCAGTAGAAGAGGGATTATTTCAGGATATTTCCAATTTTCCCCAAATTTTTAACTTGATCAACTTTCTGCTTTACTTCGGCTGCTTCCTTTACTCCAGGGATATCATTGATGATATCTTTGCCGCCCTCTTCAACATCACTCAAACCTTTTTTAAAGGAAGTAATTGCTTTGCCTAGACCTGAGCCAAGCTCGGGAAGTTTTTTTCCACCAAAGACGAGGAAGGCTATCGCAAGAATAACTACCAGTTCAGGGGTTCCCAATCCAAACATTATATATTCCTCATTTGATTTAACGGAGGCTGATAGAATATCAGGCTTTATCTTCTGTATCTTCGTCGATCTTTTTGGCGTCTTCTTTTTTTGTGGCATCTTTGAAGTTTTTAATGCCCTTGCCAATACCTGATCCAATTTCTGGAAGTTTACCAGCGCCAAAAATAATCACTATTATTACCAGAATAACAATGAGTTCTGGCATTCCAAGTCCAAACATAATGTACCTCTTCCAAATAGACTGTGAGTAATCGGAAGTATTTACGTATAACTTCCGATGGGATAATTATTCAGTGACCTTAGAGTAGTCTCTCCATCTTGTCAAGTTTGATGGGGGGGCAATGGTGTTTCATCTGCATTTTGGGCCACAAATTCCTGTATTGCATTTTTGTCAGCATCCATGATTTCACATCGAGTTGGTTTGTCTTCAATGCCTGCAAGAGATTCAGGAATCTGTGGAGGCCGATTAAGAGCATTTTCAACCGTAGAATAAAATTTTGCCGGATGGGCGGTCGCTAGACAGACTAGTGGAACGCCAACGGTTTTAAGATCTTTTGCAGCTTTGACGCCTATTGCAGTATGAGGATCAAGTATGTAGCCGTGTTCTTTGAAAAACGAGGAAATTGTTTCGTTGACTTCGTCGTCGGAAACCGAGGTTGCTACGAAATCACGCTGTATCAGGTCTAAATCCCCTGAGAGATCAATTTTCCCGTTCTTTGCAAATTCTTCCATGAGTTCTCTGGTGCGTGAAGCATCGCTGTCAAGGAGGTAATAGAGGTAGCGTTCAAAATTAGAGGCTGCCTGGATGTCCATGGAGGGACTGGAAGTCTCCTGCACATCATTTAAGGAATAATCACCTTTTGAGACAAACCGGGTAAGAATGTCATTATTGTTGGTAGCGAGGATAAGTTGTCGAATGGTGCCGGCTGGTAACATTTTTTTGGCAATATAGCCCGCAAAGATATCGCCAAAATTACCAGTAGGAATAGCAAAATCAACGGTTGAATCCTTTTCGTGTTCGACAACATGGAGGCAACTGTGAACGTAGTATACAATTTGGGCAAGAACCCTGGCCCAGTTAATGGAATTAATGGCTCCAAGGTGGTATTTGTTTTTAAATTCAATATCGTTAAATATTCTTTTAACAATGGCCTGTCCATCATCAAATGAGCCACGAATCCCAATATTAAAAACATTGTCGTCAAGCACGGTGGTCATTTGTTTTTCCTGGATCGGGCTGACGCGTTGATGTGGGTGGAGGATAAAAATTTTGATTCTTTCTTTTCCCCGAACTCCGTAGATTGCTGCGGAACCGGTGTCGCCGGAGGTCGCTCCAAGAATATTGAGATGGGAGTCACTGCCTGCAAGCAGATATTCAAACAGGTTCCCGAGAAACTGCAGAGCGATATCTTTGAATGCAAGGGTTGGCCCATGAAAAAGTTCGAGTATATGAAGATCGCCATGGTGCACGAGAGGCGCGACTTCTTCGGTTGCAAACGTGGAATATGATCGGTGGATTATATCTTTTAAATTGCTGCTGGGGATGTCATCGACAAAACGTGACATAACCTCGAAGGCTAATTCAGGATAACTGAGATCCTGCCAGGAGTTGAGGGTCTCACTGCCAATCCTGGGAATAGTGCGAGGCAGGAGAAGGCCACCATCTTCAGCCAGTCCCATCATTACTGCCTGTGTAAATGATATGGGGGAAACGGATCCCCGCGTGCTTAAATATTGCATTGTCCTCTATTTTTTGTGTTCAATTCAAAAGCCAATTTTCACAAGATACTTGCTTACCGTTCACCGGTGTTAGTCAGTTGGCTGATTAAACTCAATGTGTTTTGCTTCACTCCAGAGTCCTTCGAGGTCATAAAATTTTCTCTGATCCCGAAAAAAGATATGGACAACAACATCGTCAAAATCCAGAAGAACCCACATGCCGTCGCTTAGACCTTCAGCTTTTGAAGTTCTCACACGTTTAGATCGTAATTTCCCTTCAATACTTTCTGCAAGAGCCTGTACGTGGCGAGTTGATTTTCCACTCATTATAACAAAATACTCTGTGAAAGTGGTTAGCCCTCGTACGTCCAAGATGCAGATGTCTTCTGCTTTAGTATCGAGTGCGGCTTCGGCACATATCAGTGCGAGTTCATGGCCATCTTTTTCCCGATACTCATTTTTAATTTGTTTCATAATTATTTTATGTAATTCTCTTAGTTTTTCATTGCCTGATATGCTGAATAATTATACGGAAGCATATATTATTCAAGTTATCTTTGTTTTTTTTTGGATTTCCTGGGGGGAAACTCAAACTTAATTGTACCATTTTTTTGAAGAAGGAGATAGGCATCAAATGGTTTTCGCCTTTTAGAAATAAAGCCAGTGATTAACTCTGTTTTACCATCATTTAGCATCTGTGATATATTTTCCTCAGTAATCTCCTTTGAAAGGATAATTTTGCTGATTTTCAGTCCTTTTTCTTTGTCGCCGTCGAGAGCCGACTCTGACATATATGCAGCCGGCGTGACAAATACTTTTGTATTATCTACTGGAGAAATGCCCAGTGGTGTACTTGCCTTGATGGCGTCAATGTCAAGGTCATCTGTTGAATCCGCAAAAATAAACTCGATCTTTTTGTTGGCAAGTCTGATTGATGCATTGAAAGGTTTACCTTTTTTCGACCTGAAGTCACTGAAAGGGCCTATGGTTTCGCCATTTATTAAGGCAACCACTTCCTGGTCAGACATTATACGACCGCCCAGTATTTTTCTGATCATGATGGAAGAATCGTCAGAAATATAGGCCGTTGGTGAACAGAAAAAATGTATGCCATTGACAGGGCTAAAGGGTGCCTCTTCACGCACTTCATTGGTTTCAAAGTTTTTTACCTGGTCGATGATATGTTGCGTCATCTCCCGTATTTCTGCCATGAATTTTTCGCGGGTGAATTCGCCTTTTAATATTTTATTGAGTTTGTGTTCCCATTCACCTGTAAGTTCAGGAGATGCGAGTACCTCAATTTTCATTGCTTCCAAGAGAGCGAGGAGTTCAAAGGCTTTACCGGTTGGAGTGAGGTCTTTGCCCTCACGAACGACATATTTTTCTTTGAGGAGTTTTTCAATGATTGCTGCCCTGGTTGCCGGCGTTCCAAGTCCTCGTTCTTTCATTGCATCGGCAAGAGCTTCGTCTCCGATGAGTTTATCAGAATTTTCCATAGCTGAGAGGAGCGTGGCTTCATTGAACCTTGGAGGAGGAGTGGTTTCTTTGTCTTCCCTCGAAACTTTTTCACATTGAATGTCTGCATTGTCTGGCAACGCTTGAAGTATTTTATCCTGGCCACCTGTTTTTTGTGGTGAGCCATAGATTGCTTTCCACCCAGCTTCCAGCAGGATTTTGCCTTCAGTGAGGAATGTTTCATCCTCGACGACAGACAATCTTTTGGTGTTGTGAAAGACGGCGGTAGGGAAAAATACAGCAATAAAACGTTGCACAACTATTCTGTAAATTTTTTGTTCTGGCTCGGAGAGATTAGAGGGTAAAGTCGTTGTCGGTATAATTGCGTGGTGATCGGAGATTTTCTTGTTATTAAAAATTCGTTTGCTTGGACGCACATATTTTTCTGAGAGAGCCTGTGCGGCAAAGGAGCCAAACTCACCATGTGACTGGCTTTGCATCGTTTTATTCACGGTGGGGATATAATCTTCCGGCAGATGCTTGCTATCAGTTCGCGGGTATGTAAGAACTTTGTGCCTTTCGTACAGTGCCTGGGCAATTGATAAGGTATTTTTTGCAGAAAAGCCAAAGCGTGAATTTGCCTCCCGTTGTAATAAAGTGAGGTCGTAGAGTGGTGGAGAGCTTTGGGTTGTTTTCTTGCTCTCTTCCGTTACGCGTGCAGGTTTGCCTGTGCATTTTGCGATAATTTTATCAGCGTCTTTGGCGACCCACAGACGATCTGCACGTTTATAAGAATCAGTTTTGTCTTTGACAAAAGCAGTATCTATCCATTTGCCTTCGTACGAGTTATCGTTTGCGCCGAACTCTGCATAAAGATTCCAGTAAGGTCTTGGGGTGAAATCGAGTCGGACTCGTTCTCTCTTGACAAGAAGCGAAAGTGTTGGTGTCTGCACCCTGCCACAGGGGGTAAGGAAAAAACCTCCTCTGCGCGAGTTGAAGCCAGTGAGTGCACGTGTCGCATTGATTCCGATGAGCCAGTCTGATTCAGAACGACAAAGTGCAGTGTCTTCAAGTGGAAGGAGCTCTTTTTCTTCGCGAAGACTTGCGAAACCTTTTTTAATTGCATCGGTGGTCATTGACTGCAGCCACAGCCTTTTAAAAGATTTTTTGGCAACTGAATTATTCCAGACATATTTAATAATATATTTGAAAATCAATTCACCTTCTCTCCCGGCATCGCAGGCATTGATTATTTCTTTGATGTCTTTACGGCGAATCAGTTTCTGCAGGGCATTGAGCTGACCTTTGGTTCCCGGGAGTCCTTTGAGTGGAAATGATTCCGGTAAAATAGGCAGGGTATCCATATTCCACTTCTGGTAGACCGGATCAATCTCTTCGGGATAGCAGATGGAGACCAAGTGACCTATTGCGTAGGAAACCACGTATTTATCCCCTTCAAAATGAGTTTTTTCTCTTTTGAATTTTCCGGGGAGAACCTTGGCGAGATCTGTTGCCACGCTTGGCTTTTCAGCGATTATGAGGGTTTTCTCTGTCATTTAGTGCCTTACTCCGTGAAAGCTGTAAAGAAAAACAAAAAAAATATGAGTTACGTTTTACTTACCCGGTTTATAACAGTAACAGATAGCGAAAGTAGAGAGACTTTCGAGCCACTTATGCCCCCTCAGAATGTGTCGCTTGTCTGTGGGGTGTTAGAACCGTGTTCTATAAAACCTGTGAAGAAAAACAAAAAAAATCAGGATACCTTCTAACTCAAATGATTAATAACTGCACCATCTACTTATATCTTCTCGAAGTCAGAGTTTATGCACAGCCTTTTCACGTGGGTGTGGGGCAGTTGTGCCGGGTTGATATGTGCGACGCCGATAGACAAGATTCCTTTTTTGGAGAAGGTTCGCAGCAAACGCTTGAATACATTGTCTTAAGTCATGATAGCTGTTATTGCTATAACTTCAGTATAGTAGAGATATTGTGATCGGATTGGTAATTTCCAGATGAAGGCAAGGATGTACTCGAACCTTTCGATTAAATAAAGAGGCAAGTCATTTTTGTCAAATAATATTTTTACCCCTAATAGGTGTTTCAGGTTGGAATGGAGTGGGTTGATCCTTTTTGAAATGAATGGAAAATGATATAAAAACAATTAGATATGATATATAAGTTGGGATTTGGTAAAGAAGAAATATATTTTTAATACCGTGAGTGTTTTGCCGGAGCATTTTCGGTAGAGTCTTGCCTGCGAACTGTATCTTTCTGCGTTGAGAATACTAAGAGTATTTCTCTTGCCTTGATGCTTGACAAATTATAAAAATTATGCTTATATCCTGCAGCGGATTAGTTTGCTGCGTTGTTCTCTTTCAACGTATATAAGTGGAGAGAAGCTTTTTCGAGGTGTGCCTCGTGGTGGTTGATTGATCTTGTTATACGTCCTTTTTTGCATGCTGTCTGGTGCGATGGGGCTGTTTGTTGAAGTGGGCTCTGCCCGCTTTTTTTTATGTCCAGATGACTATCGATACTGATCGTTTCTTCGCTGGCAGATAAATAAGTGTTGTATTGTAAACGTTTTGTTGACGGAATGAAAAATGAGTGAATTGATTATTGATACAATTCGTGAATATCTGGAAGGCCTCCTGAAAGAGAAGGAGCTTGAGCTGTTTGATATTCAATTTCGCAGAGAAGGACATGGTTGGGTTTTGCGAATTTTTATCGATAACGAAGGTGGTATTTCTTTGGAACATTGCAGGGATATAAGTCGTGAGGTGAGTTATTACCTTGATGTGGAAGATATAATCGATCATGCATATAGCCTGGAAGTGTCTTCACCTGGACTGGAGAGACCTCTCCGATCAGTTGAAGATTTTTTGCGATTTGTTGGTAAAAAAGCTCGGGTGAAGTTCCATGATGCCATTGAAGAACAGAAAGTTTTTGATGGTGTTATTGAGAAAGTCGTTGATGAAACGATATATTTGAAGCGTGAAAACGAAGAAGGTATACAGTTTTCTTATGAAATGCTTAATAAAGCCAGGCTTATTATTTAGTGCCTTACTGCTGTAAAACCTGTAAGGAAAAATAAGATATTGAAGGTAGTTATATCCTCCATTAGTGGGGAGTTTTTAAAATATTGCAATATTCTCCGCATGCCGGAGTTGAAAGTCATATTGACGGGGTAAGAAAATGCTATCAGATTTGAAACGCATAATCGACCAGATCAGCAGAGATCGAGGTTTTGATAAAACATTGCTGATAGAGGCTATTGAAGAAGCTGTTCAGTCCGCTGCCAGGAAAAAATTTGGTAGTCGGCGGGATATGGAAGTTCAGTACAATGAAGAGTTCGGCGAAGTTGAAATCTTTCAGTTCAGGAGTGTTGTTGAAGACCCTCAAGATGAACAGACTGAAATCTCGTATGAAGAAGCTATCAAGCTTGATCCTGATGTGCAGTTAGGGGATGAACTTGGTGAAAAAATGAAAGATATCACTGATCTTGGTAGAATTGCTGCGCAGTCGGCCAAGCAGGTTATCATCCATAAAATGAAAGATGCTGAGCGCGAAGTTATTTACGACATGTTCAAGGATCGTGTGGGTGAGGTTGTGAGTGGTATCGTTCAGCGTTTTGAACGTGGCAATATGGTTGTTAATCTTGGCAGGACCGACGCGATCCTACCGAAAGATCAGCAGATACCAAAGCGCTCTTTTAAGCAGGGCGATCGAATAAGAGCATATTTGAAAGAAGTTCGACAGACGAGTCGCGATTCTCAGTTGATACTGTCGAGAACATGTGATGAGTTTCTGTCCAAATTGTTTCATATGGAAGTGCCGGAAATGACGGAAGGGATAGTTCGAGTCATGGGGGTCAGTCGTGAGCCGGGATTTCGCGCAAAAATTGCTGTGAGTTCTTCGGAAGGTGATGTTGATCCAGTTGGTGCTTGTGTTGGAATGAAAGGTTCACGAGTGCAAAATGTTGTACAGGAACTGCAGGGAGAGCGTATAGATATAGTCACATGGAGTCCTGA
>Ga0256845_1003794_pt1 | contig 10026 bp, 7 predicted proteins | sample RiftiametaG_FD_189101 | JGI IMG/M metagenome (GOLD analysis project Ga0256845, IMG submission 189101) | Tube worm associated microbial communities from hydrothermal vent at the East Pacific Rise, Pacific Ocean - Riftia | ecosystem: Host-associated > Annelida > Integument > Unclassified ... | reverse complement strand
TTATGGCTGATGCCAAAACGCCCGAACAGGCCGAAGCCGCCCTCGCGCGCTTGCTGCCAAAAATGGCAAGCTATGCGCCAGACCCAAGGTTTTTGCTCCCTTGCGGCATGTTGCTTGAGAAAATGCGCCTGAAAGACGGGATGCTGGATGCGTGGTTTGAACTTTACGAGCTGTTTCCCGAGGAGCTGCTGCCGATTAGAATGATGATGCGCTGGTTTCGGCGGTTGAATTTGGTGGAAGAGGGTTTGGTGCGGCTACAGGTGCTCTGCCCAGAGCCGCTGACCAACTTGAAACAGGCAGAACAACTGGTGGCAGGCCTGACCGAGCTAAAGGAGTTTTCGGGGCTTGATAGCTTGGTGTGGCAAATTCTGGAGGCCTTTCCCGATGATAACAGCTTTCGGCTTTATTATGCCCAGATGCTATTCCAGCAAGAGCGGGTGCGTGAGGCCAATGCGATTTTGAAAGGGCTGAGCACAGGCGCAGCGCTTAGCCCGCCTGCGCAAAAAACAGTGGATGAAATTACCGCGCGGGCCAGCCTGCTGGATAGTTATAACGCGGTAGATAGTGCGGCGATGATCGGCAAAATGGTTGAGCATTTTGCCAACCGCAGCCCGCGCCCGCTGAGCGTGGGTGGGCTGGGGCCGGTGGTGTTTTATACAGGCCAGCTCGGGGCGGGCGGGGCCGAGCGCCAGATGACCCGCATCGCGGGGGCTTTCATGCGGCGCTATCAGGATAAAAAACCTGTTGCTGGCCATGTTTTGCTCGCGGCCCCGAAGGTGTGTATTCGCCATACCACCGCCGCCACGCAATCCGGGTTTTTCCTGCCGGTGCTGGCCAAGGCGGGCATTGATGTTCATGTGTTGAATGAGAAGGCGCTGCCCAAGGTGGCGGATATCCCCGAGATTTCGGCTGATCTGCTGGCGTTGATGGATTTTCTGCCGGTGGATATTTATGAAAACACGCTGAAACTGGCGATGTATTTTAAGGAAACCAAGGCTGAATATGTATATTGCTGGCAAGATGGCGGCGTGCTGACGGCGGCCCTTGCGGCGCTGATTGCCGGCGTGCCGCGCATTATCGCCAGCTTTCGTGGCATGCCGCCCAACCTGCGGCCCGATATGCTTCGACCACAAATGCCGTATCTTTACAGGGCGTTACGGAGTATTTCAGGGGTTGAATTTTCAGCTAATAACGGCGTTTCGGCGCGTGCGTATGAAAGCTGGCTGGGGTTTGACAAGGGTGAGATTGCCGTGATTCATAATGCGGTGCCGTCGGTTCTGCCCGAGGGGGATGCGGCGGATCATGCGATTTGGGCCGACATCGAGGCCAAATCGCCAATGTGTGAGCAAACCGTTTTGGGCATTTTCCGCTTTGAGCCGGTGAAAAACCCGAGGTTATGGGTCGAGGTGGCCAAGGCCTATATCAGCCAACATCCAAACACCCGCTTTGTGGCATTTGGCACGGGCACCCAGCTGGAAGACTGCCGCCGCCGCATTGCCAGCGCGGGGCTGGCGGATAAAGTGTTTTTTCCCGGGGCCACCGACCATGTGGGGTTTTTTATGCATAAAGCCGATATTATGCTGCATTTGGCCCGCACCGAGGGCCTGCCCAATGTGCTGATTGAAGCCCATTTAGCGGGCTTGCCACTTCTGGCGACCCCTGCGGGTGGCACGGCTGAAATTCTGGAGGATGGCGTGTCTGGCCTGCTGCTCAGCCGTGCTGACGGGGCGTCGATCACGGAGATCACTGAAAAATTGGCGGGCTTGCTTGCCAGCCCCGATATGATGCGCTCTATGGGGGCAGCGGGCTTGGCGCAGGCCCAGAAACTATTTTCTATGGATAGTATTTTGGACAAAACCGTCACGCTTTTTACCACAAACAGGACCTAAGCCATGCGCACCGTTCTCATTACCGGCACCGCCGGATTCATCGGCTTTCATCTGGCAAAATATATGCTGGACGAAGGCTTCCGCGTGGTCGGATTTGACGCCATGACCGACTATTATGACGTGCGCATCAAGCAGCGTCGCCACCAGATGCTACTACAAAACCAAGCCTTTTCCTGCCTTGAAGGCCGCTTGGAAGATTTTGAAACGCTACGCAGCCTGATAAAAACCGAAAAGCCCGATGTGATTGTGCATTTGGCCGCCCAAGCAGGTGTGCGCTATAGCTTAGAGAACCCGCGCGCCTATATGGAATCCAACGTGATGGGCACCTTTAACGTGATGGAATGCGCGCGCGAATTTGGCGTCGATCATTTGCTAATGGCCTCTACCTCTTCGGTTTATGGGGCCAATGAAGATATGCCGTTTGTGGAGCATGAAAAAACCGAAACCCAGCTTACGCTCTATGCTGCCACCAAAAAAGCCAATGAAAACATGGCGCATAGCTATGCGCATCTGTGGAAGATCCCCACAACCATGTTCCGGTTCTTCACGGTTTATGGCCCGTGGGGGCGGCCTGACTTGGCTTTGTTTAAATTTGTGAAGGCAGCGCTGCAAGGCGAGGCTATTGATGTTTATAACCACGGCAATATGGCGCGGGATTTCACTTATATCACCGACCTTGTGCGCGCCATCCGCCTGCTGGTAGACACCCCGCCGATAGAGCCAGAAACCCGCGAGGACATTTTACCGGGCGATAGCTTAAGCCCCGTGGCACCGTTTCGGGTGGTGAATATCGGCAACAATACCAAAGTGCCGCTGATGGATTTTATCAAAGAAATTGAAAGCAGCCTTGGCATGGAGATCAAGAAAAACTTCATGGTAATGCAAAAAGGCGATGTGCCGGCCACATGGGCCAATGCGGATTTGCTTGAGCGCCTCACGGGCTACCAGCCTGAAACCAGTGTGGCCCAAGGTATTGACAATTTTGTAAAATGGTATCGTGATTACTACAAGGTATAATACGAGGATAGGAATGACGCCTGCGGACAAGCATATCTTCACCCCTGATGCATCTCTTTTTCAACGAATAGGTGCGCTCATTCGGCGTGAGCGCGCAACGCGATTCTCGGGCGGGGCTATAGGATATTTGTGGGCCTATCTCACACCGGTCGCCTTTATTGCGCTTGTGGTGCTGTCTTTCCATATTTTGCAGCGCCGCCCCCCGATTTACGTTTCGATAGAGCTCTTCGTGGCGACAGGCATTTTGCCATATGTGCTTGTTCGCCAAACCCTCACGGCCATGGCGCGCACGGTCATTAACAACCGGCATTTGCTTTACTTTTCGCCAGTCACGGCGACCGAGCTATTTTTGGCCACCGCCCTTTTGGAGCTGCTGAACCTGATCGTGACGGTGGTGCTCATTTTTTCACTGATCATGATCTTTTTTGATGGTGGCGCGCCGGCAAACACCTTGGGCGTGATTAACGGGTTTTTTCTGGCATGGGCTATTGGCGTGGGTTTTGGGCGCTTTGTTGCGGTGCTCGGGCAATGGAGCGACACCTTCGCCCGCGCTGTTCCCTTGGTTTTGCGGCCCCTGTTTTGGATCTCGGGCATTTTTTACACGGCCACCGAGCTGCCGAGCTCGGCGATAGAAGTTTTGTGGTATAATCCGCTTTTTCATGTGATCGAGCTGGTGCGCGAAGGGTTTTTTCTGGGCTATGAATCCCAGATATCAAGCGCATGGTATCCGGCAAGCTTTGCCTTGGTTTTCTACCTCTTTTCACTGGTATTGGAGCGCTATGTGGTTGATACACGGCGCGCACGGCATCGTATATGATTGTGCTTGAAAACGTCTCGCGCATACAGCGCACCAATACCGGCACATTGCTGCTGCTCTCCCACGCGAATGAGCATTTTGGCCGTGATGAGCGCGTTGGTATTCTGGCGGCCCCCGGCTCCGGAAAATCATCGATCGCGCGCCTGCTCGCGGGCATTGAAAAGCCCGATACGGGGCATATTTACCGCGAGGGGAAAACCTCTTGGCCGATTGGGTTTGCGGGCGGGTTTCACCCCGAGCTAACCGGTGCCCAGAATATTACGTTTCTTTCGGAGTTGGTCGGGCAAGACCCGCTGGAGACCATCGCCTTTTGCATCGAGTTTGCAAACCTCGGGGAAAGCTTGAGCAAGAAGATAAAAACATACTCATCACTGGAGCGGGCGATTGTCGCCTACAGCTTTTCACTTGCCGTGCCTTGCGACATGTATATCGCAGATGAAGTTGTCGAGGTTGGGGACCTCGACCTGCGGATGCGCTGTAATGCTATTTTAGACCAGCGGCTTGAGCGCGCCGGATTGATCTATTTATCCAAGAACCCTTCCCAGCTTGAAAAGCACTGCACACGGTTTCTTTTGTTAATCGAAGGCCAGCTTGTGCCATGCGACGACCTTAAACTTGGTGTTGAGGCGCTCATGCAAAGCCATGAGCGCGGCGAATGCCCGCCTCAAATCCCGTTCCGGAGCCAGACTAAATTATGAGCGATACAGAAAAATCAGCCAGCAAAAAAGCCGAAGCGGAGCGCATAAGCAAGTGGCGTGCAGATCGCATGGCGGCGGCACAAAAAGTGAAGCAAGAGCAGGCTCGGGTGGCGACTGAAAAACCAACCTCAGCCTCTCGTATTGGGGGCGCAATGCCGTCCTTCCCGTTTGACGACGAACCGGATGGCGCGCCGGGAATGCTGCCAAGCACGGAGACGTTAACCGCAATCAAGGCCAAAATTCGCGGGAAAAAGCGGAAGGCGAAATTTTGGTTTATTCTTCAGATCATGGTGTTTGTGATTATCCCCACGGGGCTGGTGGTTGGCTATTTAAGTGAACGGGCCGTGCCCTTGTTTGAGGCAAAATCGGTTATATCCATCACTAAACCAACATCCGGCACTGGCGGCAACCTTGGCGGGTTGCTCGGTGCCGTCGGGGGCGGCGGCGGCGGGGAGATGACCGAAACTTTTATGGCGAATGCCTACATTAAGTCAAAAGCCCTGATGGACCAGTTAGAGGATGAAATGGGCCTCGTTACTTATTTAAGCAGCCCGGCGCTGGACCCCTATATGCGGCTGAGAGAGGTGCCGGTTTTAAGTATCACAAAATTGGGTGGCTTCTCTTATTTTGTGTATAGCTCGATCGATATCCAAACGGGCCTGCTTTCGCTGTATGTGCGTGCGCCAGACCCTGAAATGGCCATTGAGATTTCAAATGCTATATTGGAGCTCACCGCCGCCCAAATCAACCAACTTACCGAACGGCAATTTGAATTTCGCACGGATTTGGCACAGCAATCGGTCGCCGAAGCCCGCACCGTACTGACTGAAGCCCAAAGAACCCTAACCCAGTTGCAAATTGATAGTGGCGAGGCCAATCCGGCCGCGCGGGTGGAGGGGATTTATGCGACCATAACCAAGCTTGAGACAGATATGGCCGATATCGAAACCCAGATTCAGCGCGCAAATGTTTCTGGTCAGAGCGATGATTTGATTACCCAGCGGCTTTTCACGCTTAAAGAAAATATTCAGGTCTTGGTTGATCAACAGCGCGCTCGTCTGATCAGCCCGCCTTCGAGCGGAAGACGTTCGCTCAATCAGCTTTTGCTTGATTATGAGCTGGCATCCCTGCAACTGCGCATCGCAGAAGAAACCCTGCTAAGCGCATTTCTGGCCTTGGCAAAAGCGTCAGATGATGCAGCGCTGGCCCAAAGCCAGTTTCTGATCGTTGTCCCCCCTAAAACAAGCGAATACGCAACATTCCCCAATATTCCGAAAGTCGGGTTTGTCGCCTTCTTAATGTTTTTAAGCGCCCTCAGTCTTTATCGTCTGATGCCATCATCTAGACCAATCTAGGGGTCGAGTCCGGTAGGGGCGAAATCGTATCATAAGGAATTATGATGCTATTCTGCGGCACCCTCAGTTGTTTGTAATCGGTTCAAGGTTCGATACACAGTCGGCCTTGAAACTGCGAACAGCTCAGCCAGATCACTGATGGAATACTCGCCGGTTGCATGCATGCGCCCGAGCTCTTTTTGTTGTTTTTCAGATAGTTTGGGCTGCTTTCCACGTAGTTTTCCTTTGGCGCGTGCAATAGCCATACCTTCGCGGGTGCGCATCCGAATGAGGTCGGATTCAAATTCTGCGAAGGTGGCGAGGATGTTGAAGAACATCTTTCCCATTGGATCGGTTGGATCATAAACCGATCCACCAAGCGCCAGCTTGACGCCTTTTGCGGCGAGTTGGTCTGCAATTGCGCGGGCATCTGGAACAGATCGGGCAAGGCGATCAAGTTTTGGCACGACTAAAGTGTCGCCTTCACGCACAGCGGCAATGGCCTGATCAAGACCGGGGCGCTGGCGGTTTGTGCCGGTCAGGCCGTGGTCTGTGTAGATAAGATCATCGCTTACACCCAATTCCAGAAGGGCCTGCTTTTGGGCAGACAAGTCCTGTTTGTCGGTGGAACAACGGGCGTATCCGATGAGTGTTGTTTTCATGGGGTCACTGTACGTATAGGGGGCCTCTTTTGCAAATATTTCCGTACCATCTATATGAGACATGTTTACCGCTTGTTTTGCAGGGCGGACATTTGCGTTCAAAACCGTCCGGTGAACGACCCTCTTACGGACGGGCTTTCATTTCAAAAACCACCCCACCAACAGGAGTTTCTGCATGCCAAGACGTCACATTCTGACCGAACGCCAACGCAAAGCATTATTTGATCTGCCCACAGATGAAGGCACTTTATTACAGCATTACATATTGGATGATGAAGATATTGAACACATCCGTACACGACGCCATGCCCACAATAAACTCGGTTTTGCACTTCAACTTTGCGCATTTCGGTATCCAGGCCGCTTGTTGACCGCAGGTGAAGTCATTCCTTTACCCGTAACTGAATTTCTCGCCGCTCAAATCGGGGTAAAGCCTCACGAGCTTGCTGGATATGCCGAAACCGACGTGACACGTAGAAGGCATCTCATCAATTTACGATCAATCTACGGCTACAAGATGTTTTCCGGACGGGGGGCGCGCGATCTAAAGGTGTGGCTGGAGGGCGAGGCTGAAACTACCCACTCCAATGAAGGCTTGGTGAAGCGGTTTATAGCGGAGTGCCGTCAAACCCATACCATCTTACCGGGGGTATCGATTATAGAACGCCTGTGCGCTGACGCCCTTGTCGCGGCCGAGCGACGGATAGAAACGCGTATTGTTGATCGCCTGAATGATGCTATTAGGGACCAGCTCGATACTCTGCTGACCGAACATGTGGACGGTCGGATCAGCCGGTTTATCTGGTTGCGCCAATTTGAGGTTGGCAAGAACACAGCAGATATAAACCGATTGCTGGACAAGCTGGAATTTTTACAGGGCTTCGAGTTTCCGATTGATGTGTTGGACGGCATCCCACCCCACCGGGTTACGCGCCTGAAACGGCAAGGTGAGCGCTATTTTACAGATGGTTTGCGGGATATTTCCAGTGACCGGCGGTTGGCCATTCTTGCGGTTTGTGCCGTGGTGGAAACCCATGACCGAATTGTAGGGAAAATATGGCGGGATGCGAAGAAGCTTTGCGACGTGCAGATCAAAGATGCAAAAACATCTCTGCAGGATACCCTGCGTTCTTTCAAAGACCTAGGCGCAGCATTGCTCGAAGCGAAAGGAGATAATGCACCGCTCGATCCGGCCGTTGCAACGACCTGTGGCTGGAATGACCTCGAAACTCTTGTCGCAACAGCTGCGCACCTTGGTGACACAATGTCCGCCGAACCTTTGGTTCATGTTGTGCAAGGGTATCATCGATTTAGGCGTTATGCACCGCGAATGCTGTGTGCACTGGATATCAAGGCGGCAGCGGTGGTTGAGCCTTTGATGGCTGCAGCAACCATCATCAGGGAAAACAAAGATGCTGTAGAACGTTCCGTAACCTTCCTGCGACGCAATTCAAAGTGGCTTCGTCATCTCAAGGCACAAGAGGCCGATAGCCATCGACTGTGGGAAGTGGCGGTGATGTCCCATCTGCGCGATGCCTTCCGGTCCGGTGATATCTGGCTGGCCCATTCCCGGCGTTATGGCGATCTGAAGCAAGCTTTAGTGCCGATTGAAGCGGCAAAGGCCACGCCCAGTCTGACCGTTCCGTTCAAACCTGAGGAATGGCTAAATGAGCGTAAAGCACGTATGGCTGATGGGCTAAAGCGTCTGGCCATTGCCGCCAAAGCCGGTGCTATTCCTGGCGGGTCCATTGAGAATGGTATCCTGAAACTTGATCGCTTGACCTCTGACGTTCCGGCTGAAGCAGGTGAGCTTGTTCTCGATATCTACCGACGTCTGCCAGATGTGCGGATTACTGACATGTTGCTAGACGTGGAGAAGGCCACAGGCTTTATCGATGCGTTCACTCATCTGCGTACGGGTGCTCCGTGCAAAGACAAAGTAGGGCTTTTGAATGTCCTGCTGGCGGAGGGCCTTAATCTTGGCCTCAGCAAAATGGCTGAAGCCACGAATACCCATGATTATTTCGAGCTCTCGCGTTTGTCCCGCTGGCACATTGAAATGTGATGCCATAAATCGTGCGTTGGCCACGGTGATAAAAGCGCAATCTGCCTTGCCCATGGCCCGTTTCTGGGGCGCGGGGACCACTGCTTCCAGTGATGGGCAATTCTTTCCGGCAGCGCGGCATGGCGAGGCGATGAACCTGATCAACGCAAAATACGGCAACGAGCCAGGGCTCAAAGCTTACACTCACGTGTCAGATCAATTTGCCCCTTTCGCCACACAGAATATCCCCGCAACGGTGAGCGAAGCCCCTTACATTCTGGATGGATTGTTGATGAATGAGGTCGGTAAAAATGTCCGCGAGCAATACGCCGATACCGGCGGCTTCACTGACCACGTTTTTGCGGTCACATCCCTTCTGGGTTACAAGTTCATCCCCCGCATCAGGGATTTGCCTTCAAAGCGCCTGTATGTCTTTGATCTGGGCAGTGTTCCGAAGGAACTGAAAGGGCTGATTGGCGGTAAAGTCAGGGAGGGCACGATTGCGGCCAACTGGCCAGATATCCTGCGTAGTGCTGCCACTATGGTGGCGGGTATCATGCCGCCAAGCCAACTCCTGAAGAAGTTTGCTTCTCACCCGCGTCAGCATGACCTTGCTATCGCCCTTCGTGAAATCGGACGGGTTGAACGGACACTCTTTATAATCGATTGGCTGCTGGATTCCGACATGCAACGCCGCGCCCAAATTGGGCTTAATAAAGGAGAATCTCATCATGCCTTAAAGAATGCGCTGAGGATCGGTCGCCAAGGTGAAATACGAGATCGCACCGCTGAGGGTCAGCATTACCGCATGGCAGGTCATAATCTCCTAGCCGCCATCATAATCTATTGGAACACAGATCAACTTGGTAAAGCTGTTGTACAACGAAAAGGCGAAGGGCTGGATTGTTCACCCGACCTCCTTGCGCACATCTCGCCCCTTGGGTGGGCACATATCCTCATTACTGGTGAATACAGGTGGCCAGAACGGTGACCGTAGAGCTTAGCGTACTATTCTGCCCCCTACCAGACTCGACCCCTCATAGCAAAAATTGACCTCTCCAAGGGTTCATTGTTCCCAAGGAAACTGGTGATCATTGCGTTCATGAAACGTTCTGGCTCAATATGAGCCTCGTTCATTCCAAATCCGGATACATCAAGAAGGATATCTAACAGTGTTAACTGGCATCGCCCGTTTCCCTCCCGGAAAGGGTGAATGGCATTGATCTCTGCTATATAGTGAGCCGCGCGCTTCGCAAAAAGCTGTGGTTGTACGATCTGCGATAGATGATCCTCGTTAGCCAGTTGGGCGAACAGTCCATTCATTCCAGTATCAATATATTCTGGCAAGCAAAACAGGTTCCCACCTTTACTTGTTCGAATTTCGCGCGACTTGCCAGCCCAATCATATACATCTTGAAAGAAGTGATGGTGAATCCGCCTGTAATGAGCGTAGTCAAGCGCGCCATCCGGAAGTGGTTCCTCTGAGCGCGTCAGAAACATAAGCTGTTCAAACTGATCCAACTCATCCTGGTTTTGCAGGCCAGCTTTGTTTTTTAAAATTGACG
>Ga0256845_1003793_pt1 | contig 10028 bp, 9 predicted proteins | sample RiftiametaG_FD_189101 | JGI IMG/M metagenome (GOLD analysis project Ga0256845, IMG submission 189101) | Tube worm associated microbial communities from hydrothermal vent at the East Pacific Rise, Pacific Ocean - Riftia | ecosystem: Host-associated > Annelida > Integument > Unclassified ... | reverse complement strand
ACCGGAGGCAGTATTCAATAAAAAGATAGATGATTCAAAGGAGTATTATGAACATAGAAAAGAAAGTATTAAAAATCTTCTTAAGAGAGGCTTATTAAAATGAAACTAATAATTAGAGTAATTATATTAATGCTGATGTATTTATCAGTATCCTTTAATATTTACGCAAAGAATATTTTATTAAAAGATGTTCTTAAAAAAGCAATAAAGACGGACGTAACTGTTAAAAATCTTTCCGTACAGGGGAAAATAGACAGTATCAGTGTGGAAATAGCCAAGAAAAAAAAATTATTATCCGTAAATCTATCGGGAAGGTATTTATTCCAATCCGATAAGATGGAAATTACTTTACCGTCAAAAACACTTTCCCCCACCATAACCATTCCGGGCAGTACAATGTCGGCAGGTGTTAATAATAATTTTGATATAAATATGTCTATTATTCAGCCTGTATATTCGGGAGGAATAATATCAAATAATATCAAATTAAAAAAGAATGATTTATTAATGACAAAGAACAATAAATTATTTTCCAAGCAGATAATTTCAAAAAATATAAAAAATTCATATTTCAAATATAAAATTCTTAATGAAGAAAAAAAAATCCTTACAACTCTTTTAAACGAATTGAAACTTCATAGAAAAAAAATGCAGAATTTATATAATGAAAATCTTATCAACAAGGCTGTTATTTTAGAGACTGAAATAAAAAAAGATGAAATAAGCCTGAATTTAGAGGAGTTAAACAAGCAATTAAAAACAGAACAAATACAGTTTAATTACCTGACAAAGGTTAACATAAATGATATTGAAAAAAACTATTCCGAAATAATTTTAAATAAAAATGACTCGCTTGCCTATTACAAAAATAATCATCCACTCTTAAATAATATTAAAATTGGGAAGGATAATTTATATATCGGTGAAAATATTAGTAGAGGTTCTTATCTGCCTCAGGTAAATAGTTTTTTTGAACTTCACTACGGTAAGCCCGGCATAGATGTTTTCAAGAATGAGTGGAATCCCTACTTTAGAGCAGGAATTAACATATCTTATAGGTTATTTGATTGGAATACAAAAAAAAACAATATAAATATCTTGACATATAGAAGAAAAAAGCTCGAAAACAAGAAAAAACATCTAATAGAATTAACTGAAAATAATCTTAATATACTCTATACAAGTGTGAATTTTTATAAAAATAAAATAACAAAAACAAAGACCTTAATAGTCAATTCCGAAGCAATAAAAGATATTAAGGAAAAACTCTTTCTCGAAAAGCAGATAACAAACTTAGAGTATCTTACCTTTTTACAAAAAATAAAAAAATACAAACTAATGGAACAAAAGAACAAATACAAGATTGAACTTATTAAAACAAGAATTAACGCATTGATAGGAAAAATATAAGGAGCATATTATGAAAAAATCACAATTATTATTATTAATTATTCTACTGTCAAATATCTTTTTTTGTACATCAAAAACAGAAGATAAGATAAAAGTACCCGGTATAGTTAAGGGGGATATAATAACGATTAGAGCAAAAACAATGGGCACGGTAACTAAGGTAAATTTTTATGAGGGTAAGAAAGTCAATATGAACGATAATTTATTGACAATTGACTCTCGCATCCTTAAAAACAAAATTGCCGCAATCCCTTTGAATTTAAAGAGTATGGAAATTCGCATAAATGAATTGAAAAATACGATAAAATACGCAGAGGCGAACAGGGCTTATCTCTTAAAGCAGGTTAAAAGATTTAAACGACTCGTTAAGAGCAAATCTATTTCGGGTGAGAAATATGAGTTGATTAAATTAAAACTTAAAAAGGTAAATACGGATATCTTCGGATTAAGACAAAAGATTGCATCACTTGAAGTTGAAAAGGAAAAACTCTTAAACAAGGAAGAAAATCTTAAATTATTATTGGAAGATTATACCTTGAACTCTCCCGTAAGAGGCGTTGTTATAGAAAAATTCATCTCAAGAGGTGAGAATATTTTGCCGTCAAAACCCATAGCCGATATAATAGACTTAAACTCACTATACATTGAAGCTTTCGTTGAGGGTGAAGAAATTTCAAGATTAAAAATCGGAGATAATGCAAATATTTTCATCGACGGTATAAAAGAGGTTCAAAAGGGGCAGATATCATACTTCGGTAAAAAGGCAGAATTTTCTCCAAAATATGTAATATCCGAAAAAGAGAGGAAATCCTTACTATACCTTGTAAAAATTAAAATAAAAGATAATATTGACATATACAAGATTGGAATGCCCCTAACCCTTAAATTCGACACAGCTAAATAATAATGATTAAGATTAATAATATTTCCAAATCATTCGGACAGATTAAAGCCTTAGATGATATTTCAATTAATATGTCAAAGGGTAAGCTCACCATTATTGCAGGAGCCGATGGTGCGGGAAAATCTACAATATTTAAAATCATCCTCGGCTTATTAAAAAAAGATTCCGGATCTATCTTACTCAATGACATTGACATTGAATCGGATTACTCTAAAATCACCTCAATTTGCGGATACATGCCTGAGAAATTTTCGTTATATCAAGATTTAACAGTTGAAGAAAATCTGAATTTTTTTGCCGACATAAGAAACGTTCCTAAAAAAAGAAGAGAAGAGTTAAAGTATAGACTACTTGAAAATACAGGAATGGCTAAGTTTAAAAAGCGACGAGCAGGAGCACTTTCAGGGGGCATGAAACAAAAACTTTCGCTTGCAACAATTTTACTATCCAGCCCCGAAATCATCATTCTTGACGAGCCTACAACAGGCGTTGACCCACTATCAAGAATTGAGTTTTTTAACATTATAGACTCCTTAAAAGACGAGGGTAAAACAATAGTTATCTCAACTCCATACCTTGACGAGGCTGAGAAAGGCGACTATATAATCTTTATGAAAAACGGAAAGAATATAAAATCCGACACAATTGAAAAACTGAAAGCAAATCAAAAATTTAAGATTTTCAACATTATTCCGAAGGGGAATATATTTGATATATTATTAAAACTTAAAGGTGAAGAAAAACATAATAAGCGAGCTTTTATCAAGGGAGAGTACATAAAGTATATGGCAGATATGTCAACCGAGGCATCAGAGCTATCCTTTATCCCCCATCTAAGTATTGAAAGAGAAGAACCAAAATTAGAAGATATATATCTGTATTATGAACGACTATATACGGACAAAAACAAAACTGAATAAAATGAAAGATACTATAATAACAATAAGAGATTTAACAAGAACATTCGGTAATTTTACCGCTGTAAACAAAATTAATTTTGATATTCATGAGGGTGAAATACTCGGATTTTTAGGTCCGAATGGTGCCGGCAAGACAACAACTATTAAGATGATTATAGGCTTGTTAAACATCAGTTCGGGTATTATCAGCCTGCGAGGTGAAGATATTTCAAAAAATCGGGATAAGATGAAGAGTGTAATGGGTTATATGTCACAAAAATCTTCGCTCTACCCAAAGCTTACACCTCTTGAAAACATAGAGTTTTTCGGTGGTATATCAGGCTTGAAAAAAAAAGAGATATTACAAAAAAAAGATGAAATATCTAAATTGGTACCTGTTGAATTTTTAAAAATCATCACCGAGAAGCTTCCACCGGGAATAAAACAAAAAATAGCATTATTTATAGCCTTAATTCCAAACCCTGAAATTATCTTGCTCGATGAGCCTACTTCCGGCGTTGATCCCGACGTAAGAAGAGAATTTTGGTTTGATATATATAATTTAAAGAAGAGTGGCAAGACTATTCTCGTTTCAACACATAATCTCGACGAGGTTGAATACACCGACCGAATACTGATTTTACACAGGGGCAATATTATTATGGAAGGTAAGCCCCACGAGCTTAAAATTAAACATAATTCTAAATCAATAGAAGAACTGTTCAAAGGAGCAATATTAAAATATGAAGAGAATTAAACCGATTATAAGAAAAGAGTTTGCCCATATCGTAAGAGACCCGAAAAGTTTATTGATAGTCTTTTTAATGCCTCTTGTAATGATATTTATTTACGGATATGCAATATCATACGATCTCAATAATATTAATATTGCCATTGTAAATAATTCAAAGGGTAAATTATCACAGGACTTTATAAATGCCTTTAAAAACAACGGATATTTTACAATAATAAATTCTATGCATAGCGGTAAAAGTAAGAGTTCAACCTCAATTCCAACCTATGAGCAATGGCTAAGAGAGGGTAAGATAAGTGAAATAATCGTTATACCGTATGATTTTGATAAAAAGATAAAGACAGGCATTCCAACAAAGGTAAACTTCATAATAGACGGAAGTGATTCAAATAGTGCAAATATAATATATCAGTACAGTGAACAGATACTTTTAAGTTTTATTAACTCATATCAGGGTCTTGATAAAATTCTTAAGATAAACACAAAGGTATATTTTAATACCGAGGCAAAGAGCTCGTTTTTCTTTATACCGGGCTTAATAGCGGTACTTCTCTTAATGATGTCGGCTCTTTTAACCTCATTAAGTATTTCAAGAGAAAAAGAATCAGGCTCAATTGAACTCCTATTCATATCACCTCTTAAGTCCTTTGAAATAATCATAGGAAAAACAATTGCGTATATTTTCGTTGCCTTTGCCGTTGAGATTATAATCTTGCTTTTCAGCAGATTTTGGTTTCATATTCCCATAAGAGGAAATCTATTAATTTTATTCATATTTTCACTCATATACATAATAACGGGACTTGCAATAGGAATATTTATATCAACGGCAGCCGCAGACCAAAAAACAGCAATGCTTGCCACACTTCTTGCCACCATGCTTCCTTCCATTATGCTTTCGGGATTTATTTTTCCTCTTGACTCATTAAGTCCGATTCTTCAATATATTTCAAGAATTATTCCCGCTACATATTTTTTAAAAATCATAAGAGGTGTTGTCTTAAAAAATGCATCAGTATCAAATTTGTATTACGAAGGATTTATATTGATATTGATGGCAGTGGTAATACTTGGCATTGCAACCGTAAAATTTGCAAAGGAGAGAAATAAAACAAAATGAAAATTAAATATCTTGTGAAAAAAGAGTTTATAGAAACTATCAGACAAAGAGAGATGCTTTTTTTAATGATAGTTTCTCCAATAATTCAAATAATACTCCTCGGCTATATTGTAACTACCGATATTAAAAATATTCCTGTTGAGATAATAAATTTATCTAAGAGCAATAAGGCTCAGAGCATAATAAACCGAATTAATAAGTCTCCCCTATTTATAGTTAAAAAAACGTCAAGACAAAACGAAGACCCGATAGAGATTTTTAAAAAAGGAAAGATAAAATCAATAATAATTTTTCGTGACAGGTTCGACAAGAAACGAATTCCTCTAAACTATCCTGAGATTCAAATTCTTATGGACGGTGTTGATTCAAACAGTTCAAAAATAGCGGCAGGATATTTTAACGGTATAATAAAACACTACCTACTGACTGATATTAAATCATTGGGACGTTCACTCTTAATAAGGAGTAAACCCCTCATAAGATATAATCCCGAGCTTAGGAGTATTAACTATATGGGACCCGGTATTGTCGCACTCCTGCTTACAATTATTACATTATTTTTAACATCCATATCCATTGTAAGAGAGAAGGAACAACAAACCATTGACACCCTCCTGATTTCTAAACTTAAACCCATTGAAATTTTCATAGGTAAGGCTATTCCAATGGGGATTGTTGGTATTATAGATATGATAATAGGTACATTAATCGTTGTACTATGGTTTAACATACCAATCAGGGGAAATCTTTTTTTCTTATTTATATCTTCAATTATATACCTAACGGCAATACTGTCATTTGCCCTTCTTATCTCCATTGCCTCGACATCTCAACAACAATCGCTCTTCTTTTCGTGGTTCTCAATGATAACTTTCATCTTGCTATCCGGCTTATTCACACCTGTTGAAAATATTCCAAGCTCATTAAAATGGATTGCAGACATTAATCCCTTAAGATATTTGATAAAAATCATAAGAGAAATTTTCCTAAAAGGAAACGGTATAGAATATTTCTATAAAGATTTAATGATACTAACCGTAATTACCATTGTCATAACATTGATTTCAATGTTAAATTTTAAAAGATTTATTTCGAACTAAGAGAGAATAAAAATGATAAAGATTATTTGAATACTAATTTTATGTTTAATAAATTTATCCATTTTAAGCAGTGCCGGATTTTATGTAAAACTAAAAAAAACTGGTCAAAATATATGTTTTCGTGGCAAAAACTTAAGTATAGAAAAAGTTGGTATTGTTTATGAATATATAAAGGCAAAAGAATAAATCCCGTGTATCCTTTTGTGTCAAATTAAACATATTGAAAAAATTATTTTTTGAAATAATCGCATATAGCTGGGGTAATATCGGCAAGGTTATTAATCTTGTCTCTTAAGTATTTATCTTTATATCCCCAAGTGATAAGTGGTACGGGATTTAGGGTATGTTTTTTATTTGAAAGTTCTTCAAGATTACCATGATCACTGGTTATTAATAGTGTGTCTTGCTTTTTTTCCAATAAAGAGATTAATTTTTTTATCAGTCTGTTTAAATTCTTAACAAGTATATTACACTCATCTATTGTTTTTCTATGTCCGTAAATATCTGTTTGGAAGTATTCATAGAGTAGGAAGTCATATTTTTTTGAGCTATTATACATTATTTCGGCAGCAGTTTCAGGCGAATATTCCAAACATTTAATACCAAGTTTTATTAATGATTTATTGGAATAATCCTGATATATAGAATTTTTATCAAGTAAATCTGAAATGTCGAATGGTTTTATTTTATTTGTTATGAGTAAACATGATGTTACTGATATTTTTTTTTTATATTTTGACGGAAAATCTTTTGAAAAAATAAAATTACCATCAATATCAACATTTGTCTTATAAAATAGATTGGAGTGTCTCGGGTAGGTATTTAGGAACATTGTTGATAACCCCTTTTCTCTTAGTTGTTTAAAAATATTTGATTTTTTAATTAAGGCTCTCATATGCTTATTTGGAAAACTTCCTATATGAGAATTTAAGAGTTTTGGGATATTTGTTCCGGTGTAAATAGTAGTTTGACCGGTTGCACTTTGCGGTATTCCATCTACTCCCATTCTTGCATCAATAGGTTTTATCGGAGTACCATCGTGTAGAACATTGTCTTGCTCAAAAAAAGGAAGATACTCTGTATTTGAAACGTAAAAAGGATTGTGCTCTGATTTTTTCCCTATACCAACGCCATCAAGAAATATAAATATCATCGCACATTTTTAATTGCATATTCCATATGAGCTAAAATTTCTTTAAATATTGATTCTTTATCTCCCAATCCGTTTATTGTAATTACATCTTTTTCTTTTTTATAGTACTTGAGTATGGGGATGGATTTTTTTTCGTGTTCTTCAAGTCTCTTTACTATTGATTCAGTTTGTACGTCATAATTTCTTTTCTGTTTTGTCTTACCTCTTTGTGCCAATCTTTTTACAAGCTGTAAAACGGGAACGGATAAATCTATTATACAGGAAAGAGAAGCTTTTTGTTTTCTCAGTAAACCGTCAAGTATATAGGCTTGAATTATAGTTCTTGGAAATCCCTTGAATACAAAACCGTTTACGTCCTTACTTAATTTTATCTTTTTTTCTATAAGCCTTATGACAATCTCGTCGGGGACTAATTTACCGTTGGCAATATAGTCTTTTATTTTAATTCCTATATCCGTTTTTTTATTCAATTCTTCTTGCAATATATCACCTGTTGAAATATATACAAGGTTAAATTTTTTTGCAATCATCTTTGCCTGTGTCCCTCTTCCAGATCCTGGATAACCGAGGATAACTATGTTAAATAAGACTTTTCTTAAGTTTTTTTCAATTGAGTTTGTAATTCTTGAAAAAATATCGTCAATTTTTCCCATTCCGTTAATAGACTCTAATATTTCTCTCTCCTCATAAAATTTAAGAACGGGGAAGGTTTTATTTTTGTACTCTATTAACCTGAAATCAATTACATCTTCGGTGTCATCACTTCGCCCTGATGTTTTACCTCTCTCTAATAGTCTCTGTTTACATTCATCCTTTGTTACTTCTATACTAATAAGCGATAAAAGAGAAGTATGCATTTTAAGCAGTAAACCTTCAAGAATGTAAGCTTGAACAAATGTTCTTGGAAATCCGTCAAAGAGAAATCCATTTGAGTCTGTATTAGCTCTCATTTTTTTTTCAAGGATCTGAACTATTAATTCATCAGAAACAAGACTGCCTTTTTCGATTACAGCCTTTGCTTCTAAACCTAATTTTGTCCCATCTTTAATTTCATATCTCAGTATATCGCCTGTCGAGATATGAACAAGCTTATACTTCTCAATTAGCAGATTGGATTGAGTCCCTTTTCCTGCACCAGGAGGACCGAACAGAGCAATATTTAACATTTTTTATTTTAAACGTACATTATTTTAAATTCCGAAACTTGTTCCGACAGCCATGGCTGTTTTTACCAAATCAGAATTAGGTTTTACTCTTCTCGGCACTGCAATTGCTTCGGTAATTGGTGTCGTTGTTATATGTTCACCTCTAACTCCTACAAGATGACCAAACTTACCTTGCATTGCGGCTTCAACTGCATGATATCCAAATCTTGTTGCCAATATTCTGTCAAATGGGGACGGACTACCACCTCTTTGTACATGACCCAATATAGTAAATCTGGTTTCTATTCCTGTTAAATCTTCAATTTTATTTCCTACCACCGTTGATATGCCACCAAGTCTTATAGGATCGTTAGGATCTGATACTTTACGTTGTGCAACAACCTTACCACCTTTCATTTTGGCACCCTCTGCAACTGTAATTAATGAAAACCTTTTCCCTTGTTTTGTGCGATTGTTTATTTTTTCGGCAATTTTTTCCATAGTAAATGGAATTTCAGGTATCAGTATAACATCACTGCCTCCCGCAATACCAGAATGAAGTGCTATCCATCCGGCATATCTCCCCATTACTTCAATAACCATTATTCTATGGTGAGATTCTGCAGTTGAATGCAGTTTGTCTATTGAACTTGTTGCAATTGAGAGAGCCGTATCAAACCCGAAAGTTACATCTGTTCCGTCAATATCGTTATCAATTGTTTTAGGAACTCCAACGACGGGAATATTACACTTCTCGTAAAGTTGGTTGGCAATAGCCTGAGTCCCGTCACCTCCGATGGTGATAATTACATCAAGATCATTATAGTCAACGGTTTTTATTACTTCTTTTGATACATCAACATATTTTGGTTTTTCACCCTTATTTACACCTATAACTTCAGTATGATACATAAACGGGTTATCTCTGTTTGAAGTACCTAATATTGTACCACCTATCGGTAAAATGCCTGACACGTCGGATAATTCCAATTTTTTAATTTTTTTATTGATAAGTCCAGAATATCCATCTTTAATGCCATATACTTCGACTCCAAAATCAAGGATAGCTGTAGCAACTACAGCTCTAATTACGGCATTTAAGCCAGGGCAGTCTCCACCCCCAGTAAGTACACCAATCCTTTTTATTTTCTTCATATTTCCTCCTTAATTTTATGTATCATTATAACATTATGAAAATTTAACAAATACTTCAATATTGCTGTTCTTTTTTAATCTTTTTATATATTTTTTTAATTCTATCTTACTTTTTTTAACAAAAATTTGATTTTTAATTTTCCCGCTCACTGTTTTGTATTCTACAAATTTTGGTTTTTCTTTTTTTATTAACTGCAAAATATACCAACCATTGTCATTCTCAATCCAATTTGAACAAGAATTTATCTCTAACTTTAAAGCACTATCTTCTAACGTTTTGTCCAATTCACCCTTTTTAAATTTACCAAGATAAAAATTTGTTTTAGAATCTGTTGTCAGTTGAGAATATTTCTTTGCTATATCTTTAAATTTATCTTTTTTTAATTTT
>Ga0256845_1003792_pt1 | contig 10031 bp, 12 predicted proteins | sample RiftiametaG_FD_189101 | JGI IMG/M metagenome (GOLD analysis project Ga0256845, IMG submission 189101) | Tube worm associated microbial communities from hydrothermal vent at the East Pacific Rise, Pacific Ocean - Riftia | ecosystem: Host-associated > Annelida > Integument > Unclassified ... | reverse complement strand
TGATGGTGTATAAAGGTCATGCAGATGGTATGGTCTCAGGTGCTGTGCATTCGACCCTGAATACCGTTCGCCCCTCTCTTCAGTTTGTAAAGACCAAGCCCGGTAGCACAATAATGTCTTCTGTTATCTTTATGTGCCTTGAAGATCGTGTGCTGGTCTATGGCGATTGTGCGGTAAACCCCAGACCGACCGCAGAACAACTTGCCGAAATTGCCATTGAATCATCAAGAACAGCTGAGCTCTTTGGCATCAAACCGCTGGTTGCCATGCTCTCCTATTCGTCAGGTACGTCAGGAGTTGGCGAAGAGGTCGAAAAGGTGAAAAAGGCAACTGAGATCGCACAAAAACTCGCTCCGGATCTGCTCCTTGAAGGGCCAATTCAATACGATGCGGCGGTGGATGCAACTGTTGCCAGGACAAAGATGCCTGAAAGCCAGGTTGCCGGCAAAGCAACTGTCTTTATCTTCCCCGATCTTAATACCGGCAACAACACCTACAAAGCGGTGCAACGCTCAGCAAAGGCCGTTGCTATCGGCCCCATCATGCAAGGTCTCAACAAGCCGGTAAATGATCTCAGCCGCGGCTGCCTGGTTACTGATATCGTCAATACCATTGCCATTACTGCAATACAGGCCCAGGCGGAAAAAGGACTCACATAAGGCGTACATATGTACAATCAAAACCAGAACTCCGGATAGCTCCGTTTTCGTGGAACATTATTGATAATCAAAGCAATTATCAGCATAACAAGCGCCCCGATTCCAACGGGAATCAACACATAAAGATAACCGAGGCTATGCACTTTACCTGAGCCGATAACCGCAATTAAAGCGGTAGCGCCACCGGGAGGATGCAGAGTTTTGGTCGCGTGCATGGCGGCAATCGCCGTTGCCACAGCACATGATGATGCCAGCCAGGGATCAGATGGGAAAAGTTTATAACAGCTCACACCTATGATAGCCGATATTACATGCCCGCCCACGAGGTTTCGCGGTTGTGCCAGAGGGCTTCGTATTGCACCATATATGAGTACTGCCGAGGCGCCGAACGAACCAATAATCATAACATAATCGGTATCGCCAAGGACGTTAAAATGTAGAAGAGAGACTGCCCCTATCCCTAAAAATGCTCCAAGCCATGACCAGAGTATTTCAAAAAGACTCACCCGGGGTGGACTCTGGCCACTGCCTTTCATTTTGCTCAAATATTTCATGATCACTTATTCATTTACGAGAAGATGGGCGTTTAGCAGATCATTTCTGGAAACAATACCCAACAATTGATCTGACGAATCGACAACCGGCACACGATTGATCTTATTCTTCCGAAAAAGTCGAATAATTTCTGCAGCGGACGTTTCTTTTGCAATGGTTATCGCAGGACTACTCATAAGCGCAGTTGCTGTAAGATCAAGAATTGAAGAAACAAGACAACTCTCTGTTTCAAAACAGAGTGATAACAGCTGCCAGAATGATCGTATATCCTGTTTTCCAAGACGAAACAAAATATCTTTTTCTGAAATGACTCCAACCACTGTTTTATCAACAGTAGAAAGTACCGGAACACCGGAAACAACCCGGGTTGCCATTTTTTGTATTACAGCCTGGGTTGTTGCATCAGAAGGCACTGAAAGAACGTCCTTCGTCATAAGATCCGCGGCGGTAACAGCGTGCAATGAACGCTTCAAAGCGTGATTATAAGCATACTTATAAATCTCTTTGAAATCGTTGATGGAGATATCAATAAAACCATCCATACTTCGCATTGCGCTGATAATATCATCATCAGAAAGATCAATAGGTGATTCCATAGCGTTACCCTCCTGGCCTTTTCCGGATATGACTATCTATCTCTGGATAATCCGGTATTTTTATACAATACTCCTATTTGCACATTCTGCACTTGACTCAAGTCAAATAGATCCCATCAACAACACCATGACATCGACATGCAGTAGCAATAATAAGAGGCTCATTATCCATAGTTTCGACACGATCCAAAAGATTCCACAGATCTTGCGGATATATCCCGCCTACTCCAGGAAGCAGTTGATAACTACGAATCACCTGAAGATTTGTTCCGTCAACATTGATATCCTGAAGCAATCGAAACATATCTTTTGCTCTTTTTGCCCCAGTATACGTACAGATAGATTCAGGCTCTGCGCAATTATCAGGGCAAAAAAAATCAGCATGACTCACGTATACCGTACTCTTTCCAGAAGATATGGGGTGGGGAAGCTGCGAGATATAACTGAGTGGCAGTGACCAGGAAGAGACAAGGTATTTGCCGACACATTTCTCCTTCAACCATTCCACAGCTACATGAACAGGGATAGCGGGTATTATCATATCCACCATGTCTTCTTTTTTCAAATTGCCTGCCAGCCATGATATTCCATCATCAAACACAGTTGTTACACCTGTAAGTCCATGCACTTCCCGCCTCTTGTCCACCACAGTGATCTCAGAATGAGGAAGGTGGTCAATGAGCCTTTTGTACGCAATCCGACCAAATTTTCCAGCACCAAGAATCCAAATCTTTTTCATAGACATGTTTTTCACTTTGTCGCTCAAATAAAAAATCAATTGTACTACCCGTCTTTTTGGACAGTCATGAACTCTATCACATAAAAAAACCACCAATTTTACTGCACACCAACACAGCAGTCCTCAATAAATTAACTTTTTCTCAACTTTGTGTGAAAATTTCCAATAGAACTGGTACAATACATCTTCTGGTTGAATCTACCACAACCGGTTGCACACTGAACTAATTCTACTTACAATGCAAAAGAGGACACGAAATGCCAGCCCTGACCCTGATATTAAAAGGAAATAAAGTACACACATATTCACTTAAATCAGGACAAACCTGTACCATTGGAAGACATGCATCAAATAACATTGTAATCGATCAACCTGCCGTATCCGGGTTTCACGCAAAAATTGAATCGATTGCCAGAACCTTTGTTCTGCGCGACCTTGATTCCACCAACGGAACCTTCATCAACCAAAAACGCACAGACCACCAGCACCTCAAACATGAAGATATTATCCTCATTGGTAACCATGAGCTCCATTTCGATAAATCAGATGTACGGGTCGAAACACCCTCCGAACCAGAGACAAATCCTGAAGACAAAACAAGGATTCTTGACACCAGAGCATACGATGTCTACCGAAAAGTACTCCAGGAATACACGTCTCAAGAGGCTAAACCTTCATTCTGGACTCGAATCCGTCGTTTTTTCGGGGGGTAAAAAAATATCCCGGGACATAAATACAAAAACTGGCTCATTGAGTTCATCGCTATGGATTGTTCCGGATTTTACACCAATATTATGCAGTCCAATAGTAGTTTTTTTGTAGTGTTTTTTGCAAAAGAAAACTAAGCATTTTATCCCCATATTGAACGACTTAGTCCCCGGCCGACACTGACGACAAGCCAATAACATCGGAAAAACATTGACTTATTATAATTTTCGCAGTATTCTATTTACTCAAGAATCGTGAAATGGTCATTCAATTCCTGTTACTGACTTGTACAGTCTGACATTGCAACATATGTTAGGCACAGGGTAGATATCGCGGCATTGCCAAGCAGCGAATAAGGAATAACTTAACCATTTTTGGGACCACGTACATGCCGCAGATTCCTCCATCTCCGAATTTTTCTTGAAATATCCTCTGGATTTAGTTGCCTGGGAGCTTGTCCGATAATAAACATTTTTATTCAAATCGAGGTTTATCGAAAAAATACGCGCAGCCATATAGTCGATATCGAAGTCTGCGCCTATCTACGAGCATTATTTTTTTGATAATAACGAAGAGTTGGGCGAAAATGTATTCTCGGATAAGCTCCTAAATAACAGAACAGACAGATTTTGCCCTTCACCTGTCTACTCAATGCAGCATTTGTGTTTTCTAAGTGAAGGAGTCAAAAATTCAATCTCAACACAAGGCGGTGAAAATGAACAAGCGACGCCACCAAAGAATTGAAGTACAAAATGTAATTGCTAATCTTTCAGATGAAGTTAATTTTTTCTCAGGAACCGTAAGCGATATTTCCCGTGCCGGTATATCACTGACTGACGTTCCCAAAGAACTGCACGATTGGGAAAAAGAGTTATCAATAATCGTTTCCGCAAAGGGTAAAGAGTATAAAATGCTGGTCATACCAAAATGGCTTAGTAAAAATTATTCCAAAACACGAATGGGCTTGGAAATTCTCGACGCTCCTTTAGATTGGACTATATTTGTACTGAATTATGAACCAACAGATGAAAATATCTGGGCTACGATTACGCATTTACCGGATTGTTAAAAGTTCAAATCTACGAGAATTTCTGTATATTTTCCATTTGATCTGAAAAATTTGAAAGAAACATTTCTATCTGACTAAAATACAATAAAACATCTCTGTCCCCGCCTATTGCTTAATTTTTGACCCAATTTTGGTTAAAATCGAGGTTTTTCAAAAAAATTAAGTATTCCATGAAAAATGGTTAGTTTTGCAAGGAAAAGAAAACTCTATGAATACATTAAAATTTGGCGTCATTGGCACTTCAAGAAAAGAAGACGAGCGACGTATTCCCATCCATCCGGAACATCTGGTGCGCCTCCCTGAAGACATTCGTTGTCAGCTAATATTTGAAGAAGGTTATGGAACACCCTTTGATATTACCGATGCAGAAATAGCGGAGCAGTCTGGCGGTGTTGCAACTCGCCACGAACTACTAGCCGATATTGGAAATGTCATCCTCGCCAAACCCGTATTGGAAGATTTCAAAGAACTTTGTGAGGGTGGAATCCTTTGGGGCTATCCGCATTGTGTGCAGCAAAAAGCACACACGCAAATTGCGATAGATCGTAAGCAGACACTTATCGCCTTTGAAGATATGTTTGTCTGGGGCCCTAATGGGCAAATCGGCCGCCACACTTTTTATAAAAATAACGAAATGGCAGGCTATTGTGCAGTGCTACACGCCCTGCAACTGAAAGGAATCGACGGGCACTACGGCAACCAGCGCAAAGTAGTCATTTTTAGTTTTGGTGCGGTCAGCCGTGGTGCAATATACGCCCTGAAAGCACATGGCTTTAGAGATATCACAATTTGCATTCAACGCCCCGACCACGAGGTACGCGAGGAAGTACTTGATTGTCACTATGTCCGGATTCGGGAGGGCAATGAAGGTGAAGCGCGTATGTTGGTAGTAGAGCACGATGGCACTGAACAACCATTGTGTGAGCTGATCAATCAATCAGAAATCATCGTGAACGGACTCCTCCAAGAACCGGATCATCCCATCCTTTTCGTGACAGAAGATGAAAAATCTTATCTCAAGCCAGGCTGCCTGATTATTGACGTCAGCTGTGACGAGAACATGGGATTCTATTTTGCCAAACCAACTTCGTTCAAAAATCCTATGTTTAAAATTGGAAAAGTAGATTACTACGCAGTAGATCATACACCAAGCTATCTATGGGAAAGTGCCTCGCGGTCAATCTCTGCGGCTCTCATTGTCCATTTACCAACAGTGTTAAAGGGGCATGAGAGCTGGCAACAAAATGAGACCATTCGACAAGCTGTGAATATTGATGCAGGTATAATTCAAAAAGAAAATATTATTTCATTTCAGAATCGTGAAGCAGTCTATCCCCACGCCCTCATTTAATCTGGAGACAAACTGACACTTCTGCTGCCGGAATACAGATCTACCTGACAAGGCTGCCTGTTTGTAATATCGCACCTCACCATCATACATGTAGTAAAAAATGACTACTCTCTCCATGATTAACTAGCCATGACAAATCAATAATAAAAGAAGTACAATAGGGTTAGTCATGAGGTTTTTTCTATTCTCAGATATACAAAGAGGTAGTTATGAAAAATTTTCCCAGGATTGCAGCGGAGCATTTGCCATTGTGCCAATACCGGAAGAAGAAGCAGTAAGGAAACTATCAGATCTTGGTATTGTGAAATAATCAATTTTTATTCCCTATTAATGGACAATCCCAACCTTTATAAATGAGATAATATGACAATGAAACTCTATAATGATAAAGCAAAAACATATTATCTACTGATCTGTGTAGCTTTTATTCTTACTGGATGTGCCACGTCAATGGATGTACAACCCGTTATAAACCAGGTTACATGTCATGATTTTAAATTGGATGGTACCATCCAGTATGCGAAAAATATTATATATCTACCAAGAACAGTAAGGAAAAGTAGTACCATTCCGAACAAGCACTCGTTAAATATAAAATATGATTACCAAGTAATGTACGGGAGAAATTATCTATTTAATTCAAACGAAATTATACCTCTCTTCAACCCCCTGACTCTTCTCGGTGCCCCAATAGGTGAAGACAATATCTATATCACGGGGGAACTCAACATTTTATCTGAAAATAAGATTATCAAATCGTATAGATCTGTTTGTCAAATGGAAAAAACCAGAAATCTGTTTCATACGGGAGAAACTTTTTCTGTAATGAGAAAGAAAGGCCTTTTGTCAGTAAGAGACAATATTGAAAAACAAATGTGTAAGGATGAAGCATTCCTAATCAGACTTAGCGAAAAAAGTAATCAATTTTAAACTGGAGGATGTAACCATGGGAAAAAACTATCGCCAATCATGTATTCTACTCTTGTCTGTACTGCTCGTATCTTTTTTATCAGGCTGTTCGGCAAAAGGACCGGCTTTCACCAAAATCGATCATTTGGCTGCTGACAAAGGCCTTGTCTACATTTATAGAGTTCCAGCTTTTACCGGATCAGCAGTCTATTATGATATTAAGGTTAACGGAAATCCGATAACTACACTGAAAAACGGTGGATATTTCCCCTACCAAACCCTTACAGGTGAAATCGAGTTTTCAGCTGCAACTGAAACCTCAAGCTCTGTGACCCTGGATGTTGAACCCGGCAAGGAGTATTATATTAAAGGTTCCCTGAGCGTCGGGTTTCTTGCCGGCAGGCCTCACCTGGCAGTTGTGCCAAATAAGGTTGGAGAGAAAGAAATACAGGAATGTGTCTTGTTGCCTGAAACCACGAAATAACTCAACCGGATAAATTCTATTTATAAAAAGCAACCGGAAGGATTTCTCCTTCCGGTTGCTAAAAAAACAAGAAAATGAAGAGATACCCACAAGGCACTTACTTGCAGCTTGTCTGCGTTAGTACCTTAGAAATTCGTTTCCTGTTTTTTTAGACGAATTTCATGTATACGATGTGCGTGGATGACTGACTATTTTGAGAAACTTCAAGAAGCGTTAGCTGACAGTCATCAAGCCCAATATCAAAGTTCACCAACCGACAGTACATTCCTCTATCCGAAAAGGTAATATATGATCATCTTGCGGGAAAGCAGACTATCGGTGTTTATCCGTTACTTCCTGAGGATTTGTGCTGATTGTTCCCCCGATAACTAAAAACCGCCCTCAATACTCATTTAAATGGGGTAACTTTGCCAATCCGGCTCCAACGAACACCATCCACTCCTTTGGAAAAATAGATCAATCTCACCTTGCCGACCACATCGCGAAGATCCACCGGGCCAAATTCTTCACTGTCCCAGGATTTGTCAGTATCTGCTGAACTGTTTCTCAAGATATAGGCGGAACCGTGTGGAACCACCAGTACTTTTCCATCCTTGTCGGTTATCCGGTCACCGGGTAATCCTTCTATTCGCCTGATAAGCACCTTGCTTCGATCATCGGGATACACAACAATTACAATATCTCCCACTGCAAGTGGATGTTTTTTGTATGCTGTCAAATCGGCAATAACCCTGTCTCCTTGTAAAACCTGAGGAGCCATCATTCGGCTGACGATCCTATAAGCCCGAACAACGTTATGGCGCATATAGTTGTCGATTCCGGCCATAAGCACCAGGGCGGCCAACCATATGGCAGTATAGGCATACAGGGAGTTATAGGGTCTGAGTGTATACTGTTTCCCGGTTTTACCAACTTTTCCGGCAGCAAGGATAATGGTTAAAATATACACAATTAGGGCAGCAACCTGGCCTGCAGCCAGACCTAAAACTAGATACTCATCCGGTAGATACATCGCTGCCAGTGAGATAACCATTGGAATAACGGCAAAAAAGATCAAAAAACAAAAGCCCTTTAAGAGTTCACCGTTATACGCCTGCCCCAGTCCCGGCATAATGATTGACAGAAGTACAGCAAGCCATTTTTTTCTCTCTGCTTTCTCGGAAAGATTGTTCATAATGTTATCCCACATTTTGCTGTTTTCAGGTTATTTATTATTGTTCAGTGACAGGCCGCCGAAGCAAGAATAGAGAGATAGAGCCTGATAATATTCCAGGAGCCGAGCAATACACCGACAATGGACATTGCCCATTTTGCAGCGGTCGAATCAGCGATTTTGAACCATAGAGGTGCCGTGGCTTCCTGTGATCGCTCATATTCACGAACTTCCAGCATCACCTTATCTACAAAATCATCTGACGGTTCAAATTGACTCACTTCTCTTTCCTCCGCATAGCAGACTTTTCAGTTGTTTCCTTGCACGAAAAAGCCGTGATTTCACAGTACCCGGCGTAATATCTTCCAATCGTGCTATTTCCCTGATTGAATCACCCTGCAGGCTTTTCAGGATGACACTTTGGTAAATCTCAGGAAGCTGAGCAAGACTGTGCTGTAGGGCCTGATGTCTTTCTCTGTCAATTAAAATATCTACTCCGTGGAGAGCGGGATCAGGAGCTGCACTCGACTCATCAAAATCTGTTATTTTCAATCGCCCCCGTCGTCTCAACTCACTGACCGCCCGATTTCTGGCAACGATAAACAGCCAGGCAGCAAAGGGCACCTTGCCCTGTTCGTCAAAATCAGCAAGGGATTTGTAAATGTTTAAAAAGACATCCTGCCCAAGATCCTCGACAATGGACGCATCACCAATCAGCCGGTGGATAAAGGAGAGCAGGCGATGATGATATTTTTCAACAAGGAAGGAAAACTCCTCAATCTCACCACTTTTGATTTTTTGTATTTTTTTGCGGTCCTCTTCCACGAGCTTCCTGTCGATTCCTTTAATATTTCTTATGTGCTGTTACAGGTTAATACGCGTGGACAGTCAAAAGGTTCCCGAAAATGTATTTTTTCTTTTTTATTTCCGGATCACAGGCTGCTTGAGAATGGTTCTAAACTTTTTCGGGGCGGTTCTGCGCATATCACTGAGATAGATTTCGTGATGTTTCTGCACAAGACCGTCAAATAAACAGTTCTGGTCATGGGCAAAACTGTGCAGTCGATTAATAGTTGGGTCTTCCTCTGCATAGGGGCCGACATGTCGATAAAAAAGCCGTTCAAGGCGTTTACTGTCAATACTTTCAATTCCATATTCAATTTGTATATTCATTTTTTTAAATCGAACGTGATGATCGCCGGTTGATCCAATACATTATCTTGTTGGCTAAACGGTAATTATGGTCTGTCTCCTGTTTCCTATCTGACCTTATTCGTATTGCATTTTTATTTGCTTTGCTCAGTAAGCTTGAACGTTATACTTTAATAGTAGTCTCGGTAGGATATCGTCAAGATTAAATACTTCTTCGTCAGTTAATTCAATTAAGTTAAACCCATATTTTTTGTATATTTCTTGTTTGGCTTTTTTTCGTGCGAGATACTTTTGGTTGTTTTCATATCCCCAAAATTCTATATAAACTTTTCCAGTAGGGATATAGAAATCAGAATAGACATCTTCCTCTATTGGCAATTTTCTTTCGTAAGCATGTACAATTTCAGCCATATACAACCAATTGTCTATAAGCATTTCTGCCTTTGAACGAACAGAATGACCATCTGTTGCACGATGTTTAGCTTCAAATTTTTCTCGAAAATCATTTTTAGAGCCTGATTTTTTCTCCACTTCTGGTTTTACAGATTTTGTTCCTTGAATATCCTGGATAGTACTCGTCAATATTTTGGAATTAACAATTGATTCCGGCCAACGAATATATGGAACACCAGATTTTTTGTCCTCTGCTTGTAAAC
>Ga0256845_1003791_pt1 | contig 10032 bp, 8 predicted proteins | sample RiftiametaG_FD_189101 | JGI IMG/M metagenome (GOLD analysis project Ga0256845, IMG submission 189101) | Tube worm associated microbial communities from hydrothermal vent at the East Pacific Rise, Pacific Ocean - Riftia | ecosystem: Host-associated > Annelida > Integument > Unclassified ... | reverse complement strand
ACACGGCCGTCGCGCTCGGGGTCAGCTCCATGTGCCGGCCGTGGCTACGGCCTATCGCCTCGAGCTCTCGTTCTGCCAACAAGATGATGTCGTTCCCGCGGTCCGAGAGCTGGGGGATGTCGACCATCCCCTGTTGGATCCTGTGGTAGAGGTCTGCGCGAAAGTGGCCATTCTCGACCTCCTCTTTGAGGTTTCGATTGGTGGCCGCGACGATCCTGACGTCGGCGGTGCGCACTCGTCCCGGTTCGCCGAGGCGCGTGAACTCGCGGCGGTCGAGCAGGCGAAGAAAGCGAAGCTGGAGATCCGCAGAGAGCTCGCCGATCTCGTCGATGAAGAGCGTGCCGCCGTCGGCCTGCTCGAAGAGCCCCGCCTGGTCGCGCTCGGCCCCAGTGAAGGCCCCCCGAGCGACTCCGAAGATCACTGCGTTCGCCAGTGTCGGGCTCAAACTGCTGCAATCAAGGGTGATGAACGGTCCCTTCGCTCGCTGTGGACAGAGGTCGTGAAGGGCACGGGCGGTCAGCTCCTTGCCTGTCCCACTCTCGCCACAGACGAGCACGTCGAGGGGCGAGACCGCCAGCCGGGCAAGGTAGGCGAAGAGCTCGCGCATGACGATGCTGTCGCCGTAGAGACCCCCAAACCATGCTTCGGGCCAAACACGCACCTCGACCTCCTCGAGGTTGACCAGCTCGATCTCGCAGTCCCCGACAAAAAAATGGTCACCAGGGGGGAGGGTCATACGCCGAAACCTGCGCTTGGAGAACCACAGCCCATTCTTCGAGCCGAGATCTTGGATATCGACTCCACTGGATGTCAGCGTGATCGAGAAGTGGAACTTGCTGATCGAGCCGTGGCCTATGGTGATGTCTGCGTTCAGGCTGCGTCCTGCCCGGAGCGTGGGTCGAGCAAATTCGATGGTCTCCGGTTCTCCACCATCGACGCGAATGGCGAGGCGTCCAAGGCGTCGTTTGACCGGGAGCGCTGCATCCACGTACTGGGCGGTCTGGGTCATCTCTGGGTTGGGCTTAGACATGGCGCACCTCGACTAAAACTGGCCTTGAATCTGGATGCCGGTCACGGATCCGACCTGCGGGGTCACCGTGACCACGCTGCGGCCGGGGTGCTCGGACGGTCTCGACAGCAGACCGAGGTCGATGCCCAAGAGGACCTCACCGGCGATGCTGAGGCCCAGACCAGTCCCTAACAAGGCCCAGCCGGGGGCCTTGTAGCTGATGAGCTCGTGCGTTTCGCCGGAACTGGACACGAGCTTGTCGTCACGCGCGAGCAACACTGCGCCCCCGATGAGCACCCCGAGACCAACCACGTTGATGCTGATGCCGACGTAACCGACTGGTCCGAGGGGTCCGACTGAGCGCCCGGCGTCCTTCGGTGTGAGGGGCGGCGAGGGTGCCTCCTCGGGGCCTTCGGCCGAGCCCGAGCCCGCGAGCGCTTCGACCACGGTAGCGACCGCCGGCAGTATGGCCAGGGTTCGGTCGATGAGCTCCTCCGCCCCGCAGTCCATGCAGCCCTGGACCTCTCCTCGGGCGACCACTTCATCGTCGATCAACGCGTATGCGTTGATGACGATGAGCGGGGTCTCTGGGCGAGGTTGTCGGTACGACACGAGGACGATGACCTCGAGCTTCGGGTCGGCATCGGACAGCCCTGCGGCGTCGACTCGTTCTTGCAACACCGCTTCCAGCTCAACGGTGAGCGCGACCGCCAACTCGTCGGAGATCGTTCTCGTGTTGAGGGTGACCTCGACGATGCCGGCGGTCCGCGATTGGATGTCGGTTGCCGGCTGGGAGGCGAACACGGGGAGAGGCACGGTCGAGATCAGCAGGGCGATCAGCCACGGTGCGACCAGGGGGATGGGGAAAGGTTGGGGCATCAGGGTCTCCGCTCGGGAGGGGGCGCTTCACACAGCGCCACGGTGTCGTTGGGGACGTGCTCGCCATCGACTGTGACCCTGACCCCCTCGAGGAGCTCATAAGGGGACAGCTCGACCCTTGGCAGGCGGATCGGCAGGCGGACGTCTGGGCGGGTCTCTGCGACCCAAACAAGGTTGGCGAGGCTCGAGTCCGGGAGTAACTCGACACTCGACAGGCGGACGCGCGCCTCGTGGGCAGACCCGTGGATGCGAACGTCGACCTCGGGCCCCCACCTGGGGATCTTGGTGTGGATCGGACCGTCGGGCGACAAACCATGCAGGGAGATCGGGGCCCCCAAGATGGCGTGGTCGAACCGCAGCCCTGGAGAGGCCCCGCTTTGGAACCTCGAGTGCGGTGCGGGATGGTCGACCTGCGCGGCGCTCAGCCAACCATTTTGAACCTCGGGGAGCTCGGCGGCCGAACCGGTGAAGGCAGGGTGATCCAGCCCGAGCAAGGTGCTGCGCGGGAACCAGCCCTGACGCCACCACCCGAAGCCCGCCGGGATCGGGGCCAGGGACCAGCGTGCGGGATCACCGACGACCAGGTTCTCGGGCGCCAGCAGCTGGGTGGGTGTCTCGAGGTTGGGTAGCTTCAGACCATCGAGGGTGGGGCCCGCATGGATCACCCAGCCCCGGCCCGCCGGGTTGCGGGGGTAGGCGCCTGGGTGGCACTCGGGCGTGAACGCCCGCAGGAAGCCGAGCACGTCGGTGAAGCGCTCGAGGGGGAGGCCCAAGTCCACGCCACCGTAGGCCCGCCGCCAGCTCAGCGGCATGGATACGAAGGGGTCGGCCGGTGAGAACCTCACGCCGCCGTGGACGAGCTCGACGTGCCGGTCTCCCGTGATCCTGATCCACTTCTGTCGGGTGCCCACGCAGACGCCCGCGTCCATGACAGCCCTCGGGTGGCCGCCGGCGGTGTGCACGTGGCCCCGGACCACGACGTCGGTGCAGGGCTTGAGCTCCCACAGATCGGTCTCCCGCTCGGTGCACCGGACCGGGTACGCATCGTCAGCGGCATCGGAGATGGTCTCGACGGTCAGCGGGAGATCGACGGGGGCCCGCGCCATGGGCTCGCCGGCAACGAGGGTGTGTGTGGTCTTGACGAACACGACGACCGTCTGTCTGGAGCCGGGACCGTTGAACAGCACGGTTTGCCGCGCACCTGCATTCATGTTCCGGTCCTCGCTAGTGCGACTTGGGTCTGGGAGGTGCGCAGACGAACCACTCGCGGGAGCCGGCGCGCGTAGGCGTAGCGGAACACGACCCGGTGAGTGAGGATCAGTTCGCGCTCCTCAGGCAGGACGGTGATCGTGTCGACTTCGCCCAAAAACTCGTACCGGGCAGACCCGATGTCGACCTGGGCGACGAGCTGGGTCGAGGGCAGGTGCTGCGCTGGAATGGGGACGGAGGCGAGATTGTGCAGGCGCAGGCAGGCTCCCGGCGTGTAGCGAGGCAGACGATGTGCCGGGATGGCGATGTTGTAGATTTCTGTGGTCAGGCCCTCGCCCGTCCCCCCAGCCTCGACGTGGTCCAGGAGGTCTGCGCTGTAGCTGGTCCCCAGGGGCAAGGGGCACAGACAGACCGGTTTGGGTTGGTCGCGCGGTGTCCTGATCAGCGCCGCTGGATCTTCGATGTTGGGCAGTTCGACCCCCTCGGCGTCCGCGGGGTTGGGGACGTAACCTTTGCCCAGTGGGTTGTCGGCGTGGGGCATGGCGCCACCTTGGTTTTGTGCGACCCCACCAAAGGCGTGGGACCAGGTGAGCGCGATCTTGGCGAAGGGCTCTGGATCGCTGGTCTGAAACCCCGACCAGCGCCGCACCCATCGGCGATCACCGAATATAGCGACACCCATGTAGGCGTCGTCGACCGAGATACCCGCCATCATCGCTTGGAGGGGCCGGCCGCCCGGCGCGTAGGCGTTGCCGACCACGAGCAGGTCGACCCCGAGCTTGCCGTAGCCGGCGTCGGATGGAAATTCGACCTCGCCAATTGTCCAGGGCTTGGCGGTCACGCCATGTCGGGTCGCGGCCGGGCGTAGCTGGCCGTCCTCGCCCATGGCATAGGTCCGCTTGCAGACGACCGTGCCGACCATGGTCTGTTCGCTGAGAACTGTGCGGAACAAGGTGGCCTCGAAGTCGGTGTCGTTGAGCAGAATCATGGTGCTCCGGGTGCTTCAGGTGCTTCTGCGTAGTTGGGGTTGTCCCCGAGGATCGCCGAGACCCCTGGCTCATACAGGACCTCCGCGACCTCGCGCTTGAGCGCCCCGCGAGCGCCGTCGAACTCGAAAGGTGCCGCTGGGCCCTCGAACTCCCCCCACTTCAAGAACGTGCCTTTTCCGCTGCCGGCGTGAAAGCTGAACAGGCCGTAGGGCATCTTTACCTTGCCATCGAGGATCATGGCCTTGAGCATCCCGTCGAACAACGCCTTGTTGGCGAAGTCCATGCCGGTGTACCGAAGCAGCTCTTTTGCCGCTTCGATTTTGGTGCTCATGGTGTCCTTCCATGCTTTTCGAACGGCCTGTTCGCCAACCCTGCGCGCGGTGTCCTGGTCGAGTCGTTTGAGGAGCCTGCCGCTGTCGAACTTCAGCGGTTTGAGTATGGCGCCTGCCAAGGCGTTGAACGCCTCCGTGATCAACACCTGGGCCCAGCCCGCGAGGATCTCGAGGATGCTGAACTTCATCATCACGGTCTTCGCAGTCGGGACATAGATGACCCCCCGTCCTTTCTTCTTCCCACCGCGGGCCTTGTCGACTTTGTCGGTCAGCGGCTTGTAGTGGGCACGCAGGCGCTTTTTGATCTTCTTTGACTTGACGTTGGAGGGGCCGAATTTGCGCGCGGGGGCGCCTGTCCGCAACTTGACCTCGCCCTTGCTGGCGAGCTTGTCCTGTGTCGCGTCAGAGCTCGGTGCATCTTCCTTGGGCGCATCACAATAGATGAAGGGCGCATAGGCGGGGAAGAATCCGACGACCCCCTGTCCCTCCATCTTGACCTTGAACGAAGCGAAGGGCCAACGGCAGGTCGACGAGAGCAGGGTCACCAAAATGAGAATATTGTCCATCACCGGTGACATGTGGGGGATCAACATCCCGGTGTTGTGGCCGGACAACACCGGGTGGGTGCTGTCCGACCGGACCGTTCCCGCAGCTTTGACCCAAGGCCCCGGGACCATACAGACGATGTGGATCTCGGTGCTGGCGTGATTGTCGAAGTAGGGGTAGGTCGGACCCGGGAGCGCGCCCGCGTGGGTCGATTTGCTGATGCACAAGGAGGTGCGATAGACAGGGAACACGGGGAACATGGCTAGCAGGCCTCACTGACTTCGCTGGGGTGCCTGGGCATGGCGCGGCGGGCATCGTCGACGTCGGAGAGGAAGGTTGCGAGGAACGCATAGATCTCCTGGTTTCCCGTGGGCTTCGACGTGGCCACGAAACGAGATTCCCGAAGCCCGAGGCTCACAAACTCGTAGCCGGTGGCGAAGCGGTCGAGCACGCTCTCAAGCTTCGGTAGGCTCGAGATACCCGGGAAGACCGTGCTGCATGAATACACATAAACGGTCATCGGCCCGATGGTCGTGACCTCGCGCAGGTGATCGTCAAACTCGACTCTGGAGGTCTTGACCATGATGACTTCAGTGTCCAGGCTGTGGGGCTCAGCGTGATCGAGGGTCCCGTTGAAACAGGATCCCGAGACTGTGACGCATTTGAACTCGGCCCCGTACTCCTCTGCTTTTTGCTGAATTCCACATGTCTGAAGAATGGCTCGATCTGCGCGGGCCTGCTTGGAGACGAGGCTGAACAAAATTCCCCATACCGGATACAGTGCAATCGACACACCCACGATGGTCGCTATCACCCCAATTCCGGTATCCTCGCTCCACTCACACCCTGAGAGGCACGAGAGAAACACACCGACGATGCACGGTCGCCTCCATATCGGGGACGTTCGCCGGTAGACATGGCCACGCTCGAGAGCCTGGCCTTTGGGAGAGAGGCCCGACGAGGGTGCCTGGAGGGTGTTGGGGGCGGTCGTCATTGCGGTGGTTGGGGAGAGGTGGGTGTTGTTGTGGTGTCGATGGGAGCCGTGTCCGTCACGGAATTCGGTCCGCGCCTGCGAAGTCTGGCATGCCGTCGGTGGTCGGACGGGCATCGCCGTTGATGTCTGTTTCCGGGTCTCCGTCGAGCCAGATGGCGGCTGCTTCAATCGCTAGCGGGTGTGCGCCTGAGAGGGAGAAGTCACCACTCATATAGCTCGCAAACCAAGATGTGTCAGGCATCTCCCCCAGCGACGTGTTCCCTACTACGTCCATCTCTAAAGCGTTGTTGGACAAGGCCGCCTCGTCACAGACTACTTCGTCTTCGCTCTGACGTGAGACCAGGAGGCTGTTGCGGACATCGACCATGGCCCCTGGGTCACAGCTCAGCGCGTTCGAGGCGAGAGCTCCACCAGCGAGGGTCGAGTACGTGACTGTCGCCGAGCCATCTGTGACAACGAGGGCATCGACATCATTTGTATTTCCACCGACAAAGGAGTTTTCGAGCACCAGCGACCCGCCACCATCGACGACGATGCCGCCGCCCGAGTTGTTGATGATTCGGGATTTTTCGATCCAGGCTTGCGTGCCATTGACTCGAATGCCCTCCGCTGGGGACCCCGAAACGACCATCCCTCGGAGGAAGAGCAGACCGCCTCCCCCGACCAATATCGCAGGGTTCCCGTTAAATCCTTGGAGGACTGGGCCCTCACCCGCGATGGCAAAGATCGCGGCCGTACCGATGAGAGAAGTGGATTCTTGGTAGGAAGCATCCCCATCTCGGGCGTATACACGAATAAGGGGCTCGCTGCCGCCATTCACTAGAGCCTCGCCCAGACTACAGTACCCGTTCGCTTCAGATCCGTCTGCGTTCCCACAGTCGAGGTTATTCCCATCGACATAGACTGTTGCGGCCAGGTCAAAGCAGTTCCCCTCAGCAATATTGCAGGCACCGCTGTCCGGGCACTGCTCATGCTCGGCGCAGCCGACACAGGTGTTGGTGTCGGCATCGCAGATCGGTGTGATTTCGCCGCATGCTGCATCATCCTCGGCCGTGCACTGGGCACAGACTCCCTCGATGCACAGCGGGGCGCCTGCGTCGGCCTCAGCACATGCTGTATCCGGGTCCATCACGCCGTCACAGGCGACACACTCACCCGATGCATCATCACAAAACGGTGCGTCGGGTTGAAGGCAGCTGTCGTTGTCGATGCAGGGCTGTGGCCCGGTCTCGGCCTCGGTTTCGGTTTCTGTCGTCTCCGTGGCGCCGGTCTCTGTTTCGCTCGTGTCGTCCATGTCCTCCGTGGCCCCCCCTCCATCGAGGGTTCCCACTTCATCTTCGGCACCATCTTGTGCTCCCGGACCTGGCTCGAGACAAGCCGCGAGGAGCAGCCACGAGGGGGCCACGAGGTAGGCCCGGGTTGGAGGTCGAGTGGTCATGGACTTGGAGGTAGTGGTGTTTGAGCGTGAACTGGTCATGGAAGTCGGTCCGCGCCTACGAAGTCGGATGTGCCGTCGGTGGTCGGGCGGGCATCGCCGTTGATGTCTGTGGCCGGGTCTCCATCGAGCCAGGTCGCGGCTGCTTCAATCATGGGGGGGTATAGGCCCTCGGCGAGTGTGAAGTCACCGGCAAGGTAGTCCGTAAACCACCCTACAACGAGGTCGTCCAGGATGAGGTTGTTGCCGGCGTCGTTGATGTCGTCGTTCATCGACTCCAAAGCGGAGGCACTGACGAGGAGCTGAGGGCACTGGATTTCGGCGTCCATGTGGGTGCTGGTGACGAGGCTGTTTCGGAGTGTGCTCGCGCTACCGTCGTTGCAGGAGAGCGCGGGTCCTCCAAGAGCGGGTGCGTGTCCCAAGGTCGAGTACAAGACCGAGATATCACCGTCCGGGACATCGATGGCAGGCGCGCTGTTCGAGCCACCGACAAAGGAGTTTTCGAGCACGAGCGAGCCACCGCCATCGACGACGATGCCGCCACCGGAGTTGTTCACGATACGGGATTTCTCGATCCAAGCTTGACCGCCGACTACAGAAACCCCGACCCCGTCACCGTCGTCGACATACAACCCCCTCACAAACACTTGCCCTGCGCTCGAGATAGTCAGCGCAGGTGCACCACCGGAACCCTCCAGCACCGGAATCTCACCCGTGGCCGCGAATATGGCGACAGGAAGCTGAATGGTGTTGGATTCATTATATACGAACGGGTCTGTTGTGATTTCATGAATGACGACAACCGAATCGCCGGTAACAGCGAGGAGAGCTTCCCCCAAATCGCAGAAGGGAGCCCCCTCGGAGCCATCACCAGCCCCACAGTCTTCATCCCCGTCGACGTGCACGGTGTTGCCTGGACCAAAGCAGTTCCCCTCCGCAATGTTACAGGCGCTGTCCGGGCACTGCTCATGCTCGGCGCAGCCGACACAGGTGTTTGTGTCGGCATCGCAGATCGGGGTCAGGTCGCCGCACGCAGCGTCATCCTCGGCCGTGCACTGGGCACAGACTCCCTCGATGCACAGCGGGGCCCCTGCGTCGGCCTCAGCACATGCTGTATCCGGGTCCATCACGCCGTCACAGGCGACACACTCACCCGATGCATCATCACAAAACGGTGCGTCGAGTTGAAGGCAGCTGTCGTTGTCGACGCAGGGCTCCGGTCCGGTCTCGGTCTCGGTCGTCTCCGTGCCCGTCTCGGTCTCGGTTTCGGTCTCCGTGTCCTCTCCAAAACAGTTCACATTGTCGATGTGCTCGCCGCAGGGGAAGTAACACTCGTCGAGCGGTATGTCGGGGACACATCCGTCGAAGCCCTCTCCATCTGGGGTGCAGGGGGCCCCATCGATGCTGTCATGAGGGCGCGTACAGTAGGGCCGGTCGCCATCGGGGTAGCGCTCCGCGCAGGTTTCGTCCCCATGCACACGAGCACAGTGGTACGGGTTGTCGGAAACGGTGACACACGCCCCCATGCCGAGCGACACACTCAGGCCAATGAGGAAGCTGTAGGTGAGGGTGGAGATGATGCGTTTTGTGGTCATAGTGATGTCCTGTGACTTCAGAATCGTTGGGTGTAGGTGCCGCCGACAAAGCTCGACGTGAGTACGGGAGACAGAGAAGGCGTCCCAAGTGAGGCTTGGCGCCTGCGGGCCATGGCCCGCGGGATCACGTCGGCGAGGATTAAGCTGAGTCCTCCCGCCAGGCCCGCGACGGCGCCGCCGAGCAGCCCCCCTCCGACAGGGCGGTGCTCGGTGGTGGTCAGGGGGCCGTAGTTACGGGAGCTTTGAATCGTGCCGCGGGAGTACTCGACCGCGCCAGCGACAAGCGCTCCCGCACCGAGAGTAGCGACCGCGATGCCTGCGAAGCCCACCGGGCCGATGGACTTGACGGGGGGCTCGACCGGTGCGGCCGGAACTTCGCTCGGTCCTTCGACCTGCGGGTTTCTTCGCTCACCGAGGGCCTTGATGAGGATACCGGCGTTGTCCTCGATCTCGGGGATGAGCTTGGCATCGACACATGTCATACATGCGACCCACTTGCGGGCGGCCTCGACATGGTCGCCGTCGACGATCTCGAAGTGGATGCCGTAGTGATAGCGGTCGAGCTGGAGGACCTCGAATCGGATCCTGACATGGGGCCCCTGGAGAGGCGTGGATACGGGGGTGTATCCCGCCGCCAAAAACTCGGGAGAGAGCTTGTCGAGGACCACCAGATCGAGCCCGATACCCTGTTTTCCAAGCTCGGAGTTGTCGACTTCGATCCAGACCTGGCGGTCGTCCAGGTCGGCCGTGACCGTGGGAGTGGGGGCCTCACCAGGAGGCCCGAGCATGAGGAGCGAAACGAGAATTGTTGCGATAGTCATGATTGCGGCTTTTAAAGGGAGTCTTCACACAGTGCGACGGCGGCCTGAACCTGGGGGTCGTGGCTGCCCTCGCCCGCGGCGATACACTTGGCCCACTGGCTCAGGTTCGAGTGTGCCGTGACCTCGAACTGGAGCCGTTCCTTCGAGGAGGCCCAGCCCGGTTGCTCGATGTACTCGAGCACGTGGGCCCACTCTCTTCGCTTCGCGGCAGCTTTTGCCCCGG
>Ga0256845_1003789_pt1 | contig 10034 bp, 6 predicted proteins | sample RiftiametaG_FD_189101 | JGI IMG/M metagenome (GOLD analysis project Ga0256845, IMG submission 189101) | Tube worm associated microbial communities from hydrothermal vent at the East Pacific Rise, Pacific Ocean - Riftia | ecosystem: Host-associated > Annelida > Integument > Unclassified ... | reverse complement strand
CTCTTGCCAACCCCGGGCTCGCCAGTGATGAGCATAAGCGAGGGCACCGCGTCGCAGACCTGACGCCAGCAATCGCGCAGGACCCCGAGCTCTCGCGAACGACCGACGATGGTCCGCGCTGCCACAACCGGCGGCGGCGAAATGCCCAAGAGGCGGTGCAACGCGGACAGATCGAGCCGGCGCTCGGGCGAGTGTTCGAGGAGCCCATCGACGATCTGCGACCAGATCTTTGGGATGCCCGGCCGCAGCTTTGACAGCGGTGGCGCAGACTCAGAGAGCCGGGCAAAGACGCGGTCCGGCATCGCGTTTTCAAAGGGGTGGACCCCCGTCAAGGCCATGAAGAGGAGGGTGCCGAGGGCGTAGAGATCGACCGCCGGAGTCGGCGGTCTGCGCAGCAATTGCTCGGGCGCCATGTAGAGCGGCGACCCCGAAATGTTGGCGCCCGCACTCGCCTCTCGGCGCAGACGCGAGAGACCAAAGTCGAGGAGCCGGACGCGATCGTCAGCGTTGACCAACACGTTACCTGGCTTTAGGTCCATGTGCATAAGACCACCACTGTGCAAGTGCGCAAGGGCGGTCACGAAGGAGATGATGAGATCGCGAAGCCGGCTAGAGTCGGCAATCGCCCCCCGCTCCCCCGCCGCCTCTCGAAGTACCTCGCTGATCTCTCGACCGGCGATCAGGCGCATCACCAACGCCGACCGTGAACCGGCACAAACCAGCTCCTCTGGAGCGCATAGTCCCTCCTCCGTAAAGATCACGAGGCGGCGAAACTCATTTTTAAAGTCCTGCAGCGACCACGCGTCGAGCCGGTGCAGGACCTTTACTGCGATGCGCTCGCGACACACCGGATCCCACGCCGCAAAGACCTCACCAAAACTGCCCTTGCCGAGCGGCGCGAGGAGAAAATACTCGCCAAATACCAGCGGCAAGGGGTCCGGCTCGCCGTCATCTCTCACCACCTTCGCGGCCGCCAAATGCACGTTCTCGAAGCAAACGCCGTCGATGATCCATCGCCCGTGATCGGCCAACGAGATCTCGCGCGTATCTCCTCCGAGCGTCAGACGCACGCGATCCCCGACAAAGCGAACGCTGATCTGATGAGGCGCGGACATGCGCTCTCATGATCGCCCAAGCGACACCACCTCTGTCCACCTGAATGGACACTTTTTTAAGCGTTAGGCAGGCGCAGCTCTCGTGTGGCTCTTGGGTTCCACAACCCCCACCTTTGCCCGCTCGATCTAGCGAAGTACCTTCTCGACCCGCTTACGGAGGTCAATTCGATGCACTAAGTCTTGGATGTAATCTAGCTTATCAGTTTCAATTACAACTGTTTCACTTCGGTCGTAGCGCTCAAACCACGCGTCGTAGAGCTGCTGCAAACGCCGGAGGTAACCAACCGGGATCGCTTGCTCCTCGGGACGTCCGCGCATCTTGATCCGCTTCCGCACAGTGCGCATCGAGCAGGTCAGATAGATCATCAAATCCGGCGGCCGCAGCTGGCGGACGATCGCCTCATAGAGGTCGCGGTAGGTCTGGTAATCCCGCTTCGACATCTGCCGCCGTCGAAAGAGATTCTCGGCAAAGATCTCTGCGTCCTCGTAGATCGTCCGGTCTTGGATCACCCGCTCCTCGGTCTCGCTCAGCTCTTGGTGGATCCGGAATTTTTTCGCGAGAAAATAGACCTGCGAGTGGAACGACCAGCGCCGCATGTCGCCGTAAAAATCCTTGAGGTAAGGGTTGCCCTCGTTGGGTTCGTAGCGCGGCGTGAGGTTGTAATCACGGGCGAGAAAGCGGACCAACGTCGACTTGCCGACGCCGATGTTGCCGGCGACAGCGATAAACCTACGGGAGCCAGATCCGGCCACACCATGCCGGTACCGCGATCGGCCAACCCTTGTCGAGCACGCGCTCGCTCGGCGACCGATCGCGAGCCACGTCGCGCATTCTCGCACCGGCTCGGCACTCCACGATCGTCCGCACAACCTCCTAGGATGCCGACTCGGGCTGCGCTGATGCTTCTGGCACAGACTCGCCCGAAAGCGCCCCCAACGCTCGCTGCCGCGCCAATAGCTGCAATCCGCAAAAAACTCCAGCAGCCCCGAGTGCGCCGGCGTAGGCCAAGACGTTCACCCACATGTAGCCGGCCGCTTCGCAGGCAAAATTGAGGAGCATGCGCGGGCCCTCTGGCACCACCCGCAAGCTGAGCAGCGGATGAATGCTGAGGAGGATCGCTGCGGTGGTCAACACCGCGGAGCCCAGGTTGGCGACGATACGCGGCCACACCAATAGCCGCCCGGCCATCGCGGATCGGCGTTCGGTCAGGCGCATGAGCCCTTCGATGGGCCAGAGGATCAGCAGCACAAAGGCCCCCGAAAGAGCAACCACCGCGGCGACCATCAACAACCGAAGATCCGCCACATTGTCCAGAGCGAGCAGGTCGAAACCCTGTGATCGTGCGAGCACACGCTCGCGGGCAAGCGCTGCCGCGTCGGCACCGAGCAGCTTCTCGAGATAATGGCTACCGCCGACATAGAGGCGAATGCCGTAGCTGAGCACCAGCCAAAGGCACAGACCCGACCACACGCCCATCGTCCGCAGGAGCGCACCGATCATCGCGACTCCCCGTAGTGCCCGTAGACGCGGGCCTCTACAACCTCTGTCGCCCCGTCTTCGCCGACGCGAAAGGCGATGTAATAAGGGGAAGCCGGCCTATCAACATAGAATATCCGGCCCTTCATATAGAGTTCGTGCCCGTCGGTAACCCGCACAGGGGGCTGCCAACGCTCTCCCCAGAGGCCGATCGACTCGACTTCGGCATCACTCATGTCCTGACTCGCAACCTCGATCGCCTGGCGCAGGTTCGCCTCGATCGCCCGCCGATGAGCATGCACCCGCGATGCGAGCTCGGGCGCGGCCTCCTCGAGCTTGTCGAAGTACTTCGCCTGGTTCAGGTTCGTCAGGCAGCCGCCAGCAACCGCCAGGCCGATCGAGACCGTGAGAGGGGCCAACATCCGCCACGCAAAACCCGAACGCTGCACCGTCAGACTCTACTCGATCTCCACCGGAACCGAAACTTCGTCGGCGAGGATCCCCGCCCGATTGCAGCCTCAAATCATGTAGTACCAGCTCTCCCGCGCCTCTCTCGAGTTCTGTCTCAAGGGACATTTTTCGCAGAGGTCAGCGACCAGCCGCGCCTGCGCCCTCGCGACCGCATCGTGAATGCCTGTCCAGGCCTTGGGGCGCTCGCGAAGCAACGACTCGGGGCCCAGGCGCGCCGCCGAACCACTCCGATCGAGCGCCTGGTAGAGATCCAATCGCACGCCACAGAGCAACAAATGCACACCACGAGCGGCGACCCGGGCGACAAAATCATCGAGCAGCCGAATGCAGCTGGCATCCGGGTTTCGCACCTCGCGACAGCGAAGGATCAGCGCCCGCACGCCGCTCTGATCGACGCGCGACTCGATGCCCCGCAGCGCGCTTTCTAGCTCGGGCGCAGCACCGAAAAAAAGCTCGCCCTCGAGATTGTAGAGGAGCAGCTTGGTGCATACGGTGTCTCCCTCAGCCCGCGGACGGATGGTGCGATCGCCCCCTAAGACCAACTCGGTCAGCTGCACCCTCGCAGCCCGGGGCACGTAGAGAACAAACGACAAAAAGATACCGATCAGAATGCAAAACTCGATCGAAATCACGACCGCTGATACCGCCGTTACCGCGACCACTCCAGCGTCGCCCCGGGTCGTGCGCAGGTAGTATCGCAGCTCCTCGCGATCGATCATTCGCAGCGCGATCACCACCAGAATCGCCGCCAACGAGGCCCGCGGGATCAGGGCTGCGTAGGGTGCAAAAAGCACGACGGTGAGCGCGACTGCTGCCGCAGCGATCACTCCTGACCACTGGCTGCGGGCACCCGCCTCCCGGTTGACCATCGATCGGGTCAGCGAACCCGAACCCGGGAAGCACTGAAAAAACGACCCCGCGAGGTTGGCCAGGCCCTCGCTCAGGCATTGCTGGTTCATGTCGATCGACTCGCCGGTCTTACTAGCGATCGCCTTGGCCATCGCGATGGCCTCGAGCAGACCCAGAAGGGCGATCGCCATCGCGTCTCCGGCGAGATTTCGGACCCGAGGCCATAGCACCTCGGGCACCGCGAAACTCGGCAAACCGGCGGGGATCGAACCGATGACCCGCACTCCCGCGGCCTCGAGATCAAAGAGCGACACGGCAATGCCAGCGCCCACCAGCGCCGGCAACAACTCCGGCAACCTCGGCCCTCCGCGACCGCGAATCCAGCGGTTGCTCCGCCGAATCGAAAGGATCAACGCCACCGTACCGAGCCCCAGAAGCATCTCCCACGGGTTGCCCGTGTGCACGCCCGCCAGAGTCCGATACGAGCGGACCAGCACATGCTCCCCGGCCGCCCCCTCGAGACCGAACATCTGTGGGATCTGCTCGATGATCAGCAGCGCCGCAGCGCCCACCGTAAAACCGACGATTACCGCGTGGGAGATAAAGCGGGTGAGATCGCCGAGACGGAGGAGTGTGATGCCGGTTTGAATTACGCCGACCATCAGCGCCAGGAGGATCGCTGCGCTTACACGCTCCGCCTCGGGGACGATCAACAACGCCGAGAGAACGGCGATCGAGATCGCGTTGGTCGGCCCGTTGATCAGCAACTTCGAGGGATCAAAGAGGGCCCCGACCGCCGTCATCACGGTCGCCGTATAGAGTCCGTAATGCGGCGGCAAACCGATCACCATCGCGTACGCCATCGCCTGTGGCACTGCGACTGCAGCGACCGTGAGCCCTGAGCCTAGGTCGGCACAGAGCGCGGAGCGATCGTAGCCGCGGAGCGAGGCGAGCGCGGGTACCCAGCGCTCGACAGTAAGACCTGCCCTCCGGCCGATACCCAGGGCTCTCAAGTGAACCGTGTTCACCACCGTACGTTTCCCAAGTTTGACGTCTTCGCCCACGAATCCTGGGACGCGACCTGCGAACTTGATCTCGGTGGCGCCCATGATCTATTAAACTGCACCGCGTGTTGTTTCTTTGCTGTCGCTCCTCAGAATAGTCGCAATTTCACGATATTTCGCCCAAATTTCGCCGAATATGCGAGTTTATATTTTCTCATACTTTAAGATGTAATAAGGGGCACACTCGCACATGTCGCGATCCTTTGCGACCTTTCACTCTCGCGATATGTACTGTCTATTTAGACATGCACAAATAAACATGTCCTATTGAACATCTTAAAACTTTAGAGTTCGGTGATACCCTGGATCTCAATGTCGCCGTTGATCCTCCATCAACCCGCCCACAACCCCGTCCTATTCACGGCCCCGAAGCATCGCTCGCTTCTCGCTGCGCTCTCGTCGATCGCCTTGCTCGCGGCCTGCAATGATGGAAGCGAAGACTCCGCGGCCAGCAGCAACTCGACGACGGCTACAGCTACGGCTACAGCTACGGCTACAGCGAATGACACCTCTACCGCCACCGTCAGCACCTCCGCGAGCGCCAGTGAAACGGGCACCTCCAGCGGCGGCAATTCGGCCTCTCAGGGGAGCTCTAGCGGCTCTACGAGCGAGAGTTCTTCGTCCTCAACGAGCGAGACCAGCGGCGGCATACCCGTCAACTGCGGTGACGGGCTGATCGACGGCGACGAAGAATGCGACGATGGTGCCAACAATGGTTCGGGGCAAGCTTGTAACGTCGACTGTACGCTCAATATCTGTGGTGATGGCGTTCAGAGCCCCCTTGAAGAGTGCGACGAAGGTGACCTTAACGGTCCCGACGACGCCTGTTCGACAATGTGCACGGTAAACCCCTCCTCCTGCGGCGTCCAAGAGTACGAGGCCATGCTCGAAGCAAGCCCCGTCGATATCATCATCGTCATCGACAACTCGGGCAGCATGGGCAAAGAAATTAAGGGCGTCCAAGACAACATCAACATCAACTTCGCAGCGATCATCGACAAGAGCGGGCTCGACTACCGGGTGATCCTGGTCAGCGAACACGGCTCCTACGACGGCCCCGAGAGCATTTGCATCGAGGCTCCGCTCTCTGGAATCCCGGCGGGCGGCTGCGATAATCCGCCTGCAATGCCGGTCAATATGCCCGGAACCTTCTATCACTACAGTATTCCCATCTCATCCCATAATGCGTGGTGCCGGTTGATCGATAGCTTCGACGGCTCCAAAAAGGACCAGTTCAATCTGGGCCCCAACGGCTGGCAAGAGTGGCTGCGCGAGGACTCGATCAAGACCTTTATTGCGATCTCAGATGACGGCTCCAACTGCGGCCCCTACGACGACAAAAACAACGCCAACGACGGCATCAATACCGCCGCGTTGTTCGACGAAGACCTGCAAGCCCTGTCACCGCTGCACTTCGGCGACTCCCCGCAAAATCGCAACTACCTCTACTACTCGATCGTCGCGATGGGCTACAACGACCCGCCGACCGAGCCCTATACCCCGAAGGACCCGATCATCCTCACGGAATGTCCGACCGCAGCAGATCCCGGGACCGGGCACCAGGCGCTGAGCAATCTCAGTGAGGCGCTGCGCTTCCCGATCTGCGATACCACCTCCTACGACGTCGTCTTTTCAGCGATCGCCGACGGCGTGATCAAGAATGCGAAGATCGTCTGCGACTTCCCCGTTCCTGAGCCGCCTATGGGCAAGACGCTCGACCTAGAGAGCGTGCTCGTCGAGTACACACCGATGGGCATGGGTGACCCCGAATTTTTCATGCAGGTCGACGGCCTGGATCAATGCGGACCCATGGCGTTTTATATCGAAGATGGGATCGTGCATCTCTGCCCCGAGACCTGCGATGCTGTGCAGCTCGACAACGATGCGAAGATCGGTCTCCAGTTCTCCTGCGAACCGATCAATCCCGGCTGAGCCCTCACCGAGCCCTCACCGAGCCCGGCTGAGCCCTCACCGAGCCCCAACAAAACTCCCCCTGCGCTCAAGCCATCAGGGGCTCGCTTCAGCGCCGTCCTGGGCAGGCTTTGAGGCCCCCTCGACCTCTTTTCCCTGGTCGGTCTCTTCCTTCTCTTTATCCGTCGTCGCCTGAGCTGCAGCCTTCTCCTCAGCGATCCGCGCGCTGTCGGTCGACCACTTGCGATCACCTGGCTTCTCCTTGCGGATAAAGACCAGATAGACGCCGATCATGAAGAGCGCGAGGGTGGCGTAGTGGGCTGTCGTCAGGCCGAAGTAACGCAGATCCTGAGCGCCGCGAGCAAAGTCCAGGATAAAGCGATAGGGGGCGTAGGCCATGCATATAAGCCCGGTCATCAGACCCGGCCGCCGATCCTTGCGCCAGTCATAGAAGACGTAAAAGTAGATCGCCAGACAAGCGTCGTAGATGAACTCGAGGAGCCCGAGGTCGAGGCGATAGCGACCGCCTGTTCCCGGCCATGGACCCACCGCGAAGCTCTCGAGCCAGCTGAGCCAGGAGGGCAGGTTTTCGACAAACGTGCCCGGGTGATCGTGGACCAGCGAGCAACCCAGACGCCCAAACGTGAAGCCCGTGAGGAAACCAAAGATCAGCGCATCGGAGAGCCCCAACAGAGGCTGATTGCTCTTCCTGATAAACCACCAAACCCCGACAAAAGCGCCAAGAAACCCGCCGACGCTCGACAACCCGTTCCAGATCATCAGCAAGAGCCACGGATTTCGGGCGACATCCTCGGGGAAGTAAAAAATCACCGAGACCCAATGCGAGATCACAAAGCCGAAGATCAGGACCCAAAACATCAGGTCGCGGATCATGAACTCGTCCATGTCCTTGTGCTTGGCGAAGGTGAGCACCCGCTGGAGGCCGATGATCACTCCGATCGCGACCAACGGTCCGAAGACCTGGAGCTTGAGCTGACCGATCACCGGCAGGCTGACCAGGGTCTTCTCCGGCATGGAGAGGTAAGGGATCAAGGCTTCGAGCATGGGCCGCGCTACCCTAACTCAGGGGCCTGAGGTAGGCAAAAGCGCTTCGCATCGCGAGCGCCACAAGCCCGCCCAATCGGCCTTCAAAACCCCTGGACAACCCCGAAAACTCCCTCGAAATCCCCCTCAGTCCTCGCCCCGCCCAGGCCCCGAGGGCGCCCCAAAGCCGCCTCCACCGGGTGTCTCAATGCGTACGCGATCGCCGCGTGCCACCTCAAACGCAACCTGAGCGTCGATGTGCTCGCCGTTGAGGGTGTCTAGGCCCATGGCCCCAAAGCCGCCGCCCATCAAACCAAAGGGTGCACGCCGCCGCCGCGAAGCGACGATCGAGACCGCCGCTGGCCGGAGAAACTCGAGCTCGCGCACGAGGCCGTCGCCACCCCGATGCCGACCCTCACCGCCCGAGCCCCTGCGGATCGAAAACTCGCAAACTCGCACAGGAAAGCGAGCCTCGAGAACCTCCACGTCGGTGATCCTCGTATTGGTCATGTGCGAGTGCACTGCGCTCGCGCCCGCAGCCCGCAGGGTCGCCCCCACACCACCGCCGATGGTCTCGTAGTAGCCAAAGCTGCCATCGCCAAAGGTCAGGTTGTTCATCGTGCCCTGGCTCGCCGCAGCCAGACCCAAAGCACCGAGCAGCACGTCGACGATCCGCTGCGAGGTCTCAACATTGCCGGCGACAACAGCACTCTCGGCGGGAGGATCGAGAATTGAACCTGGCGGAATGTGCAGGTCGATCGCCCGCAGGCAACCACTGTTAAGGGGGATCGGTCGACCGCAAAGCAGGCGAAGTACATAGAGCAGCGCAGCAACGGTCACCGCACGGGGCGCGTTGAGGTTGCCCCCAACAGCGGCGCCCGTGCCCGCGAAGTCGACGATCATGCGGGCGCCAGTGATCGTCATCGTCACCTCGATCGCGGTGCCATCGTCCATCGCATCGGCGAAACGCCGAACCCCGTCGCTCTGCTCGCGTATCGCCTGGGCGACCGTCGCTGCGGCGTAATCCTGAAGATGACCCATATAGGCAACCACCGCTGCCGTACTCATGCGAACGCCGAGCTCGGCGAGCAAGCGCGCACCGGTCCGAGATGCGGCGATCTGAGCCTCAATGTCGGCGAGATTCTCCGCCGGACGCCTCGCTGGATAGGGCCCCGCACGAAGCACCCGCAGCAGACCATCGCGATCGAGATGACCGTCATCGACGATCTTCAGCGCCCGCAGGACCACGCCTTCGTCCGCGAGTCGTCTCGAGTTTGGCGGCATCGAGCCCGGGGTGATGCCGCCGATATCCGCGTGATGCCCCCGGCTCGCAGTGAAGTAGCGAAGCACACCTGCGTCATCGTGCACCGGAGCGATGACGGTCACGTCCGGCAAATGAGAACCGCCCGCCGCAGGATCGTTGGTGATGTAGACCGCCCCCGGCTGAGGCTTTGGATGCGCCGCCAAGACCCCGCGGATCGACTCGCTCATCGCTCCCAGATGCACTGGAATGTGCGGCGCGTTGGCAACTAGTTGACCGTCGGCATCGAAGACCGCACAGGAAAAGTCGAGGCGCTCGCGGATGTTCGTCGACAACGCAGTGCGCTGGAGAACGACGCCCATTTGCTCGGCGATCGCCGTGATGCGATTGGCGAAGACCTCGAGCAGCACCGGATCCGGTCCCTCTAAAGCTTTACTGACGAGGCGACTCGCGCCGCGATCATCGACTGCGATCAACAGGCCCTCGGCATCGACCCTCAGCGTCCAACCAGGGTCGAGGGCGATCGTCGAGGTCTCCTCGAGCACCAGCGCTGGCCCCTTGATCACACAGCCCGTCGATATCGACTCGCGCTGAAAAACCGGCACCCGCGCGTGAAGCTTGCCCTCCGCCCACATCGGCGCCCAGCGGAGTGGTTTCGGGGCACTGGCTGTGGGCAGAGGCGATGCCTCAGGTGCCGCCCTGGCGACTTGCTGCGCGCACTCGCAGAGTTCGACGCGCACGGTCACAGCGACGAGCGCGTGCTGTGACCGGGCATAGCCGAACTCGCGCCGATGCGCCGCCGTAAAGCGAGCCCGTAGATCGCCCTCACTCTCACCTGTCTT
>Ga0256845_1003788_pt1 | contig 10038 bp, 7 predicted proteins | sample RiftiametaG_FD_189101 | JGI IMG/M metagenome (GOLD analysis project Ga0256845, IMG submission 189101) | Tube worm associated microbial communities from hydrothermal vent at the East Pacific Rise, Pacific Ocean - Riftia | ecosystem: Host-associated > Annelida > Integument > Unclassified ... | reverse complement strand
ATTTATCCGGCTACTTATTATAGTTGGAAAGAGAAATTAATCACCATGGGTGAAGAAGGGCTTGATTACGGTATGACCAAAGCACAATTAAAGCGCATACGTCAGTTAGAAAAGGAGAACAAGATGCTTAAAGAGTTGGTCGCAGAGAAGGAACTCGAAAGCAAACTGAAAGACGAATTGCTAAAAAAGAAGTATGCTTTGCAGAGAAAAAAGAAATCATAAACAAGTATAACTCACAAGGTTTGCGACTTTGCAAAGCGTTTGAGATAACCGGAATAAGCAAACATCAATATTATCATAAGCCAAAGAAAAACAAACGTGGTGTCAAAGCATCTGAATATACTCATACCGTAACAGGAAATCGTGTTAATAATGGGTTTATTGTTGAGCAGATAAAACAGATGCACCAAAATCCGGATACGGACTATGGCTATATCAAAGTAACTTACAAGCTGAAAACAATGGGGTATGTAATCAATAAGAAAAAAGTATATCGTTTGATGAAAGAAAATAATTTATTGGGAAAAAGATATAACTTTAAGGAAAAAACTTATGCAAAATACCGCAAAGTTTTACCCAAAGCACCTTTGCATGTATTAGAAATGGATATTAAATTTGTTTGGGTAGAACAAGCACGTAAACATGCTTACATTTTAACTATTATCGATACATTTACACGAGTTGTTTTGTATTATACAGTGCGTTTTTCCATTACAAAAACAGAGGTTAAACAAGCTTGGGAGCATGTGGTTATCAAGCATTTACAACCTAATGATTGCCTAAACAGAGAAATAAATATTGAAGTGAGAAATGATAACGATAAAAGATTTTCGGCTGCAATGGTGCGTGATTTTTTCAAAGAGAACAGTATCAGTCAGGTATTTACACACCCTTATACGCCACAAGAAAACGGACATGTAGAAAGTTTTCATTCCATTTTGTCCAAGCGCTTAAAACGCTATATTTTTTGGTCATTAGAAGAGTTAGAGCAAAATCTGGTTTTGTTCTATGAATTTTATAACAATGAAAGGTTACATGGCTCAATAGCCTATACAAATCCACAGGACTTTTGGCTATTGTGGAAACAAGATAAGGTAGCGATGAAGGTAGATGAGAAAAAAAGAAAAATAAATTTTAAGCTCAAAGTCTCACATCACCACCTTTATCAACTTACGGGTAATAATGAGCCGGAGAGCAGTTCCTTGCATGTTTCCGAAGGAAACAAAAAAACAAACAATAAGATGATCAGCGCTGAAACATCTATTTATCAACTTACGGTATAAAAAGTCACCGTCGGTTGTTCCCTGCAGTGCAAATATAAATACAAATGACTATATTTGTATTATCAAAATGTAAATAGTCCGATTAATAGGGGGCTAGACCACCTAGATAAAATATAAAAACCTCACCGAAAAAATCAGTGAGGTTTTTATTTAATAAACGGGGGTAACTTGCTTTTCCACCTAACGGAAGTATCATCAGCACTGTCGGGCTTAACTGCTCTGTTCGGCATGGAAAGATGCAATCCTCTACACTACCTCCCTTAAAATTATATATTAACCATAACAGAAGTCGGAAAAACGGGAGGTTATATTGAAGGAGCTATTGACGGAAAATTTAAAGATACACAACTGGGCAACGGAATGCCCGTTCAAAACATGCCGGAAACCACAATTCACGGAACTTTTAAAATCTACAGATCAAAATAGGCGCCTACTTATAGAAATTCATCTCATCGATATAATCATAAATCTCAGCCGGCAATAACGGACGAGTATTCTTTTTTTGTTTGATATCTCGACGTATTTGAGTAGCTGAAATCTCAATGATTGGAGCTTTAACAAAATGAACTGCAGAATGTTCCATAAACTCTTTCAACGGAATCTTGTCTGTAATGCGCGGATAAACATAGAGATTGTGATATCTCAGAATACTTTCATAGTTTTTCCATTTGTGAAAACTTGCCAAATTGTCCTGCCCCATAATCAGAACAAAACGTTTGTTCGGATAGTTTTCTTGCAGATGTGTGAGTGTATTGATTGTATAGCTGGGTTGAGACAATTCAAATTCTATATTTGATGCTTTGAGATTCGGATAGTTTTCAGTTGCCAAACGCACCATTGTCAAACGATGGTGGTCGTTGAGCAAGGTTTTTTTTTCTTTATGCGGATTATGCGGTGACACCACAAACCAAACTTCGTCCAAATCAGTGTGCTCAACCATATGATTGGCAATAATCAAATGTCCTATATGAATAGGATTAAAACTCCCGAAAAACAAACCTATTCTTTTCATTGTTTGTTTGATTTATTTATAAATTTCTTGACAACTTTATATGCTTCTTTTTGGGCTTTTTCCAGTTCGTCATTTAAAATAGCCACATCAAAATCTTTAGCATATTGCAATTCTTCCTCAGCTTTGGCAATACGCATTCGGATTTTTTCTTTGGTTTCAGTTTTCCTGCCCCGTAAACGCTTTTTTAGCTCGTCAATTGACGGAGGTTGAACAAAAACCGCAAGTGTTTGTTCAGGATATTGCTTTTTGATATTTAATCCCCCAATCACATCTATATCAAAGATGATATTTTTCCCATCATTCCAGAGCCGTTCCAATTCAGATTTCAAAGTGCCATAATAATTGTCTTTATAAACTTCCTCCCACTCTACAAAAGCTTTTTTTTTGATTTTTTCTCTAAAATCCTTGGAAGAAATAAAATAATAATCTTTTCCGTTTTTTTCTCCACAACGTTTTTTTCTAGATGCTGCAGAAATTGAAAATGCTAAATTCAATTCGGGTTGCTGCAATAAATGACGCACAAGTGTGGTCTTTCCACTTCCGGAAGGTGCTGAAAAAACAATGAGTTTTCCCTTATTGGCTGTCGGCTTCTTTTTCATATTGTCTTTGCTTGTTATTGCTCTCAAATATACATTAATTTTTTTCATTTTAAATGAGTAAATTTACGCATCAAAAAAGATATTGTGAAGAAAGAACTTTTTAGTATAGGATTTTATAATTTGGAAAATTTTTTTGATACCAAAGACGATCCAAAAACACAAGATGATGCTTTCACTCCAAAGGGCTTTATGCACTGGGTGATGAAAAGATATTTAAACAAAGCTAAAAAAATTGGTTATGTCATCCAAAATATTGGCAGAGACAAAACAGGATTTCCTCCGGCTGTGATGGGATTGGCAGAAATAGAGAACAATCAAACACTTAAGGATTTATTGCACTCAAAATATTTGAGACAATATCCATATAAATTTATTCATTTTGATTCAAATGACCGTCGTGGAATGGATGTGGCTTTGCTCTATTTGGAAAACAAATTTGAAGTTCTGGAAACCGAAAGCTATCCTTTGGTTCTCTATAACGATGAGGGACAAGCCTATAATACCCGAGACATTCTATATTGCAAAGGAAAATTGAACGATGAAACTATTCATTTTATCATCAACCACTGGCCCTCGAGACGTGAGGGCGACATTCAATCCAAGCACAAACGATTTTTGGCAGCTCGAAAAGTAAGAGAAATCATAGATTTTATCAGCTATGATGAACTTAATGCCAAAATTGTTATCATGGGAGATTTTAATGCCGATCCCAATGAAGACAACATCAATAAGGAATTGATACATGATGACTTTTTCAATCCAACGGCAGAATTATTTTTTCAGCAACAAGGAAGTTTAAATCACCAAAAAAAATGGCATTTATTTGATCAAATTATTTTTTCAAACAATTTCAAACTCCATGCTGAAAACAGATATTGTTTCAAAGAAATCAAAATTTACAATCCTAAATATTTAAAAGTCCGGAAAGGAAAATATAGAATGCTGCCATTCAGAACCTATTTAGGAAACAATTATCAAGGTGGATATAGCGATCATTTCCCCGTTTATGCCGTCTTAGAAAAAAATAAAGTCTGAACTAATTTTCCTTCTCCACCTTTAAAATTGCTGCTCTTCGCTTCTTCCCGTCAATAATCACTTTGGCAGGTTGCTCAAATCTTACATGTTTGAAATATTTTGTTTCTTCAACCGACTCTGCAGCATTTAACAAATCATAGTTAACCGCCCTTGAATCTTTATCTAAAAAAACAGAAAAATAGGCAATATTCAGGGTTGTGAGATTATGAAAGAAATGCGATCCGGAAGATGCATCCAACGGAAAACCTTCTAAACTGGTTTCGACAATGACTTTTGCATTTGAAATTTGTGTCCAATTAACCGGAATTCCAATAAAACGATCTCTGGTTCCCCAACGTCCGGGACCAATCAAAATATATTTTTTTCTCTTTTCAATCATCTTTTGATTCAACAAATCTATTTCGTGTGCCATTTCTTCTGTTTGTGTTTTATCAAAATCTTCATTTTTGATAAAAATGAAATCTTTTATTGTATTAATGAGTCCGTTCCCCATACTTTTTTCGGCAAAAAGAATCAAATCTTTTTTATCCAGACTTTCAAGTTTAAAAGTATAGTCTTCAACCGGAACCAATAAAGGTTTTACTTGCAAAATATAAAATGTTGCCTCACCGTCTTCGTCCGGCGTTAAATCAACTGCAAATTCAATCTCAACAGGAGTATCAAAAGCTTGTTTCAAATTATCCAAAACCATTTGAATCATCTCTGCTAAAGGAATATAGTTATTTTGCAAAATACTGGCAAAATTGGTCACCAAGGCGCCACTATCGTCCACACCGGGATACATCACGTCATTGTTATAATCATAAGTGGAAACCAGATGTGTAAGCGTTCCATGCGAAACAGCATCATACAAATCTACTTTTTTAATGCTTGCATGTGTTCCTTTTGCCAAATCAAAGTCTTTGTTTTGCATATCGACTGCATAAAAATAGCTTTGGCTTAATTTGATTTGATCTTTCATGGAAATCAGCTGAATCTTAGGATATTTAGGTGCAAACCTATAGGCTCTTTCTCCTTCAACCACATAAGACCCCAGACCAACAGCAACCACCGCAAATCCATCACGTGGTTTCATGGAAGCAAAAGGATAATAATTATACGATTGTGCCACTCCGCTAATATGTGGATAATACAATCCTTCATATTCTCTTCCAACCAGTTCTTGCAACACAATCGACATTTTTTCATCTCCGAGCTTGTGATCAAATGCCTTGGCATAGTTAATTGCCACATTTGAAAAAATAGAGGCATAAACCAATTTTATGGCGTCTTGTAACTCTTGTAAACGTTTTGTTTTATCAGGATTATTATTCGGGATGATATAAGTTTCAAAAATTCCGGCAAAAGGTTGTGTCAGGCTATCCTCGAACAGTCCCGATGAACGCACTGCCAGAGGTTTTTGATGACAATCCAAAAATTCTTCTAATTTTTTAATCAATGAATCAGAAAGCTTTGCTTCTAAAAATCTTTGATTTGTTTGTTTATCAGGAATTTCCAAATCCTTGATTTCCAACAAGTTATTTTCTTCTACAAATTGATCAAATTCCTCTGCCCCGATAATGGCTGTTCTGGGTAGTTTGATTTTTAAGCCCTCCAAAGAATCCGTTAATTCAGTTTTGTGCAAAAGAGAGTTTATAAATGCCAAACCTCTTCCTTTGCCCCCATAAGCCCCCTCAGACAAAAGCATAATATTTTTTTCGTTATGACAATCGGCATCTTCCCAAGGCACAACTTTTCCTCGAGGCTTCTCGTCTCGATATGCTTTAAGCATTTTAAGAATAAATTTTCTGATGGCTTCGGCATCATTGAAATGATGTGTTTTTTTTGCTTCCAAAATTTTTGCCAATTGTATTTCGGAACGCGCCATCAGCCACAACGAAAAATCATCTCTCTCAGCATGATAGAGTATACTCTCATCAGGAACAATTTTTAGTTCTTTTTCAAATTCACGGAGATTTTCTGCTTTTCCTATCCGAGCTCCGGCAGCATTTCTAAAAATAAAACTTCCAAAACCAATTTTTTGAGTAACATGAAAAATGAGTTTTTCATATAAATCTTCATCATTTTTGTCAATAAAAGTTAAGTTTTTTTGTTTTGCCACTTCTTTTTGTTTCTTATCGGATGATAAAACAACAATCGGCAAATCTTTCTTAGTCCGGTGCACTTCATCAACCAACTGGAAGCCTGTATCTGCACCTATTTTTCCATTTTTTGGAAACTGCACATCCGTAATCATTACGAAAATATTATCTCGGAATTTATTATATATGGCAATTGCTTCCTCATAATTTGTCGCCAATAAAATTTTAGGACGCGCTCGAAGTTTCAAAACTTTATATAGCTTGTCCATCTTGATATCGTCAATAATTTTATTGGTTTGTTTAAAAATAATCCGATAGAGCTTGTTGAGATAGTTTGAGAAATAAATCGGTGAATCTTCCACGACTAAAACCATTCTAACCGAAGCCAACTTGCTATCGTTTTCTGCGTTTCTCTTGTCTTCCAAATACTTGATCATTCCGAAAAAAATTCGTGATTCTCCATCCCAAACAAAAATCTTATCATATTTCAACTCATTTTTTTGAGCTTCTATAAATTTGATATGATGGGTATTATTCAACAAGATAAATATTGGGAGATTAGGGTAACGTTCTTTGATTTTCTTGATAATTTTCACAGGTCTATGCTTGTTGAAACCCATGGTCACAACCACCATGTCTATATCTTTTACCTCTAGCTGCTCCAGTGTTTCTTCCGTTGAATAAACACCTGTGATTCTGGGCAAAGATGTCAGATTCATCTTACCATAATCATAGAGCATGATTTCAGAAAATTTTCCTTCTTTATTAATTGAAAAAGCATCATACAGATTGGAAACTAATAAAATTTCTCTCACTTTATAAGTATTCATATCATGATAGATATCTCTCATCCTACTATCTCTGTTGAGATAATTCTGCAATAGTTTTTTTGGTTTACGCATAATGTTTTTTCAAATTAATTTCTGATAAAGTTAATCATTTATTAGGATTGTGCCAAAAGAATAATCATATTTCCATATTTATGAAATAAAAAAACCCAGCCAATCTGGCTGAGTTTTTTAGTAAATATTCGGTTAATAAATTATACCACTCCTTGTGCAAGCATGGCATCAGCCACTTTTACAAATCCTGCAATATTTGCTCCTTTTTCATAATCAACCCAACCATCTGCTGTTTTTCCGTATTTGACGGTGTTTTCATGAATACTTTTCATGATTCCTTTCAATTTGGTATCCACCTCTTCGGTTGTCCAACCAAAACGCATGGAGTTTTGACTCATTTCCAATCCTGATACTGCCACGCCGCCTGCATTAGATGCTTTTCCGGGAGAATACAGAATTTTTGCCTCTTTATATACTTTAATGGCATCGGGAGTAGATGGCATATTCGCCCCTTCAACCACTGCAAGAACGCCATTAGCAATTAGCTTTTTTGCATCTTCCTCATGCAATTCGTTTTGAGTGGCACAAGGCAAAGCAATATCGACTTTTTGTTCCCACGGTTTTTTACCGGTATAGAAAGTTGCCTCGGGAAATTGTTCTGCATATGGCGCAACAATATCATTATTTGTTGCTCTTAAACGCAATAAATAATCTATTTTTTTGCCTGAAATTCCTTCCGGATCATAAATATATCCGTCAGGTCCGGAAATGGTCACAACTTTTGCGCCAAGCTGATTTGCCTTTGTAATTGCCCCCCAAGCCACATTTCCAAAACCTGAAACCGCAACAACTTTTCCTTTCAATGAGTCTCCTTTTGTTTTCAACATTTCATCGGTAAAATATACCACTCCAAAGCCGGTTGCTTCAGGACGTATCAATGAACCTCCCCAAGCCAATCCTTTTCCGGTCAATACACCGGCAAATTCTTTGGTTAGTTTCTTATATTGCCCGAATAAATAGCCTATTTCACGCCCTCCAACGCCAATATCTCCTGCCGGAACGTCAATGTTAGGACCGATATGACGATATAATTCACTCATAAATGCTTGACAAAAACGCATTACTTCGGCATCAGATTTTCCTTTAGGATTAAAATCGGAACCTCCTTTTCCTCCACCCATAGGCAGTGTGGTTAAAGCATTTTTATAGATTTGTTCAAAACCCAAAAATTTTAAAATACTTTGATTCACTGTCGGGTGAAAACGCAGCCCTCCTTTGTAGGGACCTATGGCAGAATTAAATTGAACTCTGTAGCCTCTGTTTACTTGTAATTCTCCTTTATCATCTGCCCATGGCACACGAAAAGAGATGGCTCTCTCAGGTTCAATCATTCTTTCCAACAGTTTTTTTCCTTGATATTTCGGGTTTTCTTCAATAAAAGGAATAACCGCTTCTGCAACTTCTTTTACCGCTTGCAAAAATTCCGGCTCATGGATATTACGCAACTTTGCGTATTCCATAAATTTATCAATTTGATCTTGATATTTATTTTTCATTATCGTATAAATTTTTGATTAATACAGTTCAAATTTTTAATGCCCAAAAATATACATTTTTATCAAAAAGCAACATGTTTCTGTATGAGATTTGAATTTTTTTTGAGTCAAAAAACATGTTTTTTTAACAATAATGACTTTTGTCATACTTGTCAAGTATGACAAAACAATAAAAAATTATTTCATTATTTAATGATTTGATAATCATTATTTTATTTTATCTTAAAAATTTCAACGAAAAGCTATAGCCAACAAGATATATTCTAAAAAAAGTCGTAATTTTGAGCCTGAAAATTTTTTGTTAAAAATGACTGATAAAAAGAAACACAAATATGATCTTGCCTACTTAAAGATGGCTCAAGAGTGGGGCAAACTATCTTATTGCAAAAGAAAACAGGTGGGGGCTTTGCTCGTCAAAGACAAAATGATTATTTCTGATGGCTTCAACGGAACACCCAGTGGGTTTGAAAATGTTTGTGAAGATGATAAAGACAGAACAAAATGGTATGTTTTGCATGCAGAGGCTAATGCTATATCAAAAGTAGCTTCTTCCACTCAAAACAGTAGAGGATCCACCCTGTATGTGACACTGTCTCCTTGCAAAGAATGTAGCAAACTGATTCATCAGGCAGGAATCAAACGAGTGGTTTATTATGAAGAATACAGTGACACTGTGGGAGTGGACTTTTTAAGAAAAGCCGGAGTAGAAATTGAACAAATCGAAAAGTTAGATGACTAGTCAAAACAAAGCACTATATAGTTTACTGATTGGAATTGCAATTGTTTTGGGAATTGCCATCGGACAACTCTTGAACTTCAATCAAAAATCAGAATTATCTTTTCATCCGACTGAAAAAGATAAAATAGACAATTTGCTTCGCTATATCAAAGAAGACTATGTTGATTACGTCAGCACAGATAGTATCGTGGACACGGTTATTAAAGATATTCTCAAGAATTTAGATCCACACTCCGTATATATTCCACAAGAGGAAGTGTCACAAGCCGATGAGGAATTGGATGGAGAATTCACCGGTATCGGCGTGGTTTTTCAAAAATATAAAGACACCTTCACCATTATCAGACCTTTAGAAAAGGGTCCGGCAAAAGCCGCCGGTCTGAAAACAATGGATCGGATTTTACAAATTGAAGATGATGTGCTTTTTGGAAAAAATATAGATATCTATAAAATTTCCAAAAAAATCAAGGGCAAAGCGGAAACAAAAATCAAACTCAAAGTATATCGAAAAACAAAAGATTCTATTTTTGATGTGGAAATCACCAGAAAACATATTCCTTTGGTCAGCGTTCCCGCCCATTTTATGATTAATGATACACTCGGACTGATAAAAATATCAAGTTTTGCTTTAGATACTTATGATGAATTTAAAACCGCACTGAAAAGTCTTAAACAAAAAGGAATGACAGCACTGATTTTAGACTTAAGAGACAATACGGGCGGGCTCCTGAAACAAGCTGATTTGATTGCAGATGAATTTCTCAAAAACGGAAAATTAATTTTTTTTACAAAAAATAATTCCGGAGAAATAAAAAAGAATATGGCAACTGCCAGAGGGGATTTCGAAAAAGGAAATATTTATGTTCTAATTAATGAAAATACGGCATCTGC
>Ga0256845_1003787_pt1 | contig 10039 bp, 7 predicted proteins | sample RiftiametaG_FD_189101 | JGI IMG/M metagenome (GOLD analysis project Ga0256845, IMG submission 189101) | Tube worm associated microbial communities from hydrothermal vent at the East Pacific Rise, Pacific Ocean - Riftia | ecosystem: Host-associated > Annelida > Integument > Unclassified ... | reverse complement strand
AAATTCCCCTGACCCCTGGAGAGGATCAGTACTCCATAAGAAACACTGTCATCGAGCCTGTTTTTGACGCTGTCGACGACGAGCCCCTTCCCGAGGCAAAAATCAAACTTCGCTTCTCTTTTCAGGGACCCACGGCAGCGTCCATGAGACAAGTTTTACGCAACAAGGACAACACCACCGTTTTTGCGGCGCAAATGGCTTCTCAGTTGCTTCCTGGTGCCGAGGTGCAGGATATTGGCTTTGATGGTAGCGATGACATTTCAAGACCCCTGACAATGACTATGGATATCACCTCTGATCAGATTGTACGAGCACAGGGCGACAGCTTTATAGTTGAAACTCCGCGATCAGAAAACCTATCTCGGTACACCAGCCTGTCCGAGCGTCGTGTACCACTTCAGACTGGTTTCTATCTATCTCACGTGGAGAGCACCGACGAGGTTATTATTCCCAAAGGTTACAAAGTAGAGCATCAGCCGAGTGATCTTGCGCTGGACAATGAATTTTTCACTTTTTCACGTCGCTGCACTCTGGAGGATGATCGTGTAAAAATAGTTTTAATGTTTACCGAAAAGGTTACGCGAATCTCAACTGAAAAATATAAGAGCTTTAAAGGTGCCGTCGCAAAAATAACAGACAACCTCAGACAAAATCTGATCTTTGAGCCAATCGTTGCAAAGCACGCCAAGAAGCACCGCAGAAAAAAGAAATAAAACCAGGTCGCTTCTTTTATGGGCATTAAAAAATACTTCTTAATATCTGGCTTGGCTTTATGGGTGATGGCAGCGTGTGCTTCGGATGCAAATCAGGTCAGCAAGCCGTCACCTGCTTTTAAGCCGTCGGTGGTGATTGACAAAAAGCAGGATGCAGCGGTGATTGCACCTGTTAAGTTGCCGTTTGCTAAGGTACCGCCAGGGATGCTTGTTGTTCCAGGAGGTGAATTTACAATGGGACTTGATCATCCAAAAGCAATCGACGACGAACGCGTTGAGCATTTGGTGACGATCAAAACGTTTTTTCTAGATAGGACCGAGGTTACAAACGAAGTGTATTTTGAGTGTGTAGATGCAAAGGTATGTCGCAGTCCCAGGCATCTCAGGGGCTCCAGGGGCAACTTCGCAACAGAAGTTAAATTTCGTGAACCCCGACGCCCGGTAACCTCTGTTTCTCAGGCAGATGCGGCCAGATATTGCTCGTGGCGTGGTAAACGTCTGCCTAGCGAAGCTGAGTTTGAGCGAGCCGCACGGGGAGATGACGGCAGGATATACGCTTGGGGCAATCAGAAACCGGACGACAACCTTGCGGTGTTTAGTAAAAAGGTTACCGCGTCGGTGGGAAGCAAACCAAAGGGTGCAGGACCATATGGACACCTGGACCTGGCTGGAAATGTGTGGGAGTGGACGCAGGATCTTTACGACCCGTATGCATATACCAGAAAAACAGCATTCAAGGGAGTGCCTGGTTCTTGTACGCAGATAAAGCGTGCTCAAAATGAGCTGCGAAAAAAAGGCATGCAGGGGTTCACTGGCACAAACCCTATTCCCACGCAGTGTGAATACGTACTGCGTGGAGGAGCATTCAACTATTTTTCCTGGGGGCTGCGTGCATCCAATCGCGTCCATCATCCAGGTTCATGGCGAATGATCATGGCGGGTTTTCGCTGCGCAAAAGATTTGGAGATGGAGGAAAAATGAGACTCTCGTACATTCTGCCAACAATCTTCGCCACCGTTTTTATTATCATAGGTGTAAAACTGTTAATTGCAGACACTTACCTAAAAGGGGCTGGTTTTGCCATTACCGGAGTAACAATGGCCGCCTTGCTAATCTGGAAATCTCGAATATTCAAAAGGTAATCTGTAAAAACAGTGTTAACCGGACTCACATAGGTGGGTGACCATGTTGCAGGTCTGATCACCAGGGCAGTCTTTATCGCTGTTGCACGGCGTGACTCCGGCCACCTTGATCGCTGCTTTAACCGGTGCCGAAACTATAAATTCTACGCACGATGCCCCGATTTGCATTGAATCCACTGTGCGGCGTGTGAGGCGTCCGTTTGGAAAGCCAGTGACTCCGGCGTCAATCAGCGCGTCTATCAATTGAGCCGGAATAATGTAGGAGCCTGTATCCTCTAGGTCACAGTAGACGCGGTAGGGGCTGGCCCCGTGCTGGTCAATATTCATATTGAGCAATATGCGAGATTTGCCGATGACGCCTGGTGGACTCCAGTTTATCGTGAGCGGCTCCCCCCTTGACAACATCCAGTGATCATCCAGAACTTCGAGGGCTCCCACGCCCATACCGTAGAGTTTCAGTTTTCCTGCGTATCCATCTGTAGATGTTAGGTAGATCCTGTCACCTTCTTTAAAGATTGGATGGGTGTTGACGGATATAAAATAGTTCAACGCATCCAAAGGGTTCATGGTGACCTTTTCCTGCAAGCCCTTGACTGTTATAGCTCCCGCATTCTGATTTTGGGGATAGGGGATGCATTCGCCGTTCAAATCGCAGGTTTGGCCGGATTCACAGGCCGGTGAACACTCGGGATTCATTTTTTGCAGCAAACGACACTCATCTAAAACCATATTCTCTTTGGGAACATTGGAAGGGACCATTCCCTCTGACACATATCCACCAATGCTGGAATAGGTATCCAGGATGCTGACCTCAAAACTTCCGACCTTTTGGTCAAGGGGGCATGGCCCCCGAAGTTCATCTGGAAACAAACCGGCATCAAAGTCGTTATTATTGTCGCCATCTGTAGACGAGGGCGATGATGAATCGCAAGATAATACAAGGATTCCAGATATAATAATCTGAACAATTAAGCTTATTTTCAAATTGAAAGAGGTCATTGGGAGCCTTTCAGCGTTGCGCTATTTTCTGCCGGGGACACCCACTATCACTTCTAATACTTTATTTTCATCGTAGGGGAGCGGAAGATAGATTGCGTCTTTTCTCCATTCGCCGATTCCTGAACCAAAGATGACAGCGTGACCATATTTACCTTCGGACTCATATTCATATAACTTTTTAACTTCACCGGCAGGTGAGATACGAAAAATAGCATTTGCCCACATCTCCGTGACATACAAATTACCGCAAGCGTCCACGGCGAGGCCATCGTGCAGAACCTGGCCCACGCCCGTTGCAAACACCTCCAGTTTTCCCACCGGGTTTAAATCTTTATCCAGATTCAGCACATAAACAACACCATCTTTTTTAGTCTGTGAACTGGCAGAACCGATATACAGTTTTGAGTAATCGGGGCTGAAATCGAGTGATTTGTATGAAATGGATTCACTGGTGGCATCGTCATAAGATACTCCGCCGTCCACCAACGTCTCCAACTTGCCGGTTTCCAGATCGAGGCGGGACACTTTTGAATAGGAGGCCACATAGATTTTATTATCCGGTCCCAGTATTACACCGTATGCGTCGGGGAGCGCTGTTATGGTGCTGATGGAGCCTTCCGGGGTTATACGAATCATTGAACCTGACGACATGTACGAAGTAGCTGCAATAATATCACCATTGGGCAGCGCAACCATGCCTTCGGATCCGTCGGACAGCTTGGCCATGACAGTAAGTTTGCCTTCTTTAACCTTAACAAGATTTTCAAGATTGTCTCCAATTATGTATCCGTCAGCATTAAAGGCCAAACCATGCCAACCAGAGGCTTTGTCAAGTACCTTCACACCAAGAGGGGCGTCAGGTAGATTGTCGCAGTTGAGGTCTCCGTCCCCGTCAGAGTCCCCGTCAGAGTCTCCATCAGAGTCTCCATCTCCATCAGAGTCTCCATCTCCGTCTCCGTCAGAGTCTCCATCTCCATCCCCGTCGGAGTCTCCATCAGAGTCCCCGTCGCCACCTCCATCGGATTCACCGTCAGTATTTGCGCCAGTAGTTTCAGTATTACAGGCTGCACACGCCAATGCCGACAATAGTATCAAGGTTTTAAACTGTGATTTTATGATAGCTTCAGTCATTGCCCAAATCGCTTTCTTTTAGATATGTTGTATCATTTTAACTCAATAAAGCATCTTTGTGCCGATGCTAGTCGCAACCACATTAACACGAATTTGCCATATATTTGTGAATTTTTTCCGTCGAGCTACTGAAACAAATGGAACTAATGCTCAAAAAAACCTGTAACAAAACGTTTGACTGAAGCAACAACATAGTTGAACTTTGGACAAGTTTGTCCATTAAAGGAGGAAACTAAGTAATGAACTTTGTTCTCAAGATGATGACGTGGGTTTCATTGGTTATGTTGTTTGGTATTACGATGTTGCTTGCAAACTGCTCAGACAGCTCTGGCAGTACGGATGGCGATACCGACGGCGACTCGGATGGTGATACCGACGGCGGCACGGATGGCGATACCGACGGTGACACGGATGGCGATACGGATGGCGATACCGATGGTGACACGGATGGTGACACCGACGGCGATACGGATGGTGACACCGACGGCGATACGGATGGCGACACCGACGGCGATACGGATGGCGACACCGACGGCGACTCGGACGGAGGTTCTCCAGATAGTGGTGTTGATTCGGGACTGACGTGGGTATCAATTCCCGGCGGTAAATTTTTGATGGGTTCACCAGATGAGAGCGAGTTTAGTTCGAGGCCTGAACACGAAGTGACGGTACCTTCTTTTTTTATTGCCAAATCTGAGGTGACAGTGGAGCAGTACAAAAGGTGTGTGGTTGCCGATGTGTGTGCGGAACCGACGGACTTGGAGTCGGGCTATAACTGGAATGTGGCCGGGCGAGAAAACCATCCGATTAACGGCATTAAATGGAATCAGGCATACATTTTTTGCGAATGGGCCGGTGCTCGATTGCCCAGCGAGGCGGAGTGGGAGTACGTTGCAAGCAATGGAGATAAAGAGAACGCATTCCCCTGGGGGAGCACTCAACCCGACTGCGACCATGCAGTGATGAATGACGGTGGCGGCGATGGTTGTGGGAAAGGGCATTCTATGGTGGTATGCAGTAAAACAGCTGGTAATACGTCTCATGGGGTATGCGATATGGTCGGTAATGTGTGGGAGTTTGTGCAAGATTACCTACACAGTGACGGTTACGTAGGTGCTCCGACAGATGGTAGCGCATGGGAAGTTTCTGGTATGCCTCCGGTTCGAGCGATGCGAGGAGGAGGCTTTAACAACAAAAACAAAGAATCTGATGGTAGCGAAAAGACCCTCAGCACTACCACTCACTACGGAGGGACAAAAAGTTATTTGGTCGGCTTCCGTTGTGCCAAAGATGCATCGTAAAGCTTGATATTAAGTAGACAATTCTAGAGTCCAATCTTATTTGGGAGTTAATGGGGAATAACTGTTAACTGTCAGGTAAATCCAGGGCGCGTGCGACGAACTTTATTAGTTGATCACCCATCTCATTGTCGTCGAATGGTCGATGGCCAGCAAAGGGGCGATTAAGGCGTAGATCCTTACATGCGTGAAAAGCGTTTTGCATATTGATTCTGTTGAGTCCTTCGGGCCTGGAGAAGCGCTGTTCGTTTAAGCTTTTTTCCATATACAGTCGTGATAGGCGGGTTGTTTCACCTGTTATCTCGCCAAAGTTGCGTAATCTTGAGATGTGAAGTGTTGCGTAGTACGGCTCGTAAAAGTTGCGCAGGATCTCTCTGGTAAGAACGGCGGTTTCAACATTCGCGACGGTTAAGCCATCGTCGTGTTTTTGGAGGATACCTTGTTGGATGAGTATTTCCACAGCAGGTTTCAGCATGGCATCAAGTTCGGTGTTAAACAAAGCATTGTCGTTACTGGCGTCGGGCAGAAGAAACTCCCAACGGTATAGATGACAAGCCAGAGTCATGTCTTTGTAAATCTCTTTTAGGGTGGTTTTCTTTTTCTTGTTTGCCAGGCACGTGGCGCAAATAATTGATAATGGAACAAAGAAGTGAATGATGTTGTTTTTATAGTAATCGAGAGGGAGTCGACATTCTTCTTTGATCTCCAAAAGCGGATCGTCGCCTTTTGCAACAATTCTGATTCGCCCGGCCTTAATGAATGCGTTTATGGTTTTGTCCAGAGATTCATGTTTCGCATCTGGAGCCTGCTGATTATCGCTGACCCATTGTTTTACTATTCTGCCAAATTCAACACCCTGTGCGTTGAGATATTCTGTCAACTGTGAGGTGTTTTTTCGTAGCGTACTCCAGCGAAACTTTGGAGAGGGCATTGTAAGTGCTGCGGTCGATAAGAGTGCAGATGGGGTAGCGACCGTTATTTGATTTATCTCATGGAGCGTGCGAATGGCAATTTCGAGGGCGACTTTGCGGCGGATACTACCGGTGTTGAGATCTTCGCGGTTGTGGCCTAGGTCGGAAAGTACTGTTTCAATGGTGAAGTAGTCGCCTGTTCTGACAGTTAGATGACCATACTTGTGCAATAGCACCTTGGTGGTTTTTAAAATTCCGCTTACGCTCTCTTTGCGCTTTTTTTTGCCGACAGATTCTTTTACGTAGGCGTCTTCTTCAATCACCTTCTCATACCCCAGAAATATGGGAAGTACACCTGTGTTGATTCTTGGCGAGACAGCATAGGCTTTAAGTGCCATCTCCAACATTCCAAGTTTTGGTCTAAGCAACTTGCCGGTGCGTGATCGCCCGCCTTCTATAAATACTTCTATGGTGTAACCGGATTGCATCAGGCGGCGGATGTAGCTGTTGACCACCGCCGAGTAGAAACGATCATTTATGAACTTTCTGCGAATAAAAAATGCCCCCGAAGATCTAAAAAACCAGCCAAGAGGCCAAAATGACAGGTTTTCTCCGGCTGCTATGTGGGGGAGCATAATGTTGGCGTCGATTAAAACCTGAGATACTGCCAAATAATCAATGTGGCTTTTGTGGGTGGGCAGAAGCAGTAAAGGACCTTGTCCGACAGCAGCCCTGAGTTTTTCCCTATCTGCGTCGGAGATGTCGAATCCGTTGTAAATACGTCGCCACACAAATGAAAAGATTATTACAATGAAGGTAATCACCCCTGGGCGAAAGTTAGTCGCCATGGCGTTTATAATAGTGCGAACTTTGGGCTCGATACTCGATGGTGTTATCTTGTCATCTGCGGCGATTATCTCCAGCTCTTTGCGCAGGCGTTTGCTGTTGATGACCTCGTATTTCAGACGGGACGATGGTTTGGTGAGAGAGCCTAATCGTTCGCGTCTTATTTTTTCGATGCAGCGGCCAACTCCCGCTTTGACTATTCCAGTGAGGCTGGCGTTGTCCACTTTTCTGTTTTTTCGAACGGCGCTTAGATCAATTGCTTCGCCGATCCAGGACCCGTGCGTGGAACGCCTCCTTATGAGAAGCCGGATGGAGCGGAGCAGACGTGGGTATTCGGCCGATCCAAATATGAAATCCATAGTTCCCGGCATGCGTTTCATGGCGCCTTCTCCCCAGAGAAAGACCGTAGGCAATATTTGTACCGGCAAGTCGAGCTGCTCCTGGGATTCAACCGAGAGGCGTATTCCATTGATTTTGACCGGTCTACCTCCAGTGGATTCTCTCAGTGAGGGGCGCCGTAAAAAAACGATCGCACTGCCGCCGTTTTTGAGAGCGTCTGTTAGGTATTGACGTTGGTTATCAATATCGTTTCGTCGAAAGAGCGAGAAAAACCAACGCCACAGAGGGAGAAAGACAAACGGCACAAGACCTGAGATAAAACCAACAGGCGGAAGTCCATGGCGATGGCACAATCCCCGGACGCACAGAAAATCTATCAGGCTTCGGTTTCTGAGAATAAAAACTACCGGCCCCTTGGAGGCGGCACGACGTACCTGTTCAATCCATTCGTTGCTGACGCGAACATAACGGACCAGCAGTGCTTCGACAATAATCAGCCACCAGCTTATATGTACCTTTGGTCTTTTATTTGTCACTATATGCTCAACTTGAAATTCAATGCCAGATTCACTATTTAGCCGAAGCGGATCAATAATGGAAGAGGCGGCTTATCACAAGAGAAAGCAACAGTTAAATGAACCAAAACAATTTGCCATTCTTGGCCAGAATGTTTGCCCCGGTGGAAGGTACAATCAAGGCCAGATTTGAAGATTTCGTTGTTAAAGAGATCCCCGCCTACCACCCTTGTGATGAAGGAGATCACTCTTACTTTGAAATAGAAAAAAGAGGGCGCACTACAAACGGAGCCATAAAGGAAATAGCCAACGCTCTTGGGACAAAACCAGGGAATATAGGTTGCGCAGGTATGAAGGACGCCCGTGCTGTTACTAGGCAGGTTTTGAGCCTGGAGCATGTTCTTCCAGAAAAAATAGCAGCGCTTTCGTTGCCTCAGATAAAAATACTCTGGGTAAAAAGGCACAAAAACAAGCTCAAAACAGGGCATCTGCGCGGCAATGAATTTATTATCAAACTCAGAGATGTTGACATATCACGGCTCGATGATGTGCGATCCATCTTAAGGCTTTTAGAGAAAAACGGTGTGCCAAATTATTTTGGTCCGCAGCGGTTTGGCGCACGAGGTGATACCTGGGAGATTGGCAAAGAAATCATCAAAGGAAATTTTTCTGCGGCTGCCAATGTGCTAGCTGGCAATCGGGGAGAGTTAGATACAGGAAGTGTCAGTGAGGCTCGCAGGTTGTTTGATGAGAGACAGTATTACGAATCGGCGGCCCATTGGCCAAGAGGGTATGGAGAATGTGTTGCCCTTTGCCGCAATCTTGCTCGATGGCCGGACAATCCCAAGCGTGCAATACTGGGGCTTGGCAAACGAACCTTGAGTTTTTACGCATCTGCTTTTCAGGCACATCTTTTTAACAAGCTGCTAGCAGCACGCATTGATAACCTTAACACTTTGGTGACTGGCGATCTCGCTTGGAAGCACGACAAAGGCGTTGTCTTTAAGGTCGAAGATTCAGACGCTGAAAATTTGCGATGCGAGCGCGGAGAGATCTCTCCGTCCGGCCCCATGTTCGGTGGCAAAATGACTCGTCCAGAGGGCGAAACAGGCAAGGCGGAGCAAGCTGTTTTAGATGAAGCAGGCGTGACAATTGATGATTTCCCCAGATCAGGTCCCTTAAAATGCACAGGTGGCCGAAGAGCGATGCGATTTTTTCCGGAATCTTCGAGTGCCGATGCGGGCGAAGATGAACACGGTGCATACATAAAACTAAAATTCGACCTCAAAGCAGGTTGCTACGCAACGGTTCTTTTGCGAGAAATATGCAAAGACAAACTCAAAGAGAATACCGCATAGTTTTTTAAAAAATACCGTGTGAATCGTCTGACATCTTAGGAATCTTTGAGGAGGTTGTAGTAGCAAAGGACTGTCTCTTTGGCCTGCTCATCCCACAGGTGGAGTGAGTTCCCCCGGCACCTGTTCCACTCCTTGCAGTCTTTGCACGCGGCGGTTTTCATCCACGATCTGTCTCGAAATGCCTGAAATCTGTTTGTCCATACGTCAAAGAAATCGTCCCTTCTGATGTTGCCTTGAATGAGATCGCGGGTGATGTTGGGGCACGCTTCAATGGCTCCGTCGCACAGGACCGATCCGATTGAGATTCCAGCCCTGCAAAAGTAGGGCTCGTCTCTAACTTGTTTGTCAAGGTAGGCGGGCAGGTAGCCCTCGCAGCTAAACTCTAGGGTAAAGTCGGTTTTGGCGAGTTGCTTGCGGGTGTCGGCCAACCAGGAGAACATGGCCTTTATGTCTTCTGGAGGCAGGTGCAGGTCGGGGTTGTTTTTGGCTCGTCCCTTGGGAAAGATGTTAAAGAGACGCCAGCGCTTTACGCCCAGGTTCACCAGAAGCTGCAAAATTTGAGGCAGCTCGTCGATATTGCGAGGATTTACGCAGGTTACAACGTCGTAGATTTCGATTGGTTCTTTAGCCAGCAGTGCGAGCCCCTTGCATGCTCTGTCGAAGGAGCCTTGCACCCCCCGCAGCCAGTCGTGGCTGTCGCGCAGCCCATCGATGCTAACGGTGACGCTGGAGATGCCGCCGTTGACAATCTTTTTGACATTCTTCTCGTTGAGTATGTAGCCGTTGG
>Ga0256845_1003786_pt1 | contig 10042 bp, 9 predicted proteins | sample RiftiametaG_FD_189101 | JGI IMG/M metagenome (GOLD analysis project Ga0256845, IMG submission 189101) | Tube worm associated microbial communities from hydrothermal vent at the East Pacific Rise, Pacific Ocean - Riftia | ecosystem: Host-associated > Annelida > Integument > Unclassified ... | reverse complement strand
GCCTTCTAATTCTCTTTTCCCAAATAGATAAAAAGTAGAAAATAGGATGTCTTTGAGATAATAATTTCTTTGTTTTATTCGTCATTTCTGGAATTGGTGGTAACGGACTCGTGTATGAGCAGTGGCGGGGATTTACACAACTCTTTCTATTTAAAAAACTACTTTCCAAATACATACTTACTTCCTTTATTGCTCTTATTCCGCCATTGCTTATACACATCTTTGTTGTGTGCTGTTATTTTGTATAATTCATATTTCATTGACAAATTTTTCTTAAATCAATATGCTATCAGTATTAAATTTCTCAAAAATTCAAGACTCTAAAAAAATGACATTTAGTTTTTATATCTATCATAAAAATATTGCTCTTATAAATTAATTTATAACACACAATTTATGCCCATTTGTTATTTACAATTTAATCTTTAACAAATTACTCAAATCCTTCTATATTAAATTTTCCACTATCAATCTGTATCTTAATTGTTTTATTAACATCAACATATTTTTTTCGTTGTTTTGCTGGTGTCCATTTAACATTTGACTGAATAGTTAATATCAGTTTTTGTTCTAATTCTTTGTTTATAGTAGATTCTATAATTTTATAATCAAAATCCTCACCTTTGCAATTAATTATAAAATTAACATAAACAATCATTCCATTAAACTGCTTATAATTACTTAGATCAATTAAACTATTTAATAAATTTTCTAATTCTATTTCTGAAATATTAGCCTTAGGCATTACTTCTGTTACTATAAACATTTGATCATCTACTGTATCACAGCGCACTTGTCCCGACAAAATATTAACTGACAAAACAAACAATAACACAACTCCTAATATCTTCATCATTTATTAATTATTAAAATTAAATGCTGATTATCAATTAGCTATACTTTTCTATTTCTTTCATTTATTCGCTTTATTTTGCTTTCCCTACCCTTCGTTAGCGAAAATATTCAACGATATTTTCATCGTAGAGTAATAGCACACAACGTTTGAGTAAGAATAGTAGCGGGTTTCAAGCTACAAACCTTTCAATTTATCACCAAACTTTGCACAAAGATACTTACTTTAAATTGAGCACTAAAACCGCTATTATTTTTATACCTTGTTCTCTGTAGTTTTCTTTTCAATAGTTCAATTTATATATAGAAGTAGATTGTTTTTCAGTTAGTTTTTTCGGCATTAGTTTCATTATAGTATTCCGTAAAATTATTGCAAATCTATTTTCTAAGTGTGACATTTTTCCAACTGTCCAACTTGTATTTACAATTTTTACAGCATTCTTTTTTCTTATTTTTTCAAGTTTTTGAAATGCTAATTCTATCTTCTTTTCTGTTGATAAGCATTCCGCAATTACAAAGGCAGTTTCAATGGCTTGACAAGCACCTTGCCCTAAATTTGGTGTTGTTGCGTGTGAGGCATCTCCGATTAAATATACATTTTTATAATGCCAACTTGAAATTGGCTTTAAATCCATCATTTCATTGAAAATGATGTCGCTTTTCTCTGTTTTTGATATTATTTTTTTGATTAAAGGACTGAAATTTGAAAATAATTTTCCCAAATTCACATTAGAAAATTCTTTTTTATAATCAGTTTTATAATTTGCAAGTGCATACCAATAAACTTCATTTTTATTAATGTGAACAAAACCAAAACGTTTTCCTCTTCCCCACAATTCATTTAATTCGGTTTGATATATTTTTGGAATATCTATTTTCACTATTCCTCTCCAGCATACTTGTTTCGCTATTCGTAGTTTGGTATTGTTAATGATGGATTTTCTAACCACAGAGTGAATTCCATCTGCACCAATCAATATATTTGAAGAGTATGATGTTTTGTCTTCAAAAGTGAAATTCACTTCATTATTTGTCTGATTTAATGACTTTAACTTTTTGTTTAAGTGTATTTTTACTCCTTTTAACCTATTTAATAAGATAGTATGTAGCGTTGCTCTATGAATTGCATAAGTTTTAGCCTTAAATTCTATTTCTGCATTTACTAAATTTACTTCAGTAATTGTATTTAGTTTTTCATCTGTTATAAGTAGAGAATTTGTGTAACTACCTAAAGATGAAATTTCATCATAAATACCTAACCTCTTATACACTTGCATTGCATTAATTGCTAAATTAATACCTGATCCTGATTTTATAAAGTCTTTTGATGCTTCAAATATTTCTACTTCAAACCCTTTTTGTTTTAACGCTATGGCAGTTGTTAATCCTCCAATTCCTGCTCCTATTATTGAAACTTTCATTTGTTATTTACTTATAAATTGAATTAATATCCCGATTATCCCAATAATTAAACAAAGTGGCGAAAATATTTTTGAATCCGCTTTTGCGAATTCAGTGTTCTTTATTTGTTTGAAAAATCCTACATATTTAAATTCACCTATGGCACGTAAAATAAAAATTGAGGGAATAATCCAATATCCGTAATTTGTTATCCACATTGGAATTGAAACATTTATAAGGCCTGTTTTTATAAGATAAATTAGCCCAAATAAAATTAATCCAATACCAACAATAGCAGTCTCAATTTTTTTGGGATTCAAAAGTTTTTCTCCATTTTCCTTTGTTGGGATAGATTGTTCAAAGCCCCATTTTCCACCAAATACCCAATTGAAATGAATTAGCCCGAGTATTGTTAAAATTGAGAATGATATTATAGAGAGAATTGTGATAATCATAAGTTTTTGATTTTAATAGTTTATTTAAATTAATAGGTCAAAGGTACTAAAATATTATTATTAGGTCAAGTTTACTATTTTATTTATCTTTGTAATATGAAAAACACCAAAGAAATAATTTTAAACACTTCTTTAGAACTATTTAATTCGCTGGGTTTGTCTAAGGTAACACTTAGGACAATTGCAAAGAAGATGGGGATAAGTCAAGGGAATTTGAATTATCATTTCAAAAAACGTGAAGACATTATTGAAGCATTGTATTTTCAATTAGTTAATAACATTGATAATAGTATATCAGGTTTTCAAGAGTCTAAAAATCCTTTTCAGTTATTAGTAAGTATTTCGCAAACGATAATGTATAACTTCTTTGAGTATCGTTTTTTTCTGCTTGATTTTGTTCAAATTATGCGTGAAAACGAAAAGGTAAAAACTCATTATTCAGAATTATCTACTCAGAGAGAACAGCAGTTTTCAATGCTTTTTAATTTGTTAATTGAAAATGATTTAATGCGAAAACAAATGTTGCCAAATGAATATAAAAACTTATATAAGCGTTTTCAAATGTTAAGTGAGTTTTGGATTTCTGATGCTGAAATTCATAATTCTAAGATTAAAAAAAAAACAATTTTAAATTATTCAGAAATTTTAACTCAATCCATTTTTCCTTATTTAACTATAAAAGGTCAGGAAAAATATCATTCTATTCTTTCAGTATCAGGTGAGTTTTAATTACAGAGAACGTTCCATGTATGGTGTCGTAGCATCCCGCAGGGTGCTATGCACTATACATATTGTTGTGTTTTCGTTTTTATTTTATGCTTAACAAGCCCAAAACTTTATACATTTCAGATATTCCTTTTTTAGGATTATTAATATTAAAAGATCCTAGTTTCTTAGAGTTTTTAAGTGCTGTTTTTTGATTGGATTTAAGCATTAGATAAATGTCATTATCACGTTTTTTGAAAAATTTTTCAGTTTTTTCATACTTTTTCAAGTAATCTTTTTTAAGCTCTTTTTCAGAGCTTTCGCATTGTGAAAAGTACTTGCTTGTTTCTTTAAAATGTAGGAGAAACCAAAATTCTAAGCAAGGAGTATTGACTAATACCTCAATGTTAGAATAACTTTTTAATTTGGCTAAATATTCTTTAAACAATTGGATAGTAGCTTTTTCTCCTTTTTTTGTCTCTGCACTTTCTTTTATTATGGTGTCAAAATCTAATATCCATATTACATTATCGTATATGCAAGAATTTTGAATGACACTTTGGAATTGTTCAGATAATTTTTTCTTTTTTGGAAGTTCAGGTTTAATGTCTATTCTAGGAAGGTTTTCGTGTTTTTTCATCATTTGAAAATACCACACTTCTGTTTCTCCATCAACTATGATAGAAAACGTCTTTTTACTTTTTCTTTTTTGTTTATTTCTTGCCATCTTCTAAATCCATATAATAGTCACTTAATTTAGGTACGGCTCCTAACTTTCCTGTTTTGTAAGCATTAAAGATTGAACTTGTGTTTCTTATGACTGACGAGTCAAAGTCCTCTAGAGAAAATAATTCAGTACTTCCATCTTCATTCTTTTCAGTAAACCAAATTGCATCATTTCTAAAAATATCTCTATCCATTAATAGTTCTCTATGGTGTGAGGTCGCTATTAATTGTGATTTCTTGGAATTTGCTAGAAATGTTAATAAGAAATGTTTTAATAAATCAGGGTGTAATGAAGATTCTAATTCATCAATTGAGAAGATTGTTTCATTATTAAACATTAAGTCTAATAATCCACTAAATTGATAATAGCGCTGTGTACCTTGAGATTCATCTTTATAAGGTAAAGAGTATTCTGTATTTGTTTTATCAATACTATGTTTGAAGTGAATTTCTTTACTTTCAATTTTACCCGTATCTTTAATTTTGCTTAGCCTTTCTTCAGACATAATTGTCTTATTAGAAAGAAATTCAATAAATTCTGAATCGACATCATTTTCTTCCTTTTTAATGATGATGTCAGATATGTTAAAGTCAGCTTTTTTTAAAAGGTCAACGATTTGATTTTTATTTATTTCTTCTGATTCAAGTTTACTAGAAATATATCCGAGTAAATTTGTTTTAGGAGTTATTAAAGCTTTTAATTTTTCTTCAAACCAGTCTGTAGTTTCTTGTAGTTCGTGTGAATCAAAATTAGTTTTCAGATAACCTCCCAAAACGGTATTATTCCATAATGTATTCGCTTCAAGAGTTGATTTATGCCGTTTGTTAATTTTTATCTTACTTCCAAAAACTATTTCGCTAACTTGTTTTGATGAATCAGTACTCCGCTTAAAGACAATAGCTTTGTTTGGGTTGAAGAAAAACAATTCTTCACTAATTATAGCATCATTATTTAATTCAAGTTTGTATAAATATTTAACTTCATTTTGAATGAATTCAATAGAAAAATGTGAGTTTTCCTTTGATGTTTTTGTGTCAAATAAAAAAGGTTGAAAGTTTAAAGAGTCTGTTTTTTTATCTAAAGGGTCTATAGTTAAATCCCTTATAAATTTAATTGCTCGTAAAATGGTTGTTTTTCCAGAAGCATTAGAACCGTAAATAATACCCAACTTAAGTAGTCTTAAATCTGGTTTTGGTTGAATGATGTAGTAATCTTCTAATTCAAGAGAACTTGTCGCTTCAAAAGAAAGTGTTATCTCTTCTTTAATTGAGCGAAAATTTTTAACTGAAAAGTTAATTAACATAATTTATTTTGCTTTGATATTGTAAACTACTTGCAAATATAGCTTGAAAAATTGTTTTTAAGCCATTTTTATCAATTAAAATGCCTTTCATTTAATTTAAGAGTTTGAAAAGGAGGGTTGTCTTTACTGTAATTTAATGAAACACAACGCCACGCTATGTTTAGTGCGTGAAGCTTTTTAGATGCCCCGAAACTAATAATTTTTGCGGAGCTAACCTCGCCCGCTGCCAACTTTAAATCCCACCAACCCCAGATTCGCACGCCAAGAATGCAGCTTGGCATTTTTAACAGACACCCAAATAGCAAAAATTATGGCACCTTCCCACAGCACTTTTTAAGTCCCCTGAGAACCTAGCCGTTCGAGCATTAAATATAGGAAATGTTGTATGCCGTTTTATTTTTGTATTAGCCCTATTTTTTTGGAGCGTTGCTCGATGAAATAATCATGATTAAAAGAAAAGATGTCAATTCTATCTTCGTGAATTACATGTAAATGATTTTCAAAATCAATTGACCTAGGATAAACTCTCCATCTCACTGGAATTTCTTTGATTTCAAAAAATGACCCATCACTTCCTATGACTATTAAACCAGAATCTGTTTCAATAATAGTTCCAAAGAGACATACTTTTGATTCTAAAACACTTTTAATTTTTCTTGTCAATGGTATTCTTTCAACTTCACCAAAAAGACTTTCTCCTTCATTTTCCTTTGCGTAATTGTTAAAGCGAATCATAAGAAGTTCATTTTCGAGAGACTTATATATTTTGTCACCTCCACCCCAAACCAATCCATTTTCGGAGCTATACTCTTGGAATATAGATTCAACACTTTCTTCGCGCTCCTTCTTTCTAACGAAGCCGACATTTCTATCGCCTGACCATTTAAAAATGGACATATAAGAACCTGATATGTCACTACTACTAAATATACTTAGATTACTCCAATCTGAAAAAAGAGAATGCTTTTCACTTAACTGACTAATTTCTTTTTCAACTTTTAGGCCTCTAAACATAATGTTAGATAAATCATATTCCTTCTCTTTGTTTGAATATTGAAACAGTCCGTCACTTCCTGCTGAAATAGCTATAGAAGCATAATTATTAGCAGATATTGCAAGTAATTTCGCATCAAATAATTTTATTGGTCTTGAACTTATTGGATACTTATTAGATTTAGGCCTGTGTGCAGTAGAACTCCATAATCCAGAATCTGTGATAGAATAAATTTTATTTGAAGATATTTCAGAGTCAATAGGAAAGCTATCAAATGGATTCTCCATTTCACCAATTATGCAACTTTTAATATCATCAATAGAAAATTGAATTACTTTATCCTCAAGTCGATTGAATTTATTGAGTAGTACAGATTTGAACTCTGAGTCATTGAAAATATCATTGTACCGATATAGATAACTACTCTTTATGAAGGCACATTCAAAAGCTAATTGATTATTTTCTTCTATTTCAATTTTATGAATTATTTCATTCCAATTATAAACTGTTAACTTACCTTCAAAGTCAAATAAATATAGTCTGCCCCTATATATTTGACAATCCCAAAACTCTCCGAAAATACTAATTTTTAAAGGTTGCATTTTTTTCCTTTTTTGATTTTTAATATCTGATGCTTTTCAATTAAGCCTTCATTATACCATTTTTTTAGTATTGAGGTTGATGGTATATCTTGAATTTTTCTTCTATAATCAGCTGGGTATCCATGCCAAGTATTGTTTTTATTACTATCAATAAACTTGGACATAAACAAAGACTCAGATTGTGGGTTTTTGCCTAGTTCCATTAATTTATTGCCATTTGCAATCAATCCCCAACCCTCATCGTTAATAAGCCATTCTTTTTCTTCCGAATTTATAAAGCATTGAAATTCTTTTATTCGTGGAATTGTCCATTTTGCTTTTGTCGGAAGACTTGAATTTCTGTGATATGAAACGACAATGTACCAAAGGTCTTTTTTTTCTAATTTAATTATTTCATCAAGTTTAATTCTCATAGATTGTTAATTCTGAAAGCCAACTGTTAGTGTCTCTGGTTTTTAGTTATTTTTTTTGTCTTTTTCGGCTAATTATACCTTAGCTATAAGTAATTATTTTCTTTCCCGTAAAAGTGGGAATGGCATACAACGCGAGTGTATGAAATGTGCACTCGGTTTTAAGTTGAGTTAAAAGTAATAATTTTTGAGAGGCATCCCAAGTTAAACAATGTCGAAGAAGTAAAACCTTACCAAGCCCAGAGCAAGAATGCAGCTTGCTAAATAGCTTTTTTAAAAACTGTTAGCAAAAATTATGGCACTAACTAACAAAGTAAACAGATAACTAACCAAGATAGCAAGAGGCATATTTTATACACCTTGTTAGGTGCTGTTATTTTACAGAAACAAAGGATAAAAGCTAAAGCTCCAAAATCCGAAGGGTAACAAGCAAATAGAATAGGGGCTTGAGTGTAGCAGAAAAGTAACTTGTGGAGTCCACTTACAGTACTAAAAGTTGGAGCATAGCAGCAGTACAAAAGCAAAAAGTAGAGCTAAAAAACCTTAGCTTACAAATAGTAAAAATAGTGCAGACTGTTTGGTACTAAGTTTTAAGTAGAAAATGGCTTAAACGCTATCGAAAACGCCTGAAATAGATAACTAAACTATTTTAACGTTTAAAGAACTAAAAAGTAAATTTCATCTCTTGCTCCAAACCAAAAAGATAGCGGGCTTTTATTATTTTACAGAAAAGTAAGAGAAATTTAAAAACCAAAGAAGAAAATTTGAAATTGCATCCTAACGGTTAGTATATGGAAAGTAGGGCAGTATAAAGCACTGAACTTTCAGTTTTGCACTTAGCCAAGCTAAACATTTTTATATTTAATTTTCTTGTCAATATCATAAATTTTAGCTTGGCGGACTTTATTAAAAGCATCAAACCTTGATTAACCACTGAACGCCCTATTTTCTATATACAGTGTTACCCACCGTTTTTTCCGTTTGTGGAGCGTTGGCAAAGGGCATACTCTTTGATAAGTTTTGGCTCGTGCGGTTGGCTTTTGAGCGACTTGGCAATGTGTATGACTTTAAGCGTTGGCTATTTCAAGTAAATTTCATCTTTCACGTAACTTGCATTTAACCAAAAACAGTGCTTGGTATATTCTGTAGCACTTGTTAGCTTATCTTTTACTGGTAAGCTATAACAATCGTCTTTGTCTCTTGCGTGTGGTCTTACGTGGCTAATTCTATTTTCTGTTTTTTTAGGGAAATACGTTTTTCGTATTCCTTTGTCTGTTATTTCGCTAATTATTTTTCCTTTTCCTATTGTTTCTACTGTTTTGTCCCAGACTTGTTTGGCTTCTTCTATGTCAGAATAAGGCATATTCCAAAATTTCACTTTTTTTAATGTTAGAATATCATTTTCAAACTGGTAGAAAACAAAAAAGAACTTTTGTTCCAAAATGTGTTTGAAATCACTTTCCTCCCAATCTAATTCAATAATTTCCTCATATTTGAAATTTGGAAAGGAAATATCCTCTTTAGGTAAATTGTTTTCTTTTAGTCTGATGGTTTTTACTTGAATATCTGCTTTTTCAAACTCTTCAATCTTTTTGTTTAAACCAATTCCTAAAATTGCTTTGGTAAGATTTGCAAAATAACTTTTTGCAGTCCTGTTTAATTCAAGATTGAAATGCTCTTCAATTTCAACTGAGGTTTTACCGTAAAAGGGTTCAAATTTTGAAATTACAATTTCCTCAATTGATGGTAAATGTTCAAATATTGTTTCTTGAGTTAGAATTTTACCGTAAACGGCTTGTTCTTCTTGGGCAATATTTGCTATAATGTGGTTTACATATCCTTGTTTTAAAGAATACGCTCTTTGTTTTGCTTGAACTTCATTAAATGGCTGATTTCTTAATGATTTTTCAGCTGTTGACCCTTTGGTGCAAGCACCTAAATAAAATGTGTCTCCTTCTGATAATTCGTGTGCTTTTCCGTCTTTTATTTTTTGATTAATTGTTTCCCAATCTCTTTTTATTATTAGTAAATCTTGATTAGGATATTTCCAATCATCTACAAGTTTGATTAGATAATCTAGTAAATCTTTTTCCTTGTCGTGTAAATAGAAAATCAACAATAAATGAGCATTTTTTTTCCAAAATGAACTCTCTTCAAAGTTCTCCTTGTGAACTTCTAAATAGTTGATAATGTTTAAGACAAGTCTTTCTTTTGAACGATAGTCTCCATTTTTAAGTGTTTTTAATGGACTTGATTTTAATTCCATTCCTACTTGAACAAAATCAGCTTCTGCTTTAGAGTTAGGCTCGTAGCCGAAATAGAATTTTTCAAGTAATTGTCCAAAATTCCCTTTACCTTTATATCCGTGATTTTCAATTTCTTTTCCGCACTTTTCTCTTAAGGTGTAACCTTTAAGTTCTTTTGCATAAGAAACAATTGAATTGACTGAGCTTGGATCAAACATATTATTCATTGTCACAAATATAGTTGAAACTATGCACTTTAGTGCATTTCGCTTTAGCTTCTAAAAACTTTATCTTTGTGCGATGGATTCTTATCAGCGCTCAAATGGGCATACAGTTTCTCGATTAAC
>Ga0256845_1003785_pt1 | contig 10042 bp, 6 predicted proteins | sample RiftiametaG_FD_189101 | JGI IMG/M metagenome (GOLD analysis project Ga0256845, IMG submission 189101) | Tube worm associated microbial communities from hydrothermal vent at the East Pacific Rise, Pacific Ocean - Riftia | ecosystem: Host-associated > Annelida > Integument > Unclassified ... | reverse complement strand
CCTCTCCCTTCGCCTCCCCCTCTCCAATGCGCTTGGGCGCATCGAGGTCCTCGGGGGTCGCCGCGGCGGCCTTCTCCCGAGCCTCACGCTCGCGCGCTTCAGCGGCCAGCGCCTCCGGGTCTGGATCTGCGAACTCGGGCAGACGAGTGTGGAGGTAGGCCGCGCTGGCCTGACGCAGCTCGGTGTAGTCGGGGTGTCCGCCCCCGACCTCTGCGCCCTCGACGATCCAATCGAGAAGTTGGCTGTCTCCACCACCCCCCGTGATCCCCAGCTCGCGGCGAAGCTGGGCCCGGGTCTCGGGCGCCGACAGGGCCTTTTGAAAGCGGAAGGCCAGCGTGGACACGCCGAGCCACCCCTTGAAGTCCGTCAGCGAACGCCGCGAATCCAAGAGCACACGCAACTCCGGCAGCTGTTGGGCGACCCACTCGGGACCGAAGTCGGCGAAGGACTTGAACACGAGGCTCACCGCCAGCGAATCCTCGGGGTCCTCACTGAAGGCGGTAGGACAGTTGAAGTCGAGCTTCAGCCCCATCTCCGCCATGACCGCCCCGAGGTTACTGCGCTCGATCTTGACTGGGATCCGCTCCTCCAAAGGCCGGTCGTCCTCGGTCCCCGTATAGTCGCCGATAACCAAGATCTTGAGCGGGAGCTCCTTCTCCTTCGAGGTCTCGTTGTCGCGATAGATCAGGTTGACGCGGTCACGAACGGGCGAGCTCTGCTTGGCCATCGGAATCTCAATAGGTCGGCGCGAGGCCGTCGATGAGCATCGCACCGCTTTGGCCGGGTCGCTCGATGACGGTGCGTTGTTGAGGCGTGAGCAGCCGCTCCCCCTGAGCGACCTGGACTTCGTCGTCCGCGACCAAGGGCCAGATCTTCTCGTCGAAGGTCCCCGGTGTCCCGAGCACGCCCAAGAGCTTGGGCGAGGGCGTGCCCAGGCTCAGGAGCATGCGAAATTGCCGCTGTGACCACATGAACGAAGGTGGCGCCCTCCACCTCAAGATCCGACCCGCGAGCTCGAGCCAAAACACGAGCTCGGCGTCCGAGGTCACGGGGCAGTCGAGGGTCACGCTCTGCCCGTCGCGGGGGGGGTGCCCAGCAACGCGATAGCAGCCGTTGAGCAGCATCCCGATGCCGTAGAAATGGTCGCCCTGCCACCGGTCGCCCTCGGGGTTGCCCGTCGGTCGACAAAAGAGGCGATCGAGGAGCTCGTCCGAGGAGACGTTGGCCAGGGCCTGCCAGCCGTGCTCGTGCGCGGCCTGGATGTCAGCTTGGCTCGGCACGGGAAGCCGCTCGAGCAGCCCCCCCAGCTCGCTCGGATCGCTCTCGTCGATGCCGTCGAGCAGCTCGTTCGCGGCTTGAAAAAAGGTCGCGTAGGCCCTCGGCAAGCCGACGAAGTTACGGACGCAGCTCGGCCCGTCGATCTGATGAAACACGGCGAGGGGGAACTCGCGCCCGACCCCGTCTTCGCTGCCCCGCATGACCCCGACCAGAAACCCGGTCCCCGTGGGATCTCGGAACAGGAAGGGCAGCGACTCGGGCGGCAGATGAGCCCGCATCGAGGGCAGGGTCATCACGCTCTGGCGCAGCCACTCGTCGAGGGCCCCGACCACAGGAGCCCCGATATTGACGCGGACAAAATCGCGCTGAGAGGGCGTCTTGCCGAACAGGCCGACCGTGCTCACTCCGCCGGCTCCTCAGATTTACAGGAGTAGCCCGTGACCACCGACTTGGGCACACGCAGCTTGGAGAACAGGCCCAGGTACTTCGCGCTCCCGCGTGAGGGCACACCGAACAGGGGCGTCTCGGCCCGCTTGGGTCGCAGCCGGATGGTGATCACCCCGACCTGCTGATCACTGAGATCCCACTTGATCGAGTAGACCTGCTGGCCCGCCGAACCGCTGACTGTGGCCTCGGAGAGCAGGCGCCAAAAGCCCCAGTCTCCCTTGCGTACGACGTCACCGTTGCGACCCACGCCCTTGGCCTTGATGCTCGCCCCCGGATCGCCCTCGGTCCCGGGCCAGACCATGGGCTTCCAGGTCTGGGGCCCGTTTCGGTAGCTGACCTTCGAGCCGTCCACGCTCAGGGTGATCTCGGAGACCCCCGGCGTGCCGTCGATCTGGACCTCGAACTCGAACTTGGGATCGGTGGCCCCCGGCGGGAACATGACCACGCCTATATCCGAGACCTGGGTCAGGTAGTCGGGCAAGCGCGGGTTGTAGGACACGGTCGTCGCCGCCCCACGTTTGACGATCTTGAAGGACTTCCCGTTTTGCTGGATCTGGTTGGCCAGCGACGCGGTGTAGAACTCCCAGACGGGGCCCTGGTCCTTGGCGAACCAGACGCTGAGATCGCCCAGAGGCAAGTCGTAGCCCTTGGGGTTGAAGGGGTACTTGGTCGCCACCGACTCCATCCAGGGGTCGTAGACCGAGCTGCACCACGAGCCGCCCAAGCCCGCGGCCTGACCACCCTCGACCACACCGCGAACAGCGTCGAAGGGGGGACGCAAGATGTTGTCGAAACGACTGCGCCACGGTTCGCGCTGTTCGGCGATCTGGCCCTTGACCACGTTGGTCGTGACCTTGAGCTTCTTGCCCAGGCCGTTGAGCTCGGCGCTGTCGTCGACGGCCGCCTGCAGGGAGTCGCGGACCGCCGCGAGCTGTTCCGCATAGATATCGATCTGGAGAGCACCGGCGGCCGCGGGCGGCCCATCACCGTCGCCTCCGCCCCCAGTGTCGACGTCGATTCCAAAGCCCACGAAGGGCAGGAAGTGCTTTTGGACGTCCCGGCGCTCGAACAGAGATCGAGCCCCGCCCTCTCCGCCCTCGGCCTCGATCTTTTCGCGGACGTCGGCAGGGATCTGGTCGAACCAGGGCTTGTCACCCGGCGCGCGCTCCTCGTCCTTGAGCTCCGTGTGCCACCCGACTTGGGTCAGGATCACCCGCAGCGGCGTGCCGGCCCGGGCCAGGTCTTGGAACATGGTCAGCGAGCCGACCAGGTCCTCCGCCGGCTCCACGTAGATCTTGGCGACGAACTGGTCCCACTCCTTGATGTACTGATCGAAGTAGCGCGAGCGCAGGCGGTAGCGCTCCTCCATGCCCCGCTCGCGGGCCTCCCTCTCGGTCAGGCCGAGCACCCACTCGTCGCCCTTGAACTCACCCTGCGGCTTGTCCAGTTCGGAGCGGGTGTACTTCTCCCAGCCCTGCCGCGTAAACGCGCCACGGATCCGCATCCCGCCATTTTTGTAGACCGAGGTCCCGAGCTTCATCGATGCCAGGGTCACGCTCTTGACCCCATCGACCTCGCCCGCCGCACGAATGAGCTCCGCGAGCAGAGCCTCGGTGCGATCGCTGCGCTTGAGGATCTCTTGGACCCGCTTGACCAGAACCTCGTCCTGCTCGATCTGGAGCGAGGGATCCTCGCGCAAGATCCGGACGAACTCGGAGGTCATCGTCGCCATTTTCTTGTAGGAGTCGGTCTCCTTGTCGATGAGCAGGGCCCCCCCCCACCACGAAGCGACTCGAGAGGACAGCCATACGTCTTGGGTGGCCCGCTCGGCGTCGAGCTTCTCGCTGGTGCTCTTGTAGTCGGAGAGCTCGCCCGAGAGCAGCAGGTAGGCCCGCAGAGACTCGAAGGCCTGGCTCGACTCGTCCACCGGAGGCTCGTCCTCGTCGGTGGGATAGCGGTTGGCGAAGTTCGTCAGGTCGAGCTTGCGCTCGTCCATCAGCGGGACGATCAGCGACTCGCGGACGGCCCGACCGAACAGACTACGCGCCGGGTCGAGCAGGACCTCGCCCTGATACATCCCCCACCGGAGCTTGACCGGCGTGCTGTCGTGCTCGAAGTCGTAGACCTTGTCCTGGGCCTTGTACATCGGCCACAGGCCCGCGATGTTGGCGATCGTCGCCGACTCGTCCTTGGCCTCCTCCTCGATCTTGTCGACGGCATCACCCATCTCGCCGATGACCTCTCGGTTGGCCCGCATGGAGCGAACCGGGAGCACGGCCGTACCGACCGCGGCCGAGAAGATCACGCCTGCCCCGGCCCACTTGATGATCTGGGACTTGCGGACGTGTTTGGCGCTGCGCCGGGCGAGCTCTCGATCGGCGAAGATCACCTTGTTGAACAGATTGCCCAAGAAGTAGCTGCGCGCTTCCACTTGAGGGCTGCCGACGAGCGCGCTGGACTGCATGCCGAAGGCCTGGGCCATGGAGCCCATGAGCCTGTCGATGGGCCGGCCCTCCTGGGTGCCGCTGGTGAAGTAGCAGCCCCGCAACATGGGCGTGTCGGCGTAGACGTTGGTCGTGAACAGGAGCCCGATGAAGCTCGCCAGGTTCTCGCGCAGGACCTCGAAGTGCTGGGGGAACTCGTAGATCTTGCCCCGGGCCTCGATCCGGCGCTCCTCCCCCATTCGACGCAAGGAGCGTTGTTCGGTGCGATCGGCGAGCCGGTCGAACTGGTCGCAGAAGGTCCCCACTGGGTCGACGCCCGCGTAGGCACCCGTGACCGGCAAGGTGAAGCCGAAGATCTGCTTGCGCTCGCTCTTGCCCATCTCCGAGTACATCTCGATGAAGCCGGGCAGGAGGTCGCACTTCGTGAACAGAACGTAGACCGGCACCGACATCTCGAGGTGCTTGGTGACCTCGTCGATGCGCGCCCGGATCTTGATCGACATGGTGTTGATCTCGTCCTCGCTGGCGAGCGCCAGGTCCGAGACCGCCACGGCCAAGAGAATGCCGTTGATGGGTCGCTTGGGCCGGGTCTCCTTGAGCAGATCGAGGAACGCCATCCACTCGTCTCGGTCTGTGTCCTCGGTGGTGTAGCGCCCCGCCGTGTCGACGATGACGGCCTGGTTGGTCATCCACCAGTCACAGTTTCGCGTGCCACCGATGCCCTTGACCGCGCCACCGCCCCGCTCGGAGAGGTAGGGGAACTGGAGCCCCGAGTTGCGCAGCGCCGTGCTCTTACCGACCCCCGGAGGGCCGATGATCATGTACCAAGGCAGGGCGTAGAGCGCCTCCTTGCCCAATTTCGAGGTCTTGAGCGCACCGACGGCCTTGTTGAACTCGCTCGACATCGCGTTGATGTCGGCGGCCATGTCCGGGCGGGCGCCCGCGGCTTGGGCCGCCCCCTGCTTGGCCAGCGCCTTCTCGATCTTGTCTGCCGCACGCCGGGCCTTGAAGATCCCCCACAAGATAATCGCAACCAGGATCAGGACGATGAGGATCGTCGCTACCACCGCGATCCACATGGGCAGCTTGAGGAACCACCACAGCCCCCAAACGACGACGATCAGGAGCGCGGCGAAGATGTACTTCAGGAAGCTCATGGTGTGTCCGCCTTCATGAGCGGGCCCATCCGCTCGACGACGTTCTCACTTTGGTTGTCGAGGCCGATCCTCAGCACGATCAACAGGCCCAGCGAGAACAAGAGGAAGAACAGGGCGATCCAGATCGCGGGGATCCGCCCAGCTCGGCCCATGTCTTCCTTGGGTCGCAGGGGCTGCACAGACAGCGCCTGCTCTTTGAGGTTGTTGCGCAGCGCCTCTTTGACCCGGCGCAAGATCGCGTCGAGTTCGAGCTCGCCGCCACGAATCGCGAACTTGCCCTGGAAGCCCAGCAGCAGGCACAAATAGTAGATTCGGAGGATATCGACCCGCCCCGGGTCGCTCATGACCGCGTTGAGGCGGTGGAAGAAGCCCTCACCAGCGAGGTTCTCGTTGAAGTAGTGGAGCTGGAGCGGCCGCTGCATCCAAAAATCGCGGATCGAGCCGCCCTTGTGCAGGGCGACCTCATCGGCGAGCGCGACGATGGCGTAGGCCATATCGACGACATCGACCTCGTCATAGCCGCTCTCCCGCGCCAGCGAGAGCATCTGGTCGATGAAGCCACACAGGCGTTGGTAGGGCAGCTGGGGCGAGACGGCCGACGATGCGTCGAGCGCTCGGAACTGAACCAACGCGTTGAAACAGTCCTTGGTGACCTCGTTGATGCGTTCCATATCGAATTACTTCGCTCGGATCGCGCCCTCGGTCACGACCGAGGGCGCGATCCAGTCAGCCCTCGGTCCTCGGGATACCCAGCAGAGTCAAGGTCGCCCGCTTGGGATCGAAGGGCGGCGGCACATAGATCGAGATCGTCCGCTCGGCGAGGACGTCCCGCCAATAGCGATCGTCCTTTTTGATCATGAAGTAGACCTGCCCCGGCTTGATGGAGATCTCTGTGGGCGGGCGGTGGGTGGGCACCAGCGGCACACCGGGCGTCGCCGCCTTCACGATGCTGCTGATCTGCTTCCAAGACGACATCTTGGACAGCTGGGGGAGCTTGTTGGCGACCTGCTGCTCGGGCGAGTCGGACTCGACCGCCAACACCCAGTCGCGACAGTCGACCATGCGCTGCTCCGAGAGCCGACCGATCCACATCCCGTCTTCCCGGGCCTCGAGCGGGATCTTGATGCTCATGTCCTTGACCGCGGCGCCCAGCATGGTCTTGATGTGCTGGAACATGACGGTGAAGCAGCCCCGCATGTCGAGGTACTGAAAGCGGGGGAAGGTCGTCGGATCGACCTCGCCCGTGAAACTCGACAGCCCGCCTGCGTAGTTGAGCAGCATCAAGTAGGCCGCCAACGACGAGGTCTTGGCCTCTTCGCTGGTGTGCTTGAGCAGGGGGATGCCCGTGTTGATGGCGTTGAGCAGCAGATAGCGGGTCACGTCGGCGGCCGCGAACTCGATGCTCGAGGCATCGCGCTGGCGACGGCCGGCCGTGAGCCCGCGCTGCTTGACCACCGAGAGGCTCAGCAGCTCGCGCAGGCCGGCCATGATCACGGGTGAGGCCCCGATGTTGAGCACCGGCGGGATGTAGCTGTCGGAGAGGGTGAAGGAGCCGTCCTCGTCCCGGACCAGCTCCGCGATCTTGAGCTTGATGTGGTCCTCGTCCTTCTCGTCGCCGAAGAGCAGCACGGGCGCCGGCTGACCGAAGTCGATGTCGCGCACGTTCTTGCTCATGGACAGATCGCCCACCGACTTGCTCACGGTCAGGTAGCGGCCACGCCACTCGCTGTCGAGCTCATGGAAGTTGGCGACGCCCGGGCGCAGCTTGGGGATCCCGATCGCGACCTCCAGCTTCTTCGAGGTCGCCGGAAAGTGATCGCCGATCGTCCGCGACCCGACATCGAGGTCGCCACGAATATCGAGGCCGTCCGGCATCACCCCCTCGAAGCGAGTCAGCTGGAGGCGGCCGCTCTTGAGCGCGCCGGCGTCGAACTCGATGTTCTGCACACCCCAAGTCAGGGGCGTCGAGGCGGCCAGGCGCTCATGGAGGACCTGAGACTCATAGAGTTCCTGCTGCTGGAGGTGCTGAGGGGTGATCAACATCCCCTCACGCCAGATCACGCGGTCATGGTGCTGCTTGCGGGTCATGGTGTTCTCGCGTTCGCCGAGGGCCTACTTGCCCTCGTCCTTTTTGTCGTCTTTGTCGTCTTTGTCGGACGAAGAGCTCGTTTTGGCCGTGTAGAGGGGGGTACAGGTCCCCTCGATCTTGCCCTTGTCGAAACCCGGGGGCACGGACTTCCCCCCGTCGATCTGGTTGCGCTCGAGCATGAGGTACATGCAGGGCTGGCCGAGGTCGTTCGGATCTTTGCCCGCCCGCTTGTTTTCGCAGGCCTGCTTTCCGTAGGTGTCCGGGACCTTGTAGACCCGGAACCAGGTGTTGCCCACGGGCTGCTGAAAGCCACCCACAGCGAGGAAGTAGCGGGCGTCCGCCTCCAGAGTCATGGGGATGATCTCGCTGCCCTCGGGGAAGACCGTGAACTCCTTCTCCGAGATGTACTCGTCACCGAGCACCTCCTCGGCGTTGTTCCACAGCTCCCCCACATCGAGGCTGCGCGTGGCCAGATCCCCCGTGAGTTGATAGACGCGGATGACCGTCGACAGGGGGTTGCCCTCCTCATCGAGGTTGAGGTCCTCGGAGGCCTGGACCAGAACAGTGACCTCTTCGAAGCTGAAGTCTTCGGGGTCGCAGCTCTCCCTTTCGTTCTTCTTTTTACAGGCGCCCAGGGTGAGGGAGGCACACAAGCCCAAGATCAGGCCCAGCGGGAGGGCACGACGAAAACCGGGGACGGCGTTGATGAGGGACATTGGTGCGATGCGAGGGTGAGAACCGGAGCCAGAGGAAAGGTGAGCGTAGGAATGAGCGAGAGGCAGGCGCTCGTGCGCCCCGCCTCATGCTTTGGCCAGCGCGGTCAGGCGCGCCGGGTCGAAGGTTACACCCCGACGCCCCATCTCGGCCACGCAAGCAGGGTCGGCGTGGTGACGCCACACCGACTCGGTGTTGGGTCGAGAGAGGAGCAAGCGAGGCGTGCCGTGGTTATCGAATTCAGCCACCGAGATGACCGCCTCGCCCCCACCCGGGCGGGGCGAGAGGGTCAGGACCAGGTCGAAAGCCGAGGCGACCAAGCGGGCCAGCCCATCGCGGTGACTGCCGAAGCCCCCGAGCGCCAGACCCTCCACACAGACAGCGCGAGCGGCCGCAGCATCGGAGGCTTGGACGCTGAGCACCAGCTGGCTCAGCCCATCCTGAAAGCCCGACCAGAGGCTGGCCATGCCTGCGCCCCGGCCCCTGTGGACCAACAAGCGACCGGCCCCGGCATCGATCGCCAGGCGCACCGAGGCCGCGCCCATACCCGGCTCGACGTCGAAGACCATGGCCCCGTTTGGAGGCGCGATCCTGCCTCCGGTGCGGATCACGGCCAAACGCGAAGCATCGATGTTGCCCAGCTCATGGCCTATGGCCGACATCAGAGGGGCGCCGTCGCAGCCCTCGCCGAGGCACACGAGCACACTCCCGCGGGCGCGAGCGACCGCGATGAGCAGCTCGGCCAGGGCTGGCGGGAGCATGGCCTCGGCGACGACATCGACGAGGCCACCGACCCCGGCCCGGGTCGGTCGCTGGATCACGACCACCGGGCCCCCGGGCGCCACGCTGGCGTGGGCTCCCCGAATATGCGTGCCGTCGGCGAGATGTAGATCGAGCCACGGCTTGCCCCGGTTCCAGCGAAACGAGGGCCCAGCCAGGCGACGCAGGGCCATCGCCACAGCCTCTGGTCCCGAGAATCCCGCGGGCAGTCGCTCTCGGCCGTGACCGCGATCGACCCAGACCTGGTGCGGGCCACGGATCAGCATCTCGGTGACCGCCGGATCGTCCATGGCCTCGGTCAGGGGACCGTAGGCAAAGAGCTCGAGCAACAGGGCCGCAGCCTCGGACTCGATATCGTCGAAGTCGTGCTCGGGGTGCTCCTTGTCGAGCACCGCGAGCCGACGCTTGGCCCCCACCCGGGCGGCCTTGCGTCGCTTCTCGCTGTCCTCGGGCACCTGGCCCTCGACGACTCCCAGATCGGAGAGCATGTCCAAGAGCACGCCCGCCCGAGCGAGGTAGTCGGGCGGACTCCGGCGCTGGATCTTGTCCAGAGCGATCCCTAGTTCACCCTTGCGGCGAGGTTTGGGCAGGGCGGCGAAAGTCCGGGTCGCCGCAGACTCACTCGGCGGAGCGGGTGGAGGACCGCTCCGCCCAGCCGGCGCACTCGATGGAGCCGGCGCACTCGATGGAGCCGGCGCGCTCGATGGAGCCGGCGCGCTCGATGGAGCCGGCGCGCTCGATGGAGCCGGCGCGCTCGATGGAGCCGGCGCACTCGATGGAGCCGGCGCGCTCGATGGCACGGGCGCTGGAGCCGGTGCACTCGATGGCGCGGGTGCACTCGCTGGAGCCGGTGCGCTGTCCACATGCTGGGCCCCCAGACCGGGCGGCCCTTCCATAATACTCGGTGCTCCCAAACCGGGCGGTGCTCCCAAACCGGGCGGTGCTCCCAAACCGGGCGGCCCTCCCAAACCGGGCGGCCCTCCCAAACCGGGCGGCCCTTCCATGCTCGGCGGTCCCCCCAGGCCGGGCGGCCCTTCCATGCTCGACGGTCCTCCCAGGCCGGGCGGCCCTTCCATGCTCGGCGGTCCTCCCAGACCGGGCGGCCCTTCCATGCTCGGTGGTCCTCCCAGACC
>Ga0256845_1003784_pt1 | contig 10043 bp, 7 predicted proteins | sample RiftiametaG_FD_189101 | JGI IMG/M metagenome (GOLD analysis project Ga0256845, IMG submission 189101) | Tube worm associated microbial communities from hydrothermal vent at the East Pacific Rise, Pacific Ocean - Riftia | ecosystem: Host-associated > Annelida > Integument > Unclassified ... | reverse complement strand
GTTTAATCCTTTCTTGGGGCGAAGTATTCTTCCCAGCCTTTGGGCTTCCTCCTGGCGGGAACCGAAAGTGCCGCTTATCTGAATTGCCACACCTGCGTCAGGGAGGTCTACAGAGAAGTTCGCTACTTTGGAAACTGCCAGTGCTCTGATTTTTCCGGCACGGAAATCATTGAAGAGCTGATCTCTTTTCTTCTGGGGTGTTGAACCTGTAAGTGATGGAATTCCGAGGGCTTTGCCTACTTCCTTCACCTGCGAAACATACATTCCAATCACAAGAATCTGCTCATCAGGAAACTGCGTGATGAGTTTTTTTATAATCGGCAGTTTATCGGGATTTTCGGAAGCTATTCTAAATTGTGCTCTGGCGTTGGACACTGCGTAGTGCATTCTGAGGTTTTCCGGCATTGGTACCAGTATTTCTGTGCATATTGCTTTCGCGATCCATCCGTCGTGTTCAAGTTCTTTCCACGGCACATCCGCCTTTTTGGGGCCGATGAGAGCAAACACATCATCTTCAAGCCCGTCTTCACGTACAAGAGTGGCAGTAAGGCCAAGACGCCGTCTTGCCTGCAATCCGGCAGTTGCCTGGAAAACAGGTGCAGGAAGCAGATGTACCTCATCGTAGATGATCAGGCCCCAGTTTCGTTCGTCAAACAGCTCCATGTGTTTGAATTCGTCTTCCCTGCTTCTGCGGTAGGTCATTATCTGATAAGTGGAAACTGTTACAGGCTTTATTTCCTTCTTTCGCCCGCTGTATTCGCCTATCTGATCCTCTGTCAGTGTGGTTTTATCAAGCAGTTCAGATATCCACTGCCGTACAGCTGTAACATTTGTAGCGAGAACAAGAGTTGACGCCTGAACTCTTTCCATTATGGCAGCACCAATAATGGTTTTACCTGCTCCGCAGGGCAGCACAACAACACCGGAACCGCCACTGTCTGACCCTCCGGCGTGAAACAGATCAACGGATGTACTCTGGTAAGGTCGCAGGGCAAAGGGGAGACCTGCAAGAGTGCAGTCACGCAGACTGAAAGAAAGGTTTTCACCGGCGGTGTATCCGGCAAGATCTTCAGCAGGGTAGCCGATCTTTATCAGAGCCTGCTTGAGCCTTCCCCTGTTGTCACGATCCACTGCAAAGGAACCGTCTTTGTGTTGTTTCCCCAGGAAAGGAGTTACCTGCCGGTTAAGGGAAATCTCCATGGCCAGAGCACGGTCATCTGTAACCAGCTGAAGGTCAGCACCCTGTTTGATTATCTTCAAACGTCCGTAACGGGAAGCAAATTCGTTTATTTCGATCAGTACATGTGAAGGTACTTTGTACTTGGAATAACCTGTGAGTGTACCGGTAATTTCGTCAACTTCCACACCGGAAGCACATGCATTCCAGATGGAAAGCGGTGTGATACGGTATGTGTGAATGTGTTCAGGAGATTTTACCAGTTCTGCGAAACGCAGCAGTTTGTTGCGTGCCTCGAGGTAAAGAGGGTTATCAACCTCAACAAGAACCGTATGGTCTCCCTGAACAATCAGTGGATTCGCTGGATTGAAGTCGCTCATTTCGGCAGAATATATCCCTTCCTGCGCAGTTTTGTTCTGAATGCTTTCTCATTTTTCCCGGCAACAACAACGCAGGAGTCTCCTGCAGGGAGGCAGATCTTTTTAAGCGAGCTGTCTGATGTGATTGCGGCGGCAGTTACCGAATCTTTACACCTCACAAGAAATGCATCACTGACAGACACTATGGATTCTATTCTGTTTACAATATCATCCAGAAAAACTGCGAGGGTATTGGGCAGGCTGTTCTCACTGTGGCTTTCAATGAATTCAATAAGTTCATGGATGGAGTGCCCCTGCTCAATGCTCAGCAGTATTTTTTCTTTGCTTACCTTCCAGACCATGTCGGAAGTTTTCTCTGCAAACATTTCGAGTGAATACTGTTCCGCAGCAGAAAGAGTGGAATCGCCTGCAACGAGTTCCATGTTTGATTGAACTTTGAAATACCGTCGCTCCTGTGCTGCAGGAGGCGTGTATGAATCGCTTACTCCAAGACAGCAGGCACCGAGAGAGTTGAGTCTGACATACAACAGGCCGTCATACCGGCTGCAGAATAAGCGATCTGCGCAGTCATCAAACTCAGGCAGGAGGCGATGGGGATACACATAGGCAACATCCAGAAGCCCCAGAGTTGCCAGGTATTCGAACAGAAACACCCTGGTGTATACCTTTTCCAGCTTTCCCTCATTGCCTGCATAACCGAGACTTCCATAGTGCTTTTCCCCGATGTACAGATTCCACATGTTTTCCGACACTGTAAACGAGTTATCCGAGGCGAGCTGGAACCGGCACACCTCTTTGAAGGATATCCATTTTTCCGCAGGCCATTCGTAAATTGCGGCCAGCAGGCTCGACCTCCTGAAATCGGGATCAGTCAAGCCTCTTTTTCCTTTGCCTGTTTGCCCTCTGATTGTTGGAACCCGGCTCAGCTCATCGTATTTAACATTGTCCAGATAAGACCAAATACCGGAAACAAACTCATCAATGTCCCCGCTCATTGCTTTCCTGCCGGAGGGGGAAAGCTTCAGCTTGCCTTTGGAGTATCTGCTCCAGCCACAGTGCTGCACAAGTATTCCCCACGCATATGCCCGAACTGCTCCTGCTGCCTGGTAGTGGGGATCTGAAATAACATTGGGATCTTCCAGTTGAAAGTCAGGCACAGACAGAGCCTTTGAAATTGTTTTTACCGAGGCAGCCGAAGGTTTCCTCGATTTTTCTGAAACGCTGATTTTTCCCAGATCGACCAGGCGAAGCACATTTTTCAGTTCGGTAAAAATAGTGGCTTCACCGTAGTGAACCTGTATTTCCCTGTCTTTGTACTTCTCCGGTATTTTGTCAGTTGTTCTTACAACTTCCGCAGCAGGCGGGGGAAACACACCTTTCAGAATATCAATAAGTTCGTTACTTGTTTGCAGGCTGATTGACTGATATGAATTGCGGAATACAAGTGCCTGATACGGCGAAACAGTTTTGTTATAGTATCGGTTCAACCTTTCAGGAATAGGGTACCCGTACCGGTTGAAAAACATGTCGGCATTTACGCGACCGTTGTTGTGTGCGGCCAGGGCGAGTACCTGCTTCTCTTCCACAGAACAGTGCTTCAAAACCGCGTGGATATCAGTCTTAATCACATGCGAAATCACTTCGGCAAGATCTGCTTTTCTGGTGTGGTTTCTTCCAACCTTGAGTAGCCTGGCAATCTTCTTTATTCTTTCAGCATCAAGCGAAGATACAACATCAAGTATTGAGAGAACAGACACATCGGCTCCTTTCAAGCTGCTTTAGTCATGGATGCAGTTACATACTGAAGTATTTCAGTTTGGGCAAACAATATCAGTTTTACAGAGCAGAGGGAACCGGTACGGGGAAACGCCGAAAATCAGGAGTAACAAGTGCATTTCGCATACAAATCAGAATGTGTCTGCCTGAGTGTAGGGCGCACATTACAGACTGTATGCAGAGCAGACAGTTTCATGATATCTGTGGTACTCTCATTCCCGCTGAAAGCACAGAAGGGATTATGCAGTATTATTCTGCGGCTGTATTGACTGAGGTTTCTTTATGCACAATGGTAAGCGTCATGGAGACGTTTCACGAAACGAAAGGATAAGAAACATGAAATACTCTGGGATTCTGTTGATTATTCCAGTGCTTGTATACGCAGCAGTACCGTCTTTTCGCGCGCCAGTCAAGATTCAGGCGGGTGGTACCGATCTTGTGGTTGCGCTAATGGCCGACCCGTTTATGGTAGACTGGGATGGTGATGGTGTAAAAGACCTGCTTGTAGGGCAGTATACTCACGGGAAAGTCAGTTTTTACAAGAACACAGGCACGAACGAACTGCCGGTATTCACATTCTCGTATTTTCTTAAAGCAGACGGATCGGAAATTTCCGTCTCTTTTGGTTGATGCACCGGCGCTACAAATCCGCAGGCTGTGGATTTTAACAACGATGGCGTACTTGACTTCATTCTTGGTGAGCGGGATGGATTCTTCAACTTCTACACCGGTAACGGTGACGGTACTCTGCATTTCATCGGTCGTCCGGAAGACAATGCAGGCGTACCTATCAAGAGAAATCATAATTCTGCCGGATATCTTGATGACTGGAACGAAGATGGGTACATTGATTTCATAGCAGGGGGATACAACACGGTATCTTCCAGTGGTGGATTGCTTGAGGTCTATCTGAATACCGGCGAAAGTACTACCTCTCCGGTGTGGGATGCCAACGCTATTAACCTTAGTTCCACTGTGTGTAACAAATGGAGACTGACACATCAGACTTGTGATCTTGATGGTGACGGTGATAAAGACTTGGTTCTTGGATATGAAATGGGCAATGTATGGTTCGCAGAAAACACAGGTACCAACAGCAATCCTGCGTTCAACGGTTACACTCAGCTTATGTGCGATGGGGGAGCCATTAACGTATTGAACAACTTCACAGGTGGTGGCAGAGCTCGTGAGAATGTAGTTGACTACAACAATGATGGTATTCTTGACCTGCTTGTAGGCTGCAACAGCGGTTGGATTTACTACTTTGAGGGTTACGGAACCAGTATAGAGGAGGAAACTGCCAGCTCGATTGGCGAGTTTGATATGGTTCTCTCAGAAGTTCCCACAACAGGTGTTTTTGCTTTGAACTTTACGCTTCCATCGGCAGCACCGGTAGATATAAGAGTGTTTGACAGCTGTGGAAGAACGGTTGATTCAAGAACTGTTGACTGCCAGGATTGTTCCGCTTCAGTTCAGATGGATATTTCCGGTAATCCTGCAGGTATGTATATTGTAAGTGTTTCCGTTGATGGAATCACTGAAACTGCGAGAATAGTGAAGATAAACTGACTTATGACATAAAGGGCATTCAGGTTATTCGGGATACCCTGAAGCCTGTGTGAACCCCGACTCTTCCACTTGTGTATTCCGGGAGGGGGCGTGTTTGTCTGAGTTGCATTATTTCGATTTTGTCCGTTTATAGCACAGTATGTTTCAGTATGACCGGAGGAGGAGTGATGAGAGGTCATGTATTCTGTATTGCAATTCTTGTGGTGGGTGTTTTTTCAGTGTTGAATGCACAAACGATACAATTCGGTGATCAGCAGGTTATCACAGACAACGCATGGGGAGCAGGAACGGTGTTTGCTGCTGACCTAGATGGAGATGGTGATACAGACGTGCTTTCAGCTTCCGGCAATCAGGACAAAATCGCCTGGTACAGGAATGATGGTTCAGGTAAATTCGGTGCTCAATTGATTATTTCCACCAGTGCTGATGATGCAATCTGTGTGGATGCAGCCGATCTTGATGGAGATGGTGACATTGATGTGCTGTCAGCATCATGCGCTGACAACAAGATCGCGTGGTACGAGAATGACGGTTCCGGCAATTTCAGCAGCCCCAGAGTTATTTCAACGAGTGTGACATATGCAGTTGGTGTATGTACAGCCGATCTGGATGGAGACAATGATATTGATGTACTGTCAGCATCGTTTACCGATGATCGAGTGGCCTGGCAGGCCAATGATGGTTCAGGTAATTTCGGACCCTTACAGGTTATCACATCTGAAGCGGACGGAATAAACGCCGTATATGCAGCCGATCTTGATGGAGATGGTAACACTGATGTGCTTTCTGCTTCCAGTTTAGATGATAAGATCGCATGGTACAGGGGTAATGGTTCCGGCGGATTTGGACCGCAAATAGTAATTTCAACGGAAACAGACGGGGCATCATCCGTATACACTGCTGACATTGACGGTGACGGTGATTTGGATGTGCTGTCGGCTTCCTATGACGACAACAAAGTTGCGTGGTTTGAGAACAATGGATCGGGCAGTTTCGGGGCTATACAGGTAATCTCCACAAATAACGACGGAGTAATATGTGTATATTCCAGTGATCTGGATGGCGATGGCGATATGGATGTACTGTCGGCTTCGGGTTATGATGATAAAATAGCATGGTACGAAAATTACGGTTCCGGTAGTTTCGGCGATCAGCTGGTTATTTCCAATAAAGTAACCTATGCTGTTAGTGTATACGCTGCTGATCTGGATGGCGATGGCGATATGGATGTTCTGTCGGCTTCTTTTTATGACGGCAAAATCGCCTGGTTTGAGAATTTACCTCAGACCGGGATTTCAGGCAGTTGCGGTATATCATGTGACGATTTGCTGATCTCCCCCTGCCCGTCCACCTCTTCAGTAAACGTTTGTTACAGTCTTCCCTGCGAAGGCAGCGCAAGAATTGCTGTGTTCGACTTGTTCGGTCGGGAAGTTATTACCCTTATTGACGGTAATTCGGCAGTTCCCGGTACTCACAGTGTATCATGGGATCGTACAGATGCTGCAGGCCAGATCGTTGAAAACGGTGTATATTTTTGCAGATACGAGCTTGATGGGTTTGTACAAACGAAGCAACTGATACTGCTGTGAGAGGGGGCAGCAGATTATCAGGGGGGGAACACAGCACTGACAGAACAGGGTTTTCATAGGGTATCCACGGAGTACATCAGAGATAAAACAAAGAAATGAAGATACAGACAGTTTCAGGATTTCTGCACCGTTTTCATTTCCGCAACGGTATTGACCCTGGGTGTTGAATGCGTAATGGTAGTTATTATGGAATCGTTTCACGAAACGAAGGAATGAGGAAATATGAAATACCTTGGAGCTCTGTTGCTGGTGCCGTTGCTTGTGTATTCAGGTGTACCGTCGTTTCAAACACCAGTTAAGATTCAGGCGGATGGTGCCGACCTTGTTGTTGGTTTTATGTCTGACCCGTTTATGGTTGACTGGGATGGAGATGGTGCAAAAGACCTGCTTGTGGGGCAATTCACACAAGGGAAGGTCAGTTTTTACAAGAACACCGGCACAAACGAGGTGCCTGTGTTCACATTCTCATACTTTCTTAAAGCAGACGGAGCAGATATTTCTGTCTCTTACGGTTGATGCACAGGTGCTACAAATCCACAGGCTGTGGATTTTAACAATGACGGAGTGCTTGATCTCATTCTGGGAGAGAGAGACGGGTACTTCAATTTTTACACCGGCAACGGTGATGGCACACTGCATTTCATAGGTCGTCCGAAAGACAATGCAGGCACACCAATTAAGAGAGCCCACAACTCGGCGGGATACCTTGATGACTGGAATGGTGACGGATACATAGATTTCATCGCCGGTGGATACGATGGTGCATCAAGCAGCGGTGGTGTTCTTGAGGTTTATCTGAATACCGGCGAGAGTACTACTTCACTTGTGTGGGACGCAAACGCGATAGATCTTACCTCCACTGTATGCAACAAGTGGAGGCTTACGCATCAGACATATGATCTTGACGGTGATGGCGACAAAGACATGGTTCTGGGCTACGAGATGGGTAATGTATGGTTTGCCGAGAACACAGGTACCGCCAGCAATCCCGTATTCAACGGTTACACACAGCTTGTGTGTGATGCAGGTAATATTGATGTTGGTGATGTATTCAACGGTGACGGCAGAGCCCGTGAAAATGTAGTTGACTACAACAATGACGGTATTCCGGATCTTCTGGTAGGCTGCGACAAAGGCTGCATTTTCTATTTTCAGGGTTACGAAACAGGTATAGAAGAAGGCACTGCCGGTTGCAGTGAGTTTGAGATGGTGCTTTCAGCAGTTCCCACAGCAGGTGTGTTTGCTTTGAATCTTACGCTTCCGTCAGCTGCTCCGGTAGATATCAGAGTGTTTGACAGCTGTGGAAGAACGGTTGATTCAAGAAGCATGTATTCACTGGCTGGTTTCAGCTCTGTGCAGCTTGACATAACAGACTGCCCGGCTGGTGTGTATATGGTCAGTGTCTCTGTTAACGGGGTTACTGAAACTGCCAGAACAATAAAGACATACTGATTTGTAAAATGGGGCATCCTTATTACAGTGATGCCCCACAATTACCGGAAACAGCCTTTAACAGGGGTACTGTTGTACTTAGAAACACCGTAGAACAGGCTGTGAGGAATACTACATAGTCGCGGATTTTTAACGGCGATCCGTTGTGACAGAAATTACAGATCATCAAACAATGTCAGTTGATTGGCCGGCATATGTTTTCTTCGTGTTCTTTTCTTTGCCTGTGACAATTCTTCTTCAAAGGCTCTGAGGTCGGCATCAGCATCATCATCTTCTGCAATGCTGGAATTGCAGCATATTTGCTGGTGGAAGCAGGTTTGGTTACCGTTGGTTACTGCTCTTTGGTGTATCTCCGATTCTTCTCGACTATGTGTTCAATACCTGCCAGAGTCTGCTGATTGGCTGAGCCCTCAATGGCCTTTACAGCAATGTCCTGAACCTTTTCGTATGCCTTTTCCAGTCTTTCATTTATTTCGGTCAATTGCCTGGTCTGGTCTTCAACGATACCCTGAAGAGACTCAATCTTCATTTGCAGAACGTTTATTCTGCCTTCAGACTCTACTCTGATGAGAGCTTCATTTTTCTTTGCTGCTTCATTCAGTCTGTCCGATGTGTCTTTAACAGCTTTGTCAATACTTGTTTTAAGTTTTTCAGGGAAAGCTGCAACTACTTCCTCAAGTTCAGTCATGCGTGACTCTCTGTCGGCAATACCGGCTTCTCTGTCGTGCAGATCCTTTTCCTTTTCACTTACGGTCTTTTCAAAGCTTTCCCTGTCAAGAGTCAGTTGCTTTTCCTGTTTCTCTTTTTCATCAGTTAACTGGTTTCTTGCCAGCTCCTGCTCCCTTTTAAAATTGTACTCAAATTCTTCTTTCTGGCGTAGCCGGAGCTTTTTCTCTTGTTCTTCTCTTTCTTTCGCAGCTTCCTGAACAATCTGCTTTTCTTTGTTCCACTTGATGCGAGTGGATTGTATTTCTTCTTCCAGATTCTGTTTCTTCAGCTGCATTTCATTGTCAAACTCAGCCATCCTCCTGGACATTTCAGTTTCGTATTCAAGCTTTTTCCGGTTTTGAGCCCCGATCAACGCCGCCAGAGCATGTGCCGATTTTTCGATTTCAAAGATATCATTCAGCTCTTTTTCCTTTATTGCTATGGCTTCCTGAATCTTCCTGTACTTTCCGGTCTCTACTTCAATGTTTTCTGAGATTTGAGTCAGCGTTTTGCTCATCTCCACTCGCAGATCATTTATCTCAGTCAGTATGCTGTTTTCGGCCACGGCATCGGCAACTTCCACTACCTCTGCTGCCTTTTTCTTTTCAATGATCACTTCAGGTTTCAGCTCGCTTTTAGCTTTTGCCTCCAACTGTTCAAGAAGATCATTGTAGGCTTCAATTATCTCTTTTTTGGTGTTGGACATCGAAACATCAGTATCAGTTTTCTTTTTAGCAACCATGACAAGCCTTCCTGATTCAGTTATGTGAAACAACAGGGTATTTCAGTAATTACAGTTTCCGACCCCTAACAGGAAACATAATACAAGTGTTGAATTCTGTGTTGCCAATTCTGAACCGGATACAACAACACACCTGTTCTATCGATGGTATAACATCTGGTTCGGTTCTCTGCTCTGCGGTTACACGCTTCCATTGCTCCATGGCTACAGACGGTTGCCTGCAGCAAGGGGTGATCTAAAATGCAGTATAAGCTGCGTCTATACCGCTGTTAATACAGACAGCTCCCGGCCGTGGTCAATGAGCTTTTCCACAGACAGGATCATGTCTTCAGCTGCTTTTACAGACAGAGCGGAAACAGTATCGTTATTGGAATCCGGGGGAGCCGTTAACCCGCGAATACGCGCAACTTCACCTGCCTGAGCAGTAGAAAGACGATTTGCTTCAACCAGTTTTGCCTGCAACAGCCTGGGTGAAGGCAGCCTGTCAGACGGTTCTTCATCACCTGTCAGGGTGAGTATGGAACAAAGAGCCCATGCCAGGGCTTCCCTTACAGGGCGAAGCGCTTCTTCAGGAAACCCTCCGTTTACCACAGTGGTGGCAAGCTGCAGCCTTCTTGTTGCCTGGCTGAACCCCTTCTCTGCCAGCTTCA
>Ga0256845_1003783_pt1 | contig 10048 bp, 6 predicted proteins | sample RiftiametaG_FD_189101 | JGI IMG/M metagenome (GOLD analysis project Ga0256845, IMG submission 189101) | Tube worm associated microbial communities from hydrothermal vent at the East Pacific Rise, Pacific Ocean - Riftia | ecosystem: Host-associated > Annelida > Integument > Unclassified ... | reverse complement strand
GGAGTGCAAGACTCTTCTAGAGCTAAAATCATTTTAGGAAAAACGGCAACACTCGAATTTAGAATGGTTAATCAAAGAGCCAATGCAAATGCTAAAAGAGCACCAGCGGGTTCTGAAATATTAAAAGATCAAGAAACCGGCATGCCTTGGGTGGTTAAAAAAAGAGTGATAGTTAGTGGAACTCAAATTATTGATGCAACTCCAGGCTTTGATCCTCAAAGCGGTCAATCTCAAATCAATGTGAAATTGGATGGGGAAGGTGGTGCTAAAATGTTTGCAAATACCACTAAACACACACAAGAATTGATGGCAATCATCATGGTTGAAACTAAAGCCATTTATGGAAAAAATGAAGCCGGTGAATTAACAGTGATTGATAAGAAAACCATTAAAGAAGTCATCAGCGCGCCAAAAATCAATGGTGTTTTTGGTGCAAGTTTTGTGGTGACGGGTAATTACTCACCAAAAGAAGCGAGTGATTTTGCGCTTATATTACGAGCGGGTTCACTGAGTGCTCCAACATTTATTATTGAAGAACGAACAATTGGTCCAAGCCTAGGAGCAGAAAATATTAAGATGGGAATGAATTCTATTATTGTGGGATTTGTTGCGGTGTTAATTTTCATGTTAGTTTATTACCGATTATTTGGCTTGGTTGCCAATATCGCATTATTTAGTAATCTTATTTTTATTGTTGCTGTTATGTCATTAATACCTGGGGCGACGCTTACTTTACCAGGAATTGCAGGCATTGTTTTAACCGTTGGTATGGCGGTTGATGCTAACGTCTTGATTTTTGAACGGATTAGGGAGGAGTTAGCTGATAATGTTAATCCTGCACAGGCTATTCACAATGGTTATGACAAAGCGTTCTCAACAATCGCAGATGCAAACATTACCACGTTGATAGCCGCTATGGTTTTATTTGCCATTGGTTCTGGAGCAATTGCTGGTTTTGCGGTGACATTACTGATTGGAATTTTAACCTCTATGTTTACCTCAATTGTTGCCACAAGAGCGATTGTTAATTTAATTTATGGTGGTAAATCGGTTAAGAGTTTATCGATTTAATGAGCGACAAATAAACCATTGAGCAAATCAATTATTTGCTCTTACTGAGCTTACAAGTACAAAGAGAACAAAGTATGAAAATTTTAAAATCGAATCTTAATATTAATTTCAATCGATACAGAAATGCCGCCGCAATTTTTTCAATTATTTTGTTGATTGCTTCTGTTGCGACTATTTCCATAAAAGGCTTAAATTTTGGTTTAGACTTTACTGGCGGAACATTGATTGAAGTTCGCTTTGAACAAGATGCTAACCTTGAGCAAGTGCAAAAAAAGTTAGCAGAAGCTGGTTTTAAACGAACAGTTGTTCAATATTTTGGTACCTCAAAAGATGTCACCATTCGTCTAATGCCTCAAGCGGATAAAGACGCGGCAAAAATTGGTAATAAGGTTGTATCAGCATTACGAAAAGGTGATAACAGCCAAATTAAAATGCGCCGTATAGAATTTGTTGGTCCTGCAATTGGTGATGAGTTAGCTGAAAAAGGCGGCACAGCAATGTTGGTCGCCTTATTGTTTATAATGATTTACGTTTCTATTCGATTTGAGTGGAAGTTTGCCCTTGGATCAGTTGCCGCACTTGCTCACGATGTGATTATTACCACGGGACTCTTTTCAGTTTTTCAAATGGAATTTAACTTAACGGTTTTAGCCGCTATTCTTGCCGTAATTGGTTACTCACTGAATGATACAATCGTCGTATTTGATCGAATTCGTGAGAATTTTTTAAAGTTACGAAAATCAGATGCTGAAAAAATTGTTAATACCTCATTAAATGAAACTCTATCACGAACATTAATGACTTCTATCACCACGCTATTGGTTTTAGTGGCATTGTTCACATTAGGTGGTGAGTTAATTCATGGTTTTGCAACGGCATTAATTGCCGGTGTATTTATTGGTACTTACTCTTCAATTTATGTGGCAAGCAACGTGGCATTAACCTTAGGTATCACTAAAGAAGATTTAATGCCCATCGTCGTCGACAAAGAAGGCGCAGACCAAGATGCTTTAATGTAGTTGTATTTTAAGTTACACCCTTACATGCTCTCATATTACTATGAGAGCTTTTTTGTTTATATAAACTGATGTAATCCCTATGTTTTCAGATGATTTGATGCATTATAGAGATTAATTTATATCACTTTATGATGTTTGACTATCGATTAGTCAAAAAAATGCTCAATTATTAGACTATAATTAGCACTTACTTTACCCCCCTGGAATTTATATGTCTGACACTACCAACGATCAAGTTGTTAACGAAATCACTTTCAGTGATTTAAATTTACCCAAAGAGCTTCTACGAGTATTAGATGACATTGGTTATGAAAAACCATCACCTATTCAGTCGGCAAGTATCCCAGTATTACAAAGTGGCGCTGATATTATTGGTCAAGCTCAAACAGGAACAGGAAAAACGGCGGCTTTTGCTTTACCGTTACTTGCCAAAATAGATGTTAACCTTAGAAAACCTCAAGCACTTGTCTTAGCACCAACACGAGAACTTGCTATACAAGTTGCCGAAGCAATCAATACCTATTCAAAATATTTAAAGGGTTTTCAAGTAGTACCTATTTATGGCGGACAATCTTTTCCAGTTCAATTAAAACAATTAGCGAGAGGACCTCAAGTCATTGTTGGTACGCCTGGGCGTGTAATGGATCATATGCGTAAAGGAAAAATCAATTGGGACCACATGCATACTTTAGTGCTTGATGAAGCTGATGAAATGTTAAGAATGGGCTTTTTGGAAGATGTTGAGTGGGTATTAGAACAAACTCCGAGTGATCGTCAAATAGCATTATTTTCTGCAACCATGCCTAAAGAAATAAAAAGAGTTGCAGACAAGTTTTTAAATAAACCACAAGAAATTAGAATTAAAACGAAAACATCGACGGCACCAACAATAGAGCAGTCCTATTTATCTGTATCGCATCATAATAAATTAGATGCGTTGACACGTATTTTAGAAGTTGAAGAAACCGATGCCATCATTATCTTTGCAAGAACTAAAACGGCAACAGTCGATTTAGCCGATAGATTATCTGCAAGAGGTTTTGCCGCTGCTGCAATTAATGGTGATATGCAACAGTCTGCTAGAGAGAAAACAATTGCTCAATTAAAAAATGGTCGTTTAGATATATTAATTGCTACAGATGTTGCTGCGCGAGGATTAGATGTACCTAGAATCTCTCATGTAATAAATTATGATATTACTCAAGATGTAGAGTCTTATATTCATCGTATTGGACGAACTGGTCGCGCGGGTAAAGAAGGAAAAGCGATTTTATTTGTTACGCCTCGTGAAAAGCGTATGTTATTTTTAATTGAAAAAACGACAGGGAAAAAGATTACACGAATTTCATTACCAACAACGGATCAAATTAATGATCAGCGTGTAGATCGTTTTAAAGCAAAAATTACAGAAAAAATCAATTCGGGAAAGTTAGACCCATATTTAGAAATCCTGCAAAATTACCAATTAGAAACCGACCAAACAGGTATTCAAATTGCTGCAGCATTAGCCAGTTTAGCGCATGATAAATCACCATTACTGGTTGAAGATTTACCATCACCAAAAATGCAACAAAGGGAAAAAAGAGAGCGTTCCGATAATGACCGTAGTAGAGGCAGAGATAGAGATAGAAAAAAACATAGAAAAGGGCAAGATGGAGAAAGCCGATCAGGAAAAGATTTTCCTAAAGACGCAGAAAAATTATCGGATCACCCAACCATAGAAATGCAACGTTATGTGTTGATGGTTGGTTTTCAAGCTGGCATTAAACCGGGAAATGTTGTTGGTGCCATTGCGAATGAAATTGATATTGAAAGTAAATATATTGGGCACATAAAAATTTATGATGACTTTACCACCGTTGATCTTCCAGGAAAATTACCAAAAGATGCGCTTGGTCATTTAAAGAAAGTGAGAGTTTGTGGAAAAGCAATGAACATCACTAAAGCGGCTGATTTTAGTGTTGATAAATTAAATAAATCATCAGGTCAAGATTATAAAAGCAAGTCAGGAAAAAGTGATGATGACAAAAAAAGCTTTTCAGATAGAAAAAGAAAACCTAGGCGTTCAAAAAATAAATAAGATGAGATTATGAGCGACAACAAGCCTGATAATACGACCGAACCGTTAGGTAAAAACATGATGACCATTGCTTGGATTATTGCAATTGGTTTAGCAACATGGATTTTTGGAGGAATAGAAGACAGACAAAACAATCCCAACCAATCGCCACTAAGTTCTAAAAATAATCAGCAGATCATTGTTGAGTTGACTCAAAATCGTTATGGACATTATGTTGTTAACGGTACAGTTAATGGTAAAGCCGTTACTTTTATACTTGATACTGGTGCAACTGATGTTGCAATACCTGGAGAGTTAGAAAATTATTTACAGCTTGAAAGAGGTTATGCTGTTGACGTGTATACGGCTAACGGTACAGCAAAAGCTTATTTAAGCAAAATCAATTACATTGAAATAGGCGATATAAAACTTGATCATGTTCGAGCTTCTATTAATCCCAGTATGGAAGGTAAAGAAATATTATTAGGCATGGCCGCTCTTAAACAGTTAGAGTTTCGACAAAAAGGAAAACGATTAACACTTATTCAAACGCTTTAAAAGATTAGAGGGATGTGTTTTTTATAGTGTATGTCTTGTTTTCAAAGTCTTTGATAGCGCGCATTTTCGATTTATGCCTACCATCAATGTAGTCAGGCAGAATCGCAATGCCATTGCTTATTACTTTGCTTTGTCTCATAGTGAGAGTATTTCTCAGTCATTGAGTCGTATTAGAAAGGAAATGGCAGACGGGCAGTGGTCGGAAACGATAGAGAAGAACGAAAAGGAGTTAGATGTTGTAAAATGAGCCTGACCTGTATTCGTATTTATGATCGTAGTTTTTTTTCATTTTAGCAAATTATAATCACACGTTTTACCAAACGACATCATAAAAATTACCATCATAAGTTTTAGATTAAAAAAGCCAAAATTATCAGTTGCGATAATTTTGGCAGATTAAAAACTAAATTTTAAAGTTACGATATTTGCTGTTTAATTAATTCCTCATGACTCTGCCAATAGCCTATGCTATTGTTGGCATGTTTAACAAAGAATCTTAAACATTCTACTTTCAATTTAATGTAGTAGTTAATCCCTTTCTTTTTCCATTTCGACTGACACTCCTAATTTTTATTTTTAAATCAGGTAACACTTTAACAGGTTTAATATATGGTTTCCAAGGTTTTCCCTGTTGTTGATATTCTATGGTTAAGGCTGGAATTGCCAAGTTCATCATTAGCTTTTGTTTTTCAATTCTAGCTCCAACTAACGGTAACCTATAATTAATGATTGATTTTTCAAGTTTTGGTAATTCTTTTTGACCTAGGATATTAACAAACCGATTCCAATCCACCTCTTGGTCTATTTTTGCGGTTGCCGAAAAGAAATCAGATGTTCTATTATACAAAGCACCTTGATTATTGTATGCAACCTCCCAATCAGCTTTATGCCAAGCCCTTTCAGCCAAAGCAAGAAGCCTAGGATAGATCTGATATTCTGCTTGCTCTTTAGTACGTACAGTCTCACTCCATAGTTGTCCTTGAATCCCTGCGGCAATTGATCCCTTTTTTAGGGGGGAATGGGTTATATGACCTAACTCATCTCGTTGCAATCTATCATCTATGGAATAATGACGCCCATCTGAACCTACCCAAATCTCAGCATGAATTGGTAAATTATCTGGCATAAATTGAAATACTTTTTTGCTACTGATATGCCGTGATGCCCACGAATAACCACCTTCCTCTGGAATTGCTTCGTAGGGGAAATCAAAATATAGTGCATCAGGTGTAGACAATACAACATCCCAACCTTGGTTAATTTGTTTATGAGCAACTAAATGTCCTTCCCATGATAAAACATCCCATGTGTTAGATTGAACATCTTGAGGTAGTTTGTCATGGGCTTTATTCATTCCATCACTCCAACCTGCAGGCTGAATATCTTGTTTAAGTAAAAAATTAGATACCCTTTGAATAAAGTACCCTGTTAATTGGTCGGCCTGAGTTACTCCTACAGAGTTATTTGACAGAAATTTTTTACACTGGGGTGATTTAGTCCATGCTCCTGCAGTCTCATCACCACCTAAATGGTAAACAGTAAGAGGGTGATTTACTTTGGTATGGACCTTTTTTAACTCCTTAATGATCTTTTCGATAAATCGATAGGTAGATGCCATACAAACATTTAATGTGTTGTCATTGTAAAACTGAATACTTTCATAGGATGTTAAATCTTCATAGTCGGTAAGTAAAAATTCTTTTGCTAATTTTGGCTGATTAAGTGCCATAAAATGGCGATATCGAACTTCCATTGATTTTATTGCTGCGCGCGAATGTCCTGGCATATCAAATGATGGAATAATATTAATATGACGAGCGGTTGCAGCATTTAATATTTCTTTGTATTCTTTAATTGAAAAAAATTGTGGTTCTTCATTCGTAGATTTAGGACCACTACCTAATTGCGGAATCAAACAAGTGTCCTCACTTAGATTATGGCATCGTTTGCTACCGACAAGGGTCAATTCGGGTAAATCTTTAATTTGTAACCGCCATCCTTCATCATCACCTAAATGTAGGTGTAATTTATTAAGTTTATATGCGGCCATTTGATCAAGTAAATCTAGAATGAATGCTTTACCTAAAAAATTTCTTGCTAGATCAATGTGCATGCCTCTAAATTGATACCTAGGACTATCTTCAATTTTAATGAGAGGTATAATGGTGCTATTTAATGACTTTAATCCAGCAAGGCTTTGCAAGGCGTAAAAGGCACCAGTAGCATTATCACTAGCAATTGTTATCTTTGAACTAGTAATATCTAGTGTGTAACTACCTAAACTCTTTTTCCCATTTGTTTTGATTATATCAATAGGAATTCCATTTTTGTTAAAACTAAGGCCTAAAAATCTTAATCTATCAAAAGCGGCATTTAGCTGTTTCATAGGAAAATCACTTTGCCGTATATTAACGCCTATGTGTAAATCAAGATAAAGATCATTATTGGTAGTAATAATAGACTTTGGTCTTGGAATTATCCCACTACCATTTTTTGAATTTATGGTGCGGTTGGTAGCGTATTTTTGATAAAGGTATTCAGGAGTTGCTCGAATTGTTTTGTCTTGGCTACCCCGAAAAAAAGTAGATTTATAGTTATGCAATGGAGTTGCAAACTTTAGAATTTCTAAATTTGTCTCTGAGTCAATTAAAATTTTTGTTGACGCGATTGTCCTTGAGTCTAGACTTTTTACTACTATGTACATATTAGGCATAAATTCAGCATCTGAGATATGATAATTTTTGCTAATAAAATCAATGTTAATGACATTTCCTGAAGCTAAACCTTTGTAATATTTACCTGGACCTATTCTATGAAGGTCTCCATTAATATGTTCAATCATTAACTCACCAGGAATTGATGCGACTACTGGATCGACTTGGCTAAAATAGATAGACCAATTATCATATAAAAAATCTATTTTACTTGTAAGTGAGATACGACTCACATAACAAGCGCCTTTTTTAAAAACAACCGAATCATTATTCTGGTTTTTATTTTTTATTTTTGTAGTTATTTTGCAATCACGCTCTTTATTTGCAATTATAGTGTGTTTTACACGCAACGTTTGCGCCATTTTATCTAAAATATTTTGCTTTTTTAACGTTGTAATCGCAGGTTCAGTTGCACCGCTAATATTTTGCAATGCTTCTCCACAACAAAAATTGGAATAACAAATTAAGCAGATCATTATTGTAATAATTTTCATAGACATGTTGTACCCCTCAATATTGAGTTATATTGTTCACTAATAATTTTCAAAATTCCAACTAATGACAATAACTATAGTAGGACAATAGCATTATATTGCAAATTAAACTAATTGAGGAGTTGATAAGTTGGTTAATTAGTGTACGAGAAAAAGACCAGTTCGTGATTGTTGTTCTAAAAAACACAGCAAAAAGAGAGAGTGTGAACTGGAAGTAGCGCTACATGAATCGAGGGCTGATGTTTCTAATGACCGAATAAAAAAGAATGATGAGGATGAGACTCCAAAAATAAAAATAGCATTGTCATCCCCGAGGTGTTTTGTCGGGGTTCTTGTTAGCGATTATAGCGAGCTTACCAAATTTTAACTCTATCTTTTTCTTCTCGAAACATTTTGTCTTTAGCTTTAACATCATAAGCTTTAATAAATTCTGGCATATTCATTAAAGGTCCATTAACTCTAAAATTAGCTGGGGAATGAGGATCGGTTGTTAAACGGTTTCTTAGTGCTTTTTCTCTGTATTTATAAGCCCATACTTGTGCCCAGCCTATAAAAAATCGTTGCTCGCCGGTGAATCCATCGATTATTTTATCGGATGAATTTATCTGAGATATTTTGTAGGCTTTGAAAGCAATCGTTAAGCCGCCTAAGTCGCCAATATTTTCACCCAAGGTTAAATCACCATTGATAAATTCGTTTGGCAAAGCTTCAAACAAGGAGTACTGATCAGCAAGTTTTTGTGTACGTTTTTTAAATTCATTTAGATCCGCTTGAGTCCACCAATTTTTTAATACACCATCGCCGTCAGATTTTGCACCTTGATCATCAAAACCGTGGCCCATTTCGTGACCAATAACCGCGCCAATGGCTCCATAGTTAATTGCGTCATCAGCATTCATGTTAAAGAATGGTGGTTGCAATATTGCTGCAGGAAAAACAATTTCGTTGATACTGGGATTGTAATAAGCATTAACGGTTTGAGGTGTCATTGCCCATTCTTCTTTATTGATTGGTTGATCGAGTTTGTTTATTTCACGTTGATAATGAAATTGTGATGCACGAATGTAATTACCAACTAAATCATCTTCTTTTATTATTAGTTGGCTATAGTCTATCCATTTATTGGGATAACCAATTTTAGGATTAAATTTTTCAAGTTTGATTAATGCTTGTTTTTTAGTTTTTTCTCCCATCCAGTCTAAATTAATGATAGCGTTTTTATAGGCGGCTCTAAGGTTTTCAACAAGTTGAATCATTTTTTTCTTGGCTTGTGGTTGAAAATATTTTTTGACGTAAGGTTTTGCTACTATTTCACCAATTAGTTTATCAACTGAATTCACGGCTCTTTTCCAGCGTTTTGAGCTTGTTGGGATGCCCGATAATTTTGTTGAATAAAAATCAAAATGAGATTGATAAATTTTTTCAGTTAAATTAGTTGAATAAGTATTGATTAAATGCCATTTAAAATAATCCTTCCAATCGTTGACTGATGTTTTTGAGAACAAGCTGGTAAAAGGTTTGAAATATGATATTTCTCGTATGATAATGTGAGCCTGATTTGGAATTTTTGATTCATTAATAAAGTGTTTCCAATTAAAATTAGGGAAAAGTTTTGATAAATCCGAAAGTTTAATTTTGTTATACGTTTTATCACGATCCCGTTGCTCATTACGAGACCAATGAATATTTGCAATGGCGGTTTCTAATACCATTATTTTTTTCGCTTTATTCTTGGTTTGTTTCAATCCCAATATGGATAACATTGTTGTTATATGTTCTACATAGTCTGTTTTAAGTTGAGTAGATTGTGGATCTGTTTTTAAATAATAATCTCTATCGGGTAAGCCAAGTCCTGATTGAGTTAAAAAAGTAATGTAATTTTTAGGTTGCTTTGGATCGATGTCAATAAATAGAGAGAACGGAGGATTGCTCGCAAGTTTATTGCTTTGTGAAAAATATGCAGAAATGTCTTGATGGTTATTGATTTGATTAATTTTTTTGAGTTCTTTTAACCGCATAGCGTAAATCTCGGGCGGCTTGCCCCCGAGCTGGATAGTGTAAACTGGGTGTTTTCCAGTTTACGGTATTCACCTTATGGATCTTCAGAGAAATACACATCATGTTTATAGGTTG
>Ga0256845_1003782_pt1 | contig 10050 bp, 5 predicted proteins | sample RiftiametaG_FD_189101 | JGI IMG/M metagenome (GOLD analysis project Ga0256845, IMG submission 189101) | Tube worm associated microbial communities from hydrothermal vent at the East Pacific Rise, Pacific Ocean - Riftia | ecosystem: Host-associated > Annelida > Integument > Unclassified ... | reverse complement strand
TCACCAGACCCAACTGAAGTGGGGGCCTGATGAAACCCGCAATAGCCTCCCTATTTGCCCTCGGTACTACTTTTTGTCTCATGGGTACCAAAACCCGGCACGAAGTTCCGACCTTTGGTACTAGGAGGCGAAGACCCAGCGGCCAGTTCAAGAGTCCGGCGTCCAGGTTCGCAAGATGAACTGATCGAAAAGCGGAACTGTGAAGGCAGTATCGCCATGGGCCGGACTAAATATCATACCTTTTGCTATCAACGAGCTTCGAAAAGGGGCCACTTGTTTTACGTCCTTTCCTAGCCCCTTCGCTATCTCTTTAGAACGATGAGGTCCCTCGCCAAGCCTTGCCATCGCATGAACATAGTTTTTTTCTGCCGGTGTCATGCGGTCAAAACGCACCCGAAAGAAAGATGCGTCCAACTCAGCTACCGCTATGTCAGATGCCCGCTCTACTTCTTGAATGTCGATGGGTGAACAAGAGGCGATATCCCAAGCTTGACTCCCCCACTCCTGTAAAAAATAAGGGTATCGGTGAGTTTCTCTAATGATAAAATCAAGAGCAGTTTGCGTAAATTCAACCCCCTCCTGCTCTGCAGGTTTGGTGAGAGCAGCACGAGCGGCATCAGGTTCTAACGCACCAACCTCTACGTACTTAAAAAGTCGCTCAGCATAGGACTTTACCTTTCCGCTCTTCGCCAAAATCTGAGGAAGACCTGCGCCCATGAGCGTAACCGGGAGCGCCCGCTGGCTTGTCTGATGCAAAGCACTAATCAATGCGCCCAATTGCTCTTCAGGAATGTGCTGAAGCTCATCGATAAATAATGAGACGACTGTGTTCTTTTCGAGGGCGGCCTCTCCCACGGACAAGAATAGATCTGTCAAATCAATTTCAAGATCCCCACTATCACCTATCCCTGCAGCTTCCGGGAGGTTCCAAGAAAACTCAAGATCATTGTATTTCATCTTCATCGACGAAACGAAACTGGCCAACACCCCCAGAGCTTTCTTTACTTGTGACGAAGCTTCTCCTCCTCCTAGTCGAAGCAATATGGACCGCAGCGCGGGGGCTAGCGTAGCTGGCAGGGACTTTTTTTCTGGCGCTTCTAGCCAGTATGTTTGAAACCCTAAACCCTTGGCCATGTTCTGCATTTCGCGAAGAAGAACGGTTTTTCCGACCCCACGAAGTCCATACAGAATAATACCTCGAGCTGGTCGCTTGTTGCCGATCCGACCGAGAGCAATCCGGGCGTCCTGGATGGTCTGATCTCTACCAGTCAGCGCTGGAGGTTTTACCCCAGCCCCAGGTGCGTAGGGGTTTCTCGCGGGGTCCATGTTTAAGATTGTTAGCATAGTTTATGATAAATACTTAAACCGTCTTTATTTTCTTAGTTCTTAGGAAGTTATGTCTCTTGAACACCCTCCACGACGGGGCGAACCAAAAACGCCCAATGCACGCGTATCTCCACGCAAACTTCACTGTGGTCAGAATATTACATTTACCAGGCAAACATCCGTAGGTAATATGAAAGCTCCTTCACCCCATGAAGACTTTCATGCAGAGAGGTAAAGGCCCTCACCCTTCCAAATAAAGCGATCCGCCAATGAAGCTCCGCCCCCTCTTTCTTTCTAGCCTACTCAGCGCCTCCACCATCGCCTGCAGTAACTCTCCCGAGTTCTTTTCGCCTGAAGACTCGGCAAGTGTACCTGACGAGGAAAAAGACGGCTCTTCAAAGCCGGCCGATAACGATATTGCAATTCAAGGGGGCATGGGCGGAGACAAGGGCACCCTTTCCTCAACTGGTGGCTCCAATACCACCAACTCAGGGCCTGCGTGTGGCGACGGTCGAGTAGAAGGAAAAGAGGAGTGCGACGATGGCAATGGCAAACCCACTGACGGTTGTACAGGAATTTGCACCCTAGAGACCGGCTTCGTTTGCGAAACTCCCGGAGAGCTCTGCACCCTCAATGCAGAATGTGGCAACGGAATTTATGAGCCTGTGGCAGGAGAGCTCTGTGATGACGGAGGCTTAGCCGCAGGAGACGGTTGCGACGAAAAATGCCAAACTGAGCCTGGCTGGGCGTGCAATACTGCGGGCTGCGTCGAGGTAGAAGTCATCGTTTGTGGCGACGGAAAAATCAGTCAAGGTGAACTTTGTGAGGACGGGGATTCCACCCCAGTGTCACTCGATGGTTGTTCGGACACCTGCCAAGTAGAAACAGGTTTCGAGTGCCTCGTGTTAGGGCAGCCCTGTACCCCCATCATCAGCGAATATTGCGGCAACGGCGTTGTCGTTGCTGGAGAAACATGTGACGACGGCGCCACCTTACCCGGTGATGGCTGCAGCGCATCGTGCCAAGTTGAACCCGGCTACGCCTGCCCCGAAGGAAAAAATTGCGCCATTGTTTGCGGCGATAGTTTAGTGATAGGCAACGAGGCTTGCGACGACGGCGACCAACTCGACAACGGGTGCCAGGCTGATTGCCTGAGTGTCACCCCTGGTTTTATCTGCCCAACCGCCGCCGGTATCGGCGGGACTTGCCTACCCGCAACCCCCGGAGCCGAGTGCCCCAATAGCATTATAGAATTTGGCGAACAATGCGATGACGGCAATGCCAACATTCCAGAAAACGCTGGTGATGGTTGTACTGACTGCGTTGTAGACGCGGGCTTTGTCTGCGCGCAGCCAGGCTCTCCTTGCACCCTCATTCCCGTCTGTGGAGACGGCTACGTCGATGTAGCAATTGGCGAAGAATGCGACGACTCAGTCTTGATGGCGAGCGATGGTTGTACCGATAGTTGCAAGGTAAGGGACGGCTACCTCTGTCCAGCCCCAACAATTGAAGGCGGCAAGCTCAAAGGCGCAGCCTGCTCGGCAATCCTCTGTGGAGACGGAGCCAAACAGGGCACCGAACAATGCGATGACGGGGATATCGCCTTGCCAAGCGCTGACAGAAACGGAGATGGTTGCTCCAACACCTGCACCATAGAAGGCGGTTGGGTTTGCCCTGCCAATGGTGCCTGCCTCGCTATTGCCTGTGGAGACGGCGTCATCGCCGGAGCCGAGGAGTGTGACAATGGCAACGACAACGGCACCAGCACCTCGGCAAATGGCGTCATTTGTTCTTCGGCCTGCAGAATTGTTCCCGACGAGAACCTTTGCAACAACGGTGTCCTCGACCCCGGCGAAGCCTGTGACGAGTTGGACAACAACTTAGGAGACGGTTGCGGCATCGAGTGCAAATGGGAGCCCACTTGCGCACCCCCAGCAGCCTGCACCTCCCGTTGCGGCGATGGTATCAAATTCGCCGGCGAAGAATGCGACGACGGAAATATTCGCAATCGCGACGGCTGCTCCGACGAATGCAAAGTGGAGCTAGGGTTCACGTGCGAAGAAAAGGGAGATGCAGAGATCCGTTTACCCGTCGTATACCGAGATTTTAAGTATTGGGATCCTCTCGACCCGACCACCCATGGCGCATTTCAATGGAGTGAGGATCCAATCGATCGCTCCCCACAAGAAGTCATTTGGGTACGCACTACTCTGGGCACCAGCAGCGACACCACACCAGACGGCAAGTCCCTTCAAGGAAAACCTGTTTTTAAGTGGTATGTCGAATGCGATGGCGATGGCTGCAGCCCTCTCTCACCCGGCGCCTCCACCCAACCTGTAGGCACAAGCAATGTGGTGGCCGATTGTGAAGGCTTTAAAGATGGCAGCGGGGGCCCGCGCGATCTCGGATACATCAACGATCGCGATTGGTTCTGTGGTTACGGCGCCCAGGACTTTCTCACCTTCAGTCAATGGTACCGAGACGATGCCACCGTCAACACGCCCCTACGTGATGTATTGGTCCTTCCAGAAACGGCACCTAACTCAGGCACTTTTGTCTATGATTCTACAGCGTTTTTCCCTCTTGATGGCAAAGGTTTTGGCAACCAAAGTGGCGGCCATAACTTCTCCTTCACCAGTGAGGTGCGCTATTGGTTCGAGTACGACGCCGCTGCGGGGGCAAATCTCACCTTTCGCGGTGACGACGACGTCTGGGTTTTTGTCAACGGTAAATTGGTCGTGGACATCAGCGGTACCCATGGCGCTACTGAAGACGCCGTCACTCTCGATGCCAGCACTCAAGACATCGACGGAAACTTACTCAACTTAAACAATGGCTCCGTCTATGAAATCGTAGTCTTTCAAGCCGAGCGCAATACCGGCGGTTCAAACTATCGACTCACTCTCAGCGGCTTCAGTTTGGCCACCTCCAAATGCGAATCAGCCTGTGGAGACGGGGTCAACGCCAGCGACGAGCAATGCGATCTTGGCAATACTCTCTGCAACGATATGTCCACCTGCACAGGAGGGCTCTGCGACAACGGCGACGCCTGCAGTCCCTGTACCGATATGTCCGCCTGCGTTGACGGTCGCTGCACGGACGGCTCTGGCTGCAATGACGATGGAGCCTACGCCGGTTGCACGACATCATGTACCCTCGCCCCCTTCTGCGGCGATGGCCTACCCAGCTCCGGCAACGAAGATTGCGACGACGGCAACAACAATGCCCTCTATTCGGTCTCTGGCACATCAACCGACGCTTGCGCCTCGGGCTGCATATGGGCCCCCTATTGCGGAGACAACCTGACGGCAGTTGGCTACGAGCAATGTGACGGAGCCAATTGTGATGCAGATTGTACCCTGCCGGCTCTTTGCGGCGACGACAATGTCGATGCGGGCGAGGCTTGCGACGAGGGAGCACTCAATGGCACCTTGAGCAGTTCATGCGATCTCATGTGTGCTCTCAAGTGCGGAAATGGCGCAATTGACGCGGGAGAACAATGTGATCCTGGCCTGGGCAATTTCACCAGCGCCTACGGTGGCTGTCTTCCTGCTGTGGGAATGCAAGCGGGCTGCCTCAACGGTCCTTTCTGCGGTGACGGAGTGCAAACCGGCCCCGAAAAATGTGACGACGGCAAAAACGACGGCTCCTACGGTACCTGCGGTATCAACTGTGTATTGCCCCCCGGCTGCGGAGACGGCGTGTTGCAAAGCGTAGCCGGTGAGCAATGCGACGCTGGTGACGCCAACGTCTCCGGCTACCAATACAAGGCTGACGGCGCTGGCGAGTGCACTACAGCATGCTCCCCCGTACGCTATTGCGGGGACGCCGCGGTCACCAACACAGAGGTTTGCGACGACGGAGTCAACAGCGGACTCCCTGGCTCCTGCGAGACTGATTGCTCGGGTTGGATCCCACTGAGTCTCTGTGGAAATGGTGCTCTCGACACGGGAGAGGAATGCGACGCTTCAATACCAGGCACCCCCGCCGACGCATGTGACTCCCAATGCAGAAAAGCTTGCGGCAACGGCATCGCCGATACGCAAAGCCCCTTCAACGAAGAATGTGACGACGGAGTCAACGATGGAAGGTACGGCACCTGCGGTACCGATTGCACCCTGGCTCCCTATTGCGGTGACGGCACCAAAAATGGTCCCGAAGAATGCGATCGGGGCGGAGACAATCAAGCCGATCCCTATGGCGCGAACCAGTGCACCTCAACGTGCAGAGTTGCCCCCTATTGTGGGGACGGACGCATCGACACAAACAAAGGCGAAGCATGTGACGGCGCGCCGGGTTGCAGCAATTGTCAGTGGGTTGTTGTCCAATAGGTCCTTCTCTTTTAAGGGCACTCCCTGGTGCCCTGCCTCCAACGGGCAAGCTGGTGGTGGCGAAAGCCTATCTATCAAACCTTAGCTACGCGACTTGACCTTTCCGTAATCTCTCAGGCGGCGCCAAAGAGTATTTTTTCCGATGCCCAGGGCCTGCGCCGTCGCGCTGCGATCTCCTTGAAGGCGCGCCAAAGTAGACAATATATGGCGTTTCTCCACTTCAGCCAAACTGAGGATCTCCTCCGTGTGCAAAGTGTCTTCTCTTGGGACACCCTTTTTACTCTCCCTCACTTCGGGGGGTAAATCATGTAGTTCCACCTTAGGTTTGCCTTCAGAAAGAACCACCGCCCGCTCAATAGCATTTTCAAGCTCACGAATATTTCCAGGCCATGCATAAGCCACTAACGCATCCAGCACTTCCGAAGAAAGGGAGCAAGGTCCGCAAGAGTTCAGGCGACATGCCTGCGCCATAAAGATCTGCGAAAGAGGCAACAAGTCTTCTTTACGCTCTCTCAAAGGAGCAATCTGTAAAGGCACGACCCGCAGACGATAATAGAGATCTTCCCTAAACGTTCCCTCCGCGACCATCGTTTCCAGGTCACGATGAGTCGCTGCAATGATGCGCACATCCACCTCTTTATCTACTAAGCCACCCACTGCGCGGATCCTACGTTCAGAAAGCGCCCGCAGGAGCCTTACCTGCATATTGGAACTCATCTCACCCAGCTCATCTAAAAAAAGTGTTCCTCCACGGGCTACCTCAAAAAGCCCCCTTTTATCACTCAGCGCCCCAGTAAAGGCTCCCTTCTTGTGGCCAAATAATTCACTCTCTAAAAGGGGCTCCGGTAGCGCTCCGCAATTAATGGCCACCCAGGGACCTTGAGCGCGTTGGGAATTTGTGTGAACAAAGCGAGCCAAGCGCTCTTTGCCCGTGCCACTCTCCCCGGTGATCAACACCGTGGCCTCCGAGTGAGCCACCCGTTGAGCCAGGTCAAGAACACGGCGCATCGACGAACTCTTTGCAATGGGCGCTCCTTCGCGCTCCTTCAAATTACCCATAATGGGGTTTTACACCAAGAGCGAGTCCTACAATAGCTTCCCTAGGTCGACAGGACTGCCTCTTGAATACCATTTACGGGAAATATCCAACTAAACACCCTTGTTCATCACCAAACCTCAAAGAAGAGAGCCCCTTCATAATACCCACTTTGGGGTAGTTTAAGCAGCTAGGAGGGGCCATATAACCCATTTTGGGTTAAAGAGAGCCCACGCTACACAAAAGCGTCTCGTTTATCGTGTCTTGGACTGGCACGGCCCTTGCTCTTCATTACGTGAAACAATGATGAGCGAAAGAACACCTCCGGTCGTCTGCCCCCTGTGCGCCCAGCGCGGCCGCAAACTGACTTCTATCACACTTGAATCTCAGCTCTTGCCCGAAACAGTCGCGCAGGCCGCGCCTTTTGAAGGCTACCACTTTTGCGCGCAAGTCGATTGTGATGCTGTCTACTTTGGCTCCCCCACGCAGCCGATCTATAAAACTCAAGATCTTCATCAGCTTGTCTACCAAAAGTCTCCATCAAAAGAGCGCCTCGCTTGTTATTGCTTTCATCATAGTGTCAGTGAATTAGAGAGAGAGGTCGGGGAGAACGGATCCTCAAAAGTACCCGCAGAAATCAAAGAAAAATGCAAAGCCGGCCTCGACGCCTGCGCCATCAAGAACCCTCAAGGAGTCTGCTGTTTGGGCAATGTTCGCCAAGTGGTCAAGGCGGCTCTGGCTACTTCTCAGGCAAATCAATCCGAGCGAGGAGCTGCGCAGTCTGCTGCATCAACTCTCTCTGCCCCATCAAACACTGACGACAATTCAAAAACGGCCACCCCCGACTGCTGCAAAGAAAGTATTTTCCAAGAAGAACCGCCAGGGCAAAACGCTGCCGCCTCAAGCCCTACAAAAACCGGGCGTCTCTCTTTGGTGGGCGCAGTATTCGCAGCCCTGCTCTCGTCCGCTTGTTGCTGGCTGCCCCTATTCCTGATCGCGGTGGGCGCCTCCGCAGCTGGCGTGGCCGGCTTTTTTGAAAGGTACCGCCACCATTTTCTAGCCCTCTCCGTTTTACTGCTCATGAGCGGCTTCTACTTTGTCTTCTTCGTACGCGGCTCTCGATGCGCGCCGGGTGAAGCATGTAGTACCAAACGCCCAAAGCTTCTGCGCCTCAACAGGTGGCTGCTTGGCTCTGCCTCGGCATTTGTTCTGCTTTTTGCCGCCTTCCCTCATTATGTCACCTACCTTCTAGAAGAGGAGGAGCCTCGTGCACCTTTTCTCGCAACTTCCCCCCTCGACGCCCCCAGCAAAACAAGGACCTCCCCCGAACAACAGTACCCCTTAGAAGAGCGTGTATTCACGGTGACGGGCATGACCTGCGAGGGCTGTACCCAACAGGCAATCAAGGCGCTCAAGTCGATTGAAGGAGTGCAAGAGGTGAGGGTGTCTTACCCAAAGAAAACAGCCACCCTGCGCCTACGTAGAAACGTCTCCAACGATGCTATCGCCCAATCGCTCAAAGAACTCGGGTACCAAATTGCCCCGACCACACTCAATAAACGGTGAAACATCTCATTCATCGGCAATGCACGGGTTCTATCGGGGGGGATCACCTATACTTCTACCGTCCCATTTCATTGAAACAAAGCGACCCGTATTATGCCCCGTAGCCCCCTTGGACTCGACGTCTCCGTCGAGCAATATCTCAACGCACACTCACCTCAGCATCCTGTTCTAGAAAAACTAGAAAAGGTGACCGCGCCTCTTGAGCTAGCCATGATGCAAATTAGCCCCAGCCAGGCTACCTATTTAGCGTGGTTGGTACGGCTGGTAGGAGCCCGGCGCGCCATTGAAGTGGGGGTTTTCACCGGCTATAGCTCGCTGACAACCGCTCTCGCCCTGCCCAAGGACGGCTATTTGCTCGCCTGCGATATTAGTAAAGAATGGACAGACATCGCGCGCACTCATTGGCAAGAAGCTGGCGTCGAGGCCAAGATAGACCTCGTACTTGCACCAGCCTTAGAGACCCTGCGGAAGCGCATCGTGCAAGGTGAGAGCAATTCTTACGATTTCGCATTCATTGACGCCGACAAATTAAATTACTCAGACTACTTCGAAGCATGCTTACGACTTATACGTCGCGGCGGAGTCATCGTACTCGACAATATGCTCTGGGGTGGCTCCCTCGCCAAAAAAACTAGTCAAACAGCCTCATCGGTTGCCCTACGCAATCTCAACGAGCGCCTGGTTCAAGATGCACGGGTTGATTGTAGCTTGATCCCCGTGGGAGACGGGCTCATGCTACTCACTAAGCGCTAGGATTTTGTAGCTTCCAAAGTTCTATTTGGCTCCCACCCAAAGGCCCCGCATGATTCGAGCTCATCACGACGGCCCCGTCCCCCGATGGCCCTATTGTGGCGCGCTGGGGGGGGCGAACTCCGTGATTAGGGCAGCGCGTTGATGCCCACGCAACTGGCCGTGTAGTCCATGTCACATTTGGTATGTTGCATCAGCCAATTCCAAGTCGGCTCAACTTGGTCACCGATCACGTCGGGGGGCGAGCAGCAATGGCCTTCACATACGGAGTGTCGTTCGTAGTCAACGGAAATATTTCCCGCCTCAAGCCAATTTTTCAAGTTTTCTGAAGAAGGCAATGAGGGGGTTCTTCTCGGATTGGGTTGACCCAGAAAATCGCCCTTATCCGCAATCCAGATGCGTGCGTCGAAAACACATTCGGGCCGAGGGGGAGCATCGTTGATTTGAAACCAGCCCCCTCCACCACAACTAAAGTTGATAGCTGCAAAAATATCCTGCATTCGTTTGCTAACCGTCCCTAAAAATTCCGTTCCTCCTGAGTAACCTGTGGCGTAAATGCGGCTCACGTCCACATTGTGTTTACTGCCCACATCCTCAATAATTTTTCTAATGTATTTACCCTTGATGGTAAATTGATAGGTCCACGTTGTGGCCGTACCGGGAGATTGAGGGATCACAAGAATAAAACTCTGCTCTCGTTTCCAAAAAGTTTCCCACAAACTTTGTACACCGCGGGTCGTGCCTTCATCACCATGAAACGCAATCAACAATGGCAGAGGCTCATCTGTAGGAGGGGCACCAATCATATAAAAATAGGTTCCAGGTTTTCTGTCCTTTTTGGCATAGAAACTCTTGTCAACCGATACTTTTACGATCTCCTTACCCTGGGGCCCTCCGCTCCCACAGGTACTACCAACCTCTGCGCCCGCGTTGCCGCCGCCTGTGCCTCCGCTCACGCCGCCTGTGCCTCCGCTCACGCCGCCTGTGCCTCCGCTCACGCCGCCTGTGCCTCCGCTCACGCCGCCTGTGCCTCCGCTCACG
>Ga0256845_1003781_pt1 | contig 10051 bp, 11 predicted proteins | sample RiftiametaG_FD_189101 | JGI IMG/M metagenome (GOLD analysis project Ga0256845, IMG submission 189101) | Tube worm associated microbial communities from hydrothermal vent at the East Pacific Rise, Pacific Ocean - Riftia | ecosystem: Host-associated > Annelida > Integument > Unclassified ... | reverse complement strand
CGCCGGAATCTTCAGCAGTTTTAGATACTCCTCTGACCTCTCGTTAAACTTGGCCATCTCCGCTAGTGTACCCAGCACAGTTTCAACCGCTTCGGCACTCTTTTTCTCCCGCCAGGTGCGATCCTGGCCGGTTTTTTCAGGATCTGGTCGATATTCAAAATTAACGACCAATTCTCCGCCATCTGTAATATCGACAGGTTTTGCAGCGTGAATAATGAAATAGCGCTTGTTGGAATCCTGCGCTTTCACATTACCGTGCTCTCCCTCAGCTGCATCAGCAATACGGAAATGAACCCTCATTGGATGCTCAGGAATCTGCTTAAGAATACGTTCCTCCTGAGCCAGTTTCAGAATCTCAGCCGACTGCGTCAGATCAAATGTGAAATTCGTGAAATACTCTGCTGTCTTGATGTAATACTGATCTGAGTTTGCCCAATGGAGCTTAACTTCTTCGCCGTTATAGGGAATTGCATAAGGAGCCGCGCGGCCTGCTGTTTCGCGGGCGTAATAACGCCGTGAAATAAAATCCCCGTCATCGTAATAGCGCTCGAAAAACCTGTGGAGATGATCATAAACTTCGCCTTCGGCAGAGGCAGTATCCTTCACCACTTCGTAAGCTGCTCTTGCTTCCTTAACTTTGGGAGAGTTCTCCGGATCGGAAACACCATATTCCTTCGCCTTTTCAATCTCCTCATCTATTTTCGCCATCAATTTACCCTTATGCGCTTCATCCACCTGGCCAAAAGCGTCCTCAACTGTATTCAGGAGATCTTTATCAATAAACTCAGCGACCTGCTCGCTTTTCGCATGCATGATGCGGTAAAAGCCGAAATCCAGATCCGGCTGATTTAGTTGAAATAAATCCCTGAGTTTTTTTAAAAGGCGGTTGCGAAGTTGTTCTGCAGTCGGCATATTTTTCCTCCGGCTAAATCACTCTCCACCGGAGGGTAAAAACCGGCGTGGTGGTTGTTTTCTGCTCCATGCGATCACAGGCATTCCATGCTTACCAATAACAGTGTCATTGCTGACACCTATGTATTTACATCTCTCATCCACTGACAACCAGCGGTCTTCAATTTCTGACATTTCCAGTTCCTTATATAACTCTACCTAATCTGGGCAATTTAGCGAAGTACCCCTCACTTGATATTGGGATAAGTAGTTAACGTATTAGAGTATACAACAAATCTAGTAACAAACCACTGTCACCCAATTAGTGAGAAGTACTTCATGTTTAATATCGCAGATTCTCAGCGTCCGCAAGTCTCAGAATTGACAGAGTTGAAATCACCAATGACAAACTCGCAAGTAGGGCCGGGTTCACTCTATTATTGCGATATCTGGACAGTATCAATGTCTCCCGCACCTTTTCCGGTATCAGGCGATTTTCCAACCTGCAAAAGCCAGGCTGTGTATTCAATCAATCAGCTTTTCCGTTACAGAGCCCAGATTTTCCACAGTAACACTCTGACTGTACTTACCGGGCTCGTCAACCTGGGCAACCACAACAGCCATCTCAGCATTGAGAGCCTCTACCAATGCCCCAAAACCTGGTTTCAGTCTGGGAGCCTTTGAAGCCTTGAATTCAAACACTCTTTTCTGTTCCCTCTTTCCAGAACCAAATCTATCTCTGCACCATTGGATGTTTGGATGAATGAGGATTTCCAGCGAGGCATCAAAGCAGTGATCTGCTCAATACCCAGGCCCTCCCATGAAAAACCCCTAACTGGATGCGCCAGTAACTCATCCCACGTTTCAATATTCAGCAGACTATGCAGTATTCCAGTATCCCGGATGTATATTTTGGGTGATTTGATCAAACGTTTTTTCAGGTTTGTTTTGTGCGGCCTGAGAACTCTTATCATGAAAGTACTTTCAAGAATGCCAAGATACTTCCTTAGAGAAGGAACTGATATATCGGCAGCATCAGACAATCTACTGAGATTAAGAACCTGACCATGAATATGGGCGATAAGAAGCCAGAGCCTCTCCATTAATTTCATCGGTATGGAAAAACCCAACTGCGGTATGTCCCGTTCCAGAAAAGTTCTGACAAAATCCATTCTCCAATCAAAACTATCCTCCTGACTGCCTGCAAGCAGACTATCCGGAAAGCCTCCACGCAGCCAGAACTGACTGGTTTGCACAATACTATCAACCTCACCGAACAAAAAAGGTGTAAGATCAAGCAGGGCTATTCTTCCGGCGAGAGACTCGCTTGTCTGACGAATCAAGTCGCGGGAAGCCGAGCCAAGTATCAGAAATCGGCCCGGTCGTCTGTTCTTATCCACTTCCGAACGTAAAATTGAAAATATTTCAGGAGCCAGTTGTATTTCATCAAGACAAATCAAATCATCCTGATGCTCTTGAAACAGTAACTCCGGTTCCTCCAGCATTCTTCTGTCAGCCCTGTTCTGCAGGTCAAGATAAACAGTAGATATTTTGTGTTCCTTGATAAACTCTTTTACCAAAGTTGACTTTCCACACTGTCTGGGCCCAAGAATGACAGTTACAGGAGCACGTTTTACCGCACGAATAAGTGCTTTTTCTGCATATCTGTGTATATAACCATGCATATTGCTAACGCCCCTTTCCGATTTACATGGTAGTACTATGCAGACACACAGGTGTCAAGTGGAAAGCCACAAGCGAAAAAAAACCGGGTTAACTCAGTGAACAAGTCCTTCAAGGTAGTCGAGCCATGAATCCATGCCCGCACCTGTTAGAGCAGACAACTCAAAGATTTTGCCACCGGGTTGTATTTTGTTCAGTGAGTCTCTGTACCTGCCCATATCCACATCCAAGTGTTCTATAAGATCGGTCTTTGTTATCACGCTGACTGCAGCATCGTGAAAGATAACCGGGTACTTAAGTGGTTTGTCTTCCCCTTCGGTAACTGACAGAACAGCGATCTTGATGTTCTCACCCAAGTCAAACGCCGCCGGACACACCAGATTTCCAACATTCTCTATGAAAAGGAGTTGTGTATCTTTTTCCAGAACCTGCCCCAGTGTTTCACCTATCTGCTCTGCATTCAGATGGCATGAACTTCCGGTTTCTATCTGTACCACAGGAGCACCTTTGTTCTTCAGCCGCACAGCATCGTTGTCTGTCTGCTGGTCACCTGCTATAACAGCACACTTCACTCTGCCCCGCAGCCCTTCAAGGGTTTTCTCCAGCAGGTAGGTTTTGCCTGAACCCGGCGACGAGATGAAGTTAACAGCCACGCAATCCTGCTGTTTCAGAAATGCTCTGTTCTTTTCAGCGAACTCATCGTTTCTGGCAAGCACACGTGACCCAAGCACTATCTCTCGTGTGGCTTTGCTCTCCAGTTCCGTATCACGATTGTGCTCGTGGTGATGATTGTGTTCATGGCCGTGATCATGCTCGTGTACATGCTGAGCATGAGGCTCTTCACTGAGGTGGATGTGAATGTGAACATCTTTTTTCTGCAGGTCTGCGCTGCTGTCAGCGTAGATGTGCAGGTGGATTCCACCACTGCCGGGTAAATCATGGTGGTGTGAATGGGAATCATGTGTGTGGTTGTGATCGTGATTGTGTTCAAAATAGGCTCTGGCGTTGCCCTCTTCGCAACCGCAGTCTTCACACATATTACTTTACCTCCATAGACTTTATCAGAAACTCTTTTCCCTGTACTATTTCAACCGATACCGAGTTGCACCGGGGGCATACCATTACAGGGTCCTGTATTTCTGTTTCCATATTGCAATCGTTGCATTTTATAACCAGCGGTACCTCTTCAATTTTCATTTCTGCCCCCTCAAGAGGGGTGTTCTCTGCGGCAATGGGAAAAGCAAATTCAAAGGGAACCCTCTCCACTCCGCTCATTGCGCCTATAACAACGGTGAGCTCAATAACCCTGTGAGCTTTTTCCCTTTCAAGAACCTCACACAGCTGCTCTACCATACCAACAGCCAGACTGAGTTCATGCATCAGCAGATCCTCGGCAGAAGCTCGCCCTGCGGAATGTCCACCATTCTTCGCCCGCCTATCTGTGTTTCCAGAACAACCCTGCCAGTCTCTTTTGTTACTTTTCCTATTATCGAAGCCCCGGCTCCTTCGGGAAGTTTCTTCCAGCTTTTAAGCAGGCTGTCTGCAATGTCAGGTGAACACACAAGCAGCATTCTGCCTTCACTGGCAACATGCAGAAGGTCAATACCAAGAACTTCAGCTACTGCCCTGGCATCAGGGTTGTACGGAATACTTTCTTCCAGAAGAGATATTCCGAAAGAGCTGTTTTCCACAACCTCTCCCAGAACCGCCGCTGTTCCACCACGGGTTGGATCTCTCATGAATTTAACGCTGCCAGCCCACTCTGCCGCTGCAGCAACCAGCCGGTGAACTGAAGCCGTGTCGCTTTCAAGCAGGTTGTTAAGGGTAAGCTTTTCTCGGGCGGCCATTACAGCCATGCCGTGATCACCAAGTGTTCCACTTGCAATAACTGCGTCGCCCGGCTGTATTCTGCTTTCTGCTGTATTCATTCCCTGAATAGCACGGCCAATACCTGCAGTGTTTATATAGATCCCATCGCACTGACCCCGGGCAACCACTTTGGTGTCTCCTGTAACAACCTGAACACCGATCTCCTCCGACGCGGTTTTTATGGAATCGAGTACACGCCGGAGTGTGCTCATTTCAAGCCCTTCTTCAATAATAAGGGCCAGAGACAACCACAGAGGAACAGCTCCCGACACGGATACATCGTTCACAGTACCGTGAACAGCCAGCTTTCCTATATCTCCCCCTGGGAACTCAAGAGGGCTTACAACAAAGCTGTCTGTGGAAAAAACCAGCGTTTCCCCGCCCAGTTGAAGCCTGGCTCCGTCAGGAAGACCGGCAAGGGGGCCTTTCCCCCCGAATCTTGTTACTATTTCCTCTTCAATCAGGTTTCTGGAGAGTCTTCCACCACCACCGTGACCGAGAAGGATTCTTTGAACATCAGCCAATTCTATCACCTCGAATACTTGAAATAGGCCGCACAGCTACCCTCGGAACTTACCATACAGGGACCAACAGGGGAAAGAGGGGTGCATTCCCTGTTAAAGAGAGGGCACTCATCCGGAAGAATGATACCCCGCAGAACGTCACCGCACCGGCATCTGATGTCGGGCTTTCCGCCCTGTACACTCACACCGAATTTTACTGCGGCATCGTACTTTAAAAACTCTTCCCGAAGCACAAGACCACTTTCTGGGATTGTTCCAATTCCCCGCCAGGAAGCATCTGCAGTTTCCAGATACCTGTTCATCAGAGCAAGGGCGATTTTGTTACCATGTTCCCTTACAACTCTTTCGTACTGGTTGACCAGTTCCGCTTTTCCTGAAACAAGCTGCTGAAGAAGCTCCCTTACCCCCAGAAGAATATCCAGAGGTTCAAACCCGGCAATAACTCCCGGTAATCTGTGTGTTTCAACAAAACCTCTGTATGCACCGGCACCAATAATAGCAGAAACATGTGGAGGCAGCAGAAAACCGTTAACCGCCACATCCATGTCATCTGCAAGTGCTTCCAGAGCAGGAGGTACAAGTTTGAAAGCAGTAAGAAGAGAAACATTCTGAATATTCTCTTCAGAGGCTCTTTTCAGTATGGAAATCACCGGGGGAATAGTGGTTTCAAACCCGATTGCAAGGAAAACCACCTGTTCTGAAGGGTTTTCCGCAGCAATCCTTAAAGCATCCAGCGGAGAATAACACACGTGAACCTGTGCGCCTTCACTTCTGGCACCGGCCAGTGTTCCGGAACTGCCGGGCACCTTCAGCATATCACCGAATGTGGCAATGTGTATACCTTTTCCTGCAAGCTCAACTGCCGCATCGATATATGCAGCATCTGTCACACACACCGGGCATCCCGGGCCACTTATCAGCCGCACATTGCCAGGAAGAATCTGCCGTATACCGTACCTGGCTATAGACATTGTGTGGCTTCCGCAGACTTCCATGAACCTGGCGTTGCCTGCCTGCTTCGCCAGCTCCGCAATTTCCGCCGTAATTACCCTGGCGGTTCTGTGGTTGCGAAACCCGTCAATGTACTTCATCAGACATCTTCTCTGTAGGTTTCCGCCAGATCTTCAAACAACTGAAGCCTCTCGTTTGCTTCATCGATATCGAGCTTTTCTATGGCAAACCCGGCGTGTACAATAACATAGTCGCCCAGTTGAACCGATTCTATCAGAGACAGATCGGCATCATAGCGGATGTTCTCTAGTTCGCACACACCTGTTCCGTTTTCCCCGAGTTCTACAACCTTCATTGGTACTGCAAGACACATATCAATAATCTCCCCGGCTCGCACACACCTGCCCCAGAGATATTCCTCCATCATTCGGCGGAACAAGCCTGTGCGTAAATACTGTTTTCCCGTTTTTTTGCAGCCGCTCAACCAGCATAGACACAAACAATCTGTTCATCATCACACCACCTGAAAGCACAACAGGTAAGCTATTCAGGCTCGATCCGGCATTATCCACCATGGCGACAGCGGCTTTCACCATGGCCCGGTGAAATGCCATTGCCCAGCTGCCTGCCTGATCTTCAGATGGAAATGCACTGTGAAGAGCGGTAAACATCGCCGACAAATCTACTACAAACAAACCATTTCTGCTTCTCACTTCGACGGAAATGTTCGGTTCCGGTTCCCTGCAGCCTCTTTCTGCTGCACTTTCAAGCCAGATAGCTGCCTGCCCCTCATAGCTTACCTGTGCAGGGCTGATTGAAAGCCCCGCAGAGAATGCATCGAAAACCCTTCCGGCAGCGTGGGTATCAAAGCTGTTCAGTTTCTTTTCAAACTGTGTTTTCCACAAAGACAACTCGTACTCGCTCACGCCAAAACGGCTGCGCCACATCCGGTCTACCGGAAGCCCCATCTGCCAGAACCTGGCTGCAAGCTGTTTTGCAGGCCGCTTCACTGCTGCATCTCCCCCCAGAAGAGGAGAGGGTGACAGAGTTCCAAGGCGCTTCCACCCACCGGGGTATACATGAAGCAGCTCACCGCCCCAAATCGCTCCGTCTGTTCCAAGGCCAGTACCGTCGAACACCACCGCTATTGCCTCCTCAATACCGTGTTCACACATAACAGACAGGGCATGGGCGTGGTGATGCTGAACCTCAACCACCGGGATACCAAGTTCTTTCCCAATTGCCCTGCCCATTCTGGTGGAATGCATGTCTGGATGAAGGTCAACTGCTATAACTTCAGGTGTTCTGCCGAAGTATCCCGGGAAACTGTTTACCACCTGCTGAAGACCGTCAAGAGCCTCCGGTGTCTCAAGGTTGCCGATGTGGGGCGAGAGAACTGCCTGGTTGTCAAACGCCAGACAGATGGTGTTCTTCAGCTCCGCCCCCATTGCAAGAACTGTTTTGCCTGAACTTTTACCGGTAGTAATACTTTCCGGGGCGTAACCTCTTGCTCTTCTCCACAGCTGAACATCTCCTCTGTCCACAACTGCCAGAGAATCGTCATTCCGCAGATTGATGGTTCTGTTGTGCCCCAAATAAAAGTCGGCAATACCGGAAAGCCTGCTGAAAGCCTCTGTGTTGGAAATACACACAGGTTCCCCTCCCCTGTTGCCGCTTGTCATCACAAGAAAATCAAAACTTGCTACCGGGTCTTCATCAAGCTGTTCTGCAAGCAGAGCGTGGAGGGGCGTTGTTGGAAGCATTACACCGAGGTTTCCAAGCTCCGGGGCAAGAATATCCAGTGGAAGTGTACTGCTCTTCAGAGTATCCAGAACCACAATGGGAGCCGATGGTGAACACAGAAGTTCTCTCTCTGCATCCGACACAATACAGTGTTTCCGCAGCACTTCAAGGTTCCGCGCCATTACCGCGAACGGTTTGGCAGGTCTTTTCTTGCGCTTTCTCAGTTTTTTCAGGGCATCCCTGTTTGTCGCGTCGGCAACCAGCAGATAACCGCCAAGCCCCCGAACTGCAACGATGCTTCCCCGGGCCAGCTCACAGCGAGCCTCTGAAAGTGGGTCTGCAACCTCTTTCCTGCTACCGCTTTCGTCAGCCCAGAAAAGCTGCGGTCCGCAGACAGGGCAGGCAATACTCTCGGCATGAAACCGCCGGTTAAGAGCATCCGAGTACTCGGCCATACATTCACCGCACAGGGGAAATTCCTTCAAAGCAGTTCGTTCCCTGTCGTAGGGCATTGCTTCAACAACTGTGTACCTGGGGCCGCAGTTTGTGCAGGTTGTAAACGGATAGCGGTAAAACCTTGAAGACCGGTTGAACACATCAGCCCTGCAATCGCTGCACATTGCCAGATCGGCGGGAATGGAAACACGGGCTGCCCCCTGAAAACTGCTGGCAAGGATCTTAAAAACAGGAGCCACTTCATGCCTCTCAATAGCCGTTCTGGAAATTACTCTGGTTTCCTCAAGGCGGGCTCTTGGAGGAAGCTTCCCGGCAAGGCTGCCAATGAATTCCTCCACGGCCTCACAGGAGCCGTCAAGCACCAGGCGAACTGTTCCCGACTGGTTTCTGACCCATCCTGTAAGGCCTGCTTCTTTTACCATGCGCGCCATGGCCGGCCTGAACCCCACGCCCTGCAGTATACCCCGCAGCTCAGCGGTCAGACGAACACAACAACTGGTCAACATTTTCCTCTTTTGTTTAACCGAGCACTTTCTTCAGAGTTCTCTTAAGAATATCAGGCTGAATGGGCTTCTGAAAAACCCCCGTAAGAGAAAGGTCGGCGTAATCGGCATTGTTTCTTAAAGCATCACCCACTGAGCTCAGCAGAAACACAGGCACATCGCAACCAGCAAGCTTCAGATCTCTTGCCAGGCCTGTGCCGGAGTCTACCTCTTCCATCATGAGGTCGGCTATCACCAGATCAGGTTTTTCCGACTTGAACTTCTTCAGCCCGTCTTCGGCACTGGAAGCGGTTAGAACAGTGTAGTCAAAACTCTCGATGAGAATCTTCAGGGCATCAAGCATATCAGTATCATCATCCACGCACAGAATAACCTGTTTTCCATCTTTCATAGTATTCCTCATTTCGATTGCACAGGCAGAACTACACGTATTTTCAGCGGTTTTCTGCTGTGTTCCGGGTTACATACTTTCCGAAATCACAATCTTCAAGCGCCTGCTTCATGAAAGCCAGCGCATGATCAAGGTTTTCCAGAGCCTTCGGTGATATCCGTTCACCGAACTGGTTGAATTCGTAGCCTCTGATGCCCAGCATGTAAGCTTCTGCACTGCTGTTCAGCAGGTCTTCCGCCATTGCCATAAGTGCATCCGCACTTATACTGTGCGAAGAAAAACTCATGTGGCTTCTGGGAACCACAGCCTCGAAGTGAAAGGGCTCAGCCCCTGCTGTATCGGCATCGGCAAAAATCACGAAATCGTGTTCCGCAATTGCAGCCGCGTCCTCAACTGCCAGCTGGTAGTTGGAATCTACAGTAACACCCTCAAGGTTCAGCTTCTCTATTCTCGCGGCAAACTCCGGGCCCAGGCCGTCGTCAAGACGGCCCGGGTTTCCGTAACCTATAATCAGAACCCTTTTTCCCGATCTGTTCATCAGGTGGTTCGCCTGTTTACTACCTGGCCGTTGTGGTCAACGACACTGACAGTAAGAGGCATTTTACCAAGTGCGTGGGTGGCACATGACAAACATGGGTCGTAGGCTCTTATAGCAACTTCAACTCTGTTCAGCAGACCTTCGGTTATCTCTGTACCGGAAAGGTACTTCTTCGCAACCTTTTCCACAGCCAGATTCATGGGAACATTGTTACTGGTGGTGGAAACGATCAGGTTCGCCATTGTTATCTGATCATCTTCGTTTACCTTGTAGTGATGGAACAGCGTTCCACGGGGTGCTTCAATCAGGCCAACGCCCTCAAATCTGCGTTCGCCCTTTACCACAAGATCTTCACCCTGCAGATCGGTGTCGTTAAGAAGATCTCTGATCTTTTCAGCGGAGTGAAGAACCTCAATCATCCTTGCCCAGTGGTAGGCCATGGTGATGTTGTTGGGCTTTGCGCCGGTAAGTGCCATAAACTCTGCCCGGGCTTCTTCAGCTT
>Ga0256845_1003780_pt1 | contig 10052 bp, 8 predicted proteins | sample RiftiametaG_FD_189101 | JGI IMG/M metagenome (GOLD analysis project Ga0256845, IMG submission 189101) | Tube worm associated microbial communities from hydrothermal vent at the East Pacific Rise, Pacific Ocean - Riftia | ecosystem: Host-associated > Annelida > Integument > Unclassified ... | reverse complement strand
CCTCGGCTCACGCGCCTCCTGATCCCGCCCCACAGCTCACAACCCAAATGTTTACGATGCGGGCCGATCAGGCTCCGCCATCAAAACCCTCCTCGCAACCCCGCGACGGAGGGTTTTTCTGTGGTTGAAGCCCGCTCCTGAGATCCGCAACACCAGCTCTTAACCAACTCGCGCGACTTTGCTCAGCCTGCCTCATGCGGACCGGTATGAACTGACAAGGGGCTTCTCTATAATCGCAAGCCCGACCTTATCGTGGCCTCCGCCGTCAACACCTCGAAATCCCCGATCATCCTCCACTCGATCGGATTCGCTGAGCACGAGCTGTTCGTGGCTCTCGACGGCCTGAGTGCAGAGCTACGCGCCCTCAGCCCCGGCGAACTTCGCGATCAACTCGCCGACAGGGACCTCATCCGGCCGCGGGTTGTGCTCCTCAGCGACGACCTGCTCCTTGAGACAGGTAATCTTGGGCTCCAGGCCGCGGCCTCAGCCGAAACTCCGAGTCCGCTTCGGGTCGTCATCCTGAGCGACCGGCCCCTCGACCCAGGGCCGCTGCCCGACTCGCTGCTGACGGCGATCGTCCCACCGAAGTCCGCGCCCAGCCTGCTCGCGCGGGCGCTTCGCGGTGCCCTCCGAGAGGTGAGCTACGAGTGTGCAAACCAGCACCTCGAGCGCGAGCTCTTGGTCCGCTCCGCGCAGGTGCACGAGCTCAACCGCATCGGTGTCGCGCTGTCGACAGAGCGGGACTACGAGCGCCTTCTGGTTCGCATTCTGCACTCGCTGCGGGAGCTCACGGGAGCCGACGCCGGCTCCCTCTTCCTGGTCGAAGACGGGCCCGGCGGCGCCAAACTGCTGCGCTTCACCGTCGCCCAAAACGACTCCATCGACACCCCCGCGCTGGTCCGCTTCACCCTGCCGATGAACACCCGCACGGTCGCCGGGTACGTCGGTTGCTCGGGCGAACCGCTCAACATCCCCGACGTCTACATCATCCCCGAGGACACGCCCTACTCGTTCAACAAGGGCTTCGACAAGCAGACCGGCTACCGCACCCAATCGATGCTGGTACTGCCGATGAAAAACCAGCAGGGCGGCATCATGGGCGTCGTCCAGCTGATCAACAAACGGGGCTCCGATGACCGCCAGAGCGAAGCGCCGCACCTCTGTTGCGACATCATTCCCTTCGACCAACTCTCCACCGAACTCTCCACTTCGCTGACCAGCCAAGCCGCGGTCTGCATCGAGAACAACGCCCTCTACGAGGGTCTCGAGAATCACCTCCGCGAGCTCAAAGATACCCAGGCCCAGCTGGTCCAGAGCGAAAAGCTCGCGAGCCTGGGCCAGCTCACCGCGGGTGTCGCCCACGAGATCAACAACCCGCTGGCGTTCACCCGCAACAACACTCACCTGGCCAGCGAACGCATCGCCTCGGCCCACCGCCGCTTGCAGCTCCAGGAGTGGCTCGCCGACGAAGAGGCGCCGCAGAGCGATCGTCTGCAGGCCGCCGATGCGGTCCTCGAGGTATTGCAGGCGGATCCCGAACTCCGCGATGACGTCCGCGAAGTGGTCGCTGATCTCCATGATCTCCGAGGCGATGATCGCCTCGGGCTCCTGCTCCAGTTCTTCGACTACGTCGGCCAGGCCAAGACGATGCAGGAGGGCGGTTTAGTCGAGCTGATGGAGCGGGTCCAGACCCTCCTCGACGAGAGTTTTATCGGCCTCGGCCGGGTCGCCGAGATCGTGCTCGGCCTCCGCAATTTCTCCCGTCTAGACGAAGCCGGCTTCCAGGAGGCCGACATCGACGAGGGTATCCGCCAAACGATGATGATCCTCCGCGAGCCTGCGCGCGAGCAGTCGGTCAATCTGATCGCCGACCTCGGCCTCACCCGCCCCTACCCCTGCTTCCCCGCCAAGCTCAACCAGGTCGTGCTCAATTTGATCAACAACGCGATCGATGCCTCACCGACTGGCAGCGAAGTCGGAGTCACGACGCGTGAGGTCGACGACTTCGTAGAGATCTACGTGCGCGACAGCGGCCACGGGATCCCTGAGCACATACGCACAAAGGTCTTTGACCCCTTCTTCACCACCAAACCAGTGGGCAAGGGCACCGGTCTAGGCCTCTCGATCAGCTACAGGATCATCTCCGAGCACCACGGCACGATCGCCGTCGACCCCAACGAAAACGGCGTTGGAGTAGTATTCTCCATTCGGATTCCAATCCGTCAACCGGACGAACCGGACGAACCGGATCAACCGGTTCAACCGGACGAACCGGATCAACCGGATCAACCGGATCAGTCAGAGCAAGAGGGCACCCAGGCGGCCGTCGCGGAGGTTCAATGAGGAATAGGGAACGCCTGATCATTCCGTACCGCTCGAAGGTCATCGAGCCCATCAGCTTGCCGGCCCGCGATGAGCGTCTCAAGCGCATCGAGGCGGCGGGTCTCAACGTTTTTCGTCTGCGCTCAGCCGACGTCTATATCGATCTGCTGACCGACAGCGGCACCGGTGCCATCTCGGCATCGCAGCTCTCGCGATCGATGCTCGGCGACGAGAGCTACGCCGGTTCGCGCTCGTTCGAGGAGATGCAAAAGCAAATCCAAGAGACGATGGGCTTCCCCTACACGATCCCGGTCCACCAGGGCCGAGCGGCCGAGCAAGTACTGAACTACGTGCTCATCCGCCGCCACATGTTCGTGCCGGGCAATACCCACTTCGACACGACAAAAGCCCACATCGAACTCGCCGAGGGCCGCACGATCGACTGCACGATCGACGCCGGCAAGACCTCCGAGGGCAACTACCCCTTCAAGGGCAACATCGCCGTCTCCAAGCTCGAGGACGTGATCGAGAAGTACGGCGCCCGCCACATCGCTTACATCCTGATGACGATCACCTGCAACTCCGGCGGCGGCCAGCCGGTGTCGATGCAGAACATCCGCGACGTCCGGGCGTTGGCCTCGGCCCACGGCCTGCCGCTGATTTTCGACGCAGCTCGCTTCGCCGAGAACGCGTACTTCATCAAACTCCGCGAACCTGGCTTTCAGGACATGTCGATCCCAGAGATCATCCACGAGATGATGGGCTACGCCGACGCCTGCACGATGAGCGCCAAAAAGGACGCGATCGTACCGATGGGCGGATTCATCGCCTGCCGCAACCCAGATCTCTACGAACGGCTGAAGACTCCTGCGATCATCTTCGAGGGCTATTTCACCTACGGCGGCATGTCGGGCGGCGACATGGAGATGCTCGCCCAGGGCCTTCGCGAGGTCGTCGACGAGACCTACCTCGCCTACCGAATTGGCCAGGTCCGGCGCCTAGGCGAGCTTTTGCAGAGCTACGGGATCCCGGTCGTCGAGCCGATCGGCGGCCATGCAGTGTTCATTGACGCACGTCGATTCTTCACTCATGTCCCCGATGACGAGTTCCCAGCGCAGCTGCTCTGCGCTGAGCTGTACAAAGAGGGGGGAGTGCGCGCTGTCGAAGTCGGCGCAGTGCTCACCGGCCGCGATCCTGATACCGGCGAAAACATCCGCCCGGCGCTCGATCTTTGCCGACTCACGATCCCCCGCAGGGTGTACACTTTCGAGCATCTTGAGTATGTCGCAGACGTCATTCGCACCGTGCGCGAAGAGAAGGGACTCCACATGAAACGTGGAATCTGCTTCGACCACGAGGCTGAGGGCATCCGCCACTTCTCGTCAACATTCCGCTACCTGTAAGGAGAGAGGTCCACAGATGGGTTGGAAAAGTTTCAAGAAGACCGGTCAGGTCAAGGCCGATTCAAAGCTATCGAGCTTAGGGCTGCTGATCGTCGACGACGAAAAATCGATCGTCACCACACTCGAAGAGAGCTTCCGCGGGCTCTTCCGGATCTACACCGCAACTAGCGGTCCGGAGGCACTCGAGCTCTTCAAGGCCAATGACATCCACATGCTGGTGTCGGATCAACGCATGCCCAACATGACGGGCATCGAACTCTTCTCCCACATCAAGGAGATCAATCCGACGACCATTCGCATCCTCCTCACCGGCTACGCCGACATCAACGCGGTGATCCGCGGGGTCAACGAGGGGCTGCTCTGGAAGTACGTGACCAAACCCTGGAACGCCGAGGACCTCAAGGCCCTCGTCCGTGAGGGCGCCCGCAAGTACTACAAGGACGCGGGCCTGGACGTGCCTTCGTTTAGAATCCTCGGCGCCTAGGTCCTGGACGGGCGGCGACCTCTATCGCCGCCCGCATCCCGTCTCACCTCACGGAGGTCGGACAACAAAGGCTCGCGCTGCGCCGCGGGCCCTCTTCAATTCTGCCTCTCAATTGTCGGCCCGAGCCACTGCAGAGGTATAAGAAGCTCCACTCTAAGACGAGTCGAAACAATGAAGCGCCTCCTCGCCCGCACCTGGCTCAAGCTCAACGGATGGACAGTCCACGGTACGATCAGCCATCGCAAGTTCGTCACCATCGCCGCGCCGCACACCAGCAATTGGGATCTCGTCTTTATGCTGGCGGTCTCTGCCGAACTCGGCATCAAGCCGCGATGGCTCGGCAAGCACACCCTTTTTAAGGGACCGATGGGCTGGCTGATGCGGGCCCTGGGCGGCATCCCAGTCGAGCGCAGCGCCCGGCACAACATGGTCGAACAGGCAGCTTTATACCTGCGCGAATCAGAGGCGATGATCCTCGCAGTACCGCCTTCCGGCACCCGCAAGGCGCTCGACCACTGGAAGTCCGGCTTTTACTGGATCGCCAACAGCGCCCAGGTCCCGATCGCCCTAGGCTATCTGGACTACGGCAAGCGCGAGGGCGGCATTGGCAACTTTGTCACCCCGAGCGGCGACATCTCCAAAGACATGGATCTGATCCGCGAATTTTATCGGGGCAAGCGCGGCAAGTACCCAGGGTGCGAGAGCACCATCAGGTTGCGCGAAGAGAAGCGAGAGGCCGCAGCCTAGCCAACGGTACCCGCGAGCCCGGAGCTTTGCCTCCGAGCGGCGGTCGATCGAACCACGATGCGCCCGCAGCTAACCCTGCAGATCGCCCATCGCGTCGCGATCACCGAGGCTGAGGGCCCTGGACGCCGCTTCGCGCTTTGGGTCCAAGGCTGCTCGCTGCGCTGCCCCGGCTGCTGCAATCCAGAACTCTTCGATGCCGTCGGCGGTCAATCGCTGGCCGTAGATGACATCCTGAGCGAGCTTGGCGATGCCGCGATCGAGCACGGCATCGACGGGCTTACGATCGTCGGCGGCGAACCCCTCGAGCAGATCGAGGCCCTGACAGCGCTCGTCATCGGCGCTCGATCGCTGGGGCTCGGTTCGATCGTCTTCACCGGCTACACCTGGGACGAGGCGCTCGCACGACCCGGCTTTGCTCGCCTCAAAGCGGCGCTCGACACCCTGGTGAGCGGCCGCTTCGATGCTCGCCTCCGCGAACCAGTTGTCGGCGGGCGTCGCTTTATCGGCTCTACCAACCAAATCCTGAACCACATCAGCGAGCGCTACGCGGCCCCAAACCTGTGGCAGGGAGCGGCGACAATGGAGCTCAAGATCGGCCCCACGGGCGAGGTCGAAGTGAGCGGCGACCCGGAGTTGCAACGCCTCGTGCTCCGGGCGATGGGCCGCGAAGGGGGCTGCTCTCGCACATAAACCAGTAAACTACTGGTTAATAACCAAGGCTTTAAACGTTGAAGAATGGGCAACCAATGCCTATTCTTTTCAACATCGAGTCCCAAGGTGCGTTAAAGATCCATTTTAACCGGCGACTCACAGGATAATATAATGACTCGAGAAGCTCGCCACGACACCCACTACGCCCGCCCTGAAGACGTCGAGGAGTTCGTCCGCGTTCTCGAATCCTTCGAACGCGGTGAAATCTCAGCGGCGGACTACCGCTCCTACCGTCTCACCCGCGGGGTCTACGGCCAGCGCCAGCCCGACGTGCAGATGATCCGCGTCAAGCTGCCTGGCGGCATCATGAGTGCCGAGTCGTTGAGGGTCGCCGCCGACGTCGCAGAGACCTTCACCACCGGCAAGCTGGGGCACATCACCACCCGGCAAAACATCCAGTTCCACAACGTCGCGCCGAACGACGTCGCCACGGCACTCGCACGCTTCGCTGCGGCCGGCGTGACCACGGTCGGGGCCTGCGGCAATACGGTCCGCAACATCACCGCCTGCCCCTTCGCCGGGGTCTCGCCGACAGAGCCCTTTGACGTCACGCCCTACATGCAGGCAACCATCAGGCTCTGCCTGCACGCCGAGTGGGCAACCCTGCTGCCGCGCAAATTTAAGGTCGCCTTTGAGGGCTGCACCCACGCCGATCACGCGCAGACAGCGATCAACGATATCGGCCTGCGCGCCAAGGTACGCGGGGGCGTACGCGGCTTTGAGGTCTTTGTCGCCGGGGGTCTCAGCACCAGCCCCAAGCCCGGCACCCGCCTCCACGAATTCATGCCCGCGGACGAGCTACTCGGCCGCGTAGAGGCGATCGTGCGCCTCTTCGGACGCCTCGGCAACCGCACCAACAGAGCCCGTGCCCGCCTCAAATACGTGCTGAAAAAGCTCAAACTCGAGGGTTTCATCGCCGCCTACGAGGACGAGGTCGAGAAAATCCGCGCCCAAGGTCGACTCGTCAATGCGATCGAGCTACCCACCGACGAGTCCGCTCCCGCTGCCAAGCCCAAGGCACTTGCGGGCCCGCGTGCCCTCGAAGGCGATGTCGACTACCGGGCCTGGCTGCGTTGCGTCGATCCCCAGCGGCAATCCGGCTTCGCCACGGTCACCGTTAAGCTGCACCGCGGTGATGTCTCGAGCGATCAATTTAGGGCCCTGGCGGAGATCGTCGAGACATTCTCAGACGGCACGCTGCGCACCGGTAACCGACAAAATTTGATGATTCGTTGGGTCCGTACCGCGACCCTGCCCCACCTCTACATCGCCCTGCTGCGCATCGGCCTGGCCGACGCCGGCGCCAATACGATCCACGACATCGTCTCCTGCCCCGGTGCCACCACCTGCAACCTCGCGGTCACCTCGAGCATGAGCCTGGCGTCAAACCTCACCCGCGTGCTCAAGAATCCAAAGAGCGAACGAAGAGCGGCGAGCATCGAGGCGGCGCGTGATCTCGACATCAAAATCTCCGGCTGCCCCAATTCCTGCGGCCAACACCACGTCGGCGCGATCGGCTTCCACGGCACAGTCCGTCACATCGGCGGCGGTCGTCAGGTGCCCGAGTACCAGCTGCATCTGGGCGGCGGTTTTGATGCGGACGGCGTGCGCTTCGGTCGGCAAATCGTCAAAATCCCGGCCCAACGCGCCGGCGATGCGCTGCTCGCCCTCCTCGATCTCTTCCACGACGAGCGCGACGAGCACGAGGGACCGCGCGCCTTTTTCAGCCGGATCTCAAAGCCAGAGGTGGTCGCCGCCCTGGGTGACATCGTCCTGCGCAGCGACTTCTCCAACATGCGCGACCAGGACCTCCGAGACCTCGATACGACCGACGCCTTTGCGGTCGCGATCGGCGATGGCGAGTGCGCTGCATGAGGTCCATCTAATCGGTGGCGCCGCGGGCTCGCAGCCGGTATTAGCGAAAGCTCGCCGATGCCCCGAATCGATCGACTCATCTCGCGCAACGTAGGCCTCAGTCGTCGCCAAGCGACCCAGCTTTTCCGCAGCGGCCGCATTCGCGGGGTCGACGACGTCGTACTCCGTGATCCTGCAGAGCAGGTCAGGCCGAGCGAGCTGCCCCGGGTTGTGCTCATCGACGGCCAAAGCCACACGCTCTACAGCCGCTATCATCTGCTCCAACACAAGCCCGTCGGGGTCGTCACGGCCCTCCGCGACAGCCGTCATCCCACGGTCCGCGAGCTCATCGACGATGCACCTCTTGTCGACGATCTGCGACCCATCGGCCGTCTCGATCTCGACGTCTCGGGGCTTCTTCTCTGGACCACCGAGGGCTCGCTGCTCCACCGCCTTACCCACCCGCGCTACGGCGTGCCGAGGGTCTACCAAGCGGCGCTATCCGGGCCCTACTCGCCGCTACCGAGCGATCAACCGTTGCTCCTAGACGACGGCTACGCGCCGGCGATCCACAACCTCGTCGAACTGCTCGAGACCGATGTGCATCCCGCCCTGGCGTTGCCGAGCGAGACCCAAAACCTGGCGACGATCACCGTGGCCAGCGGACAATTCCACGAGGTCAAGCGGATCTTCGCGGCCCTTGGCAGCGAGGTCATCGGCCTCTGCCGGGTCGCCTACGGTCCGGTCAAACTTCCCACCGATCTGCCCGCCGGTGAGAGCCGGGCGATCGATCTTCTCGAGATTTTTGCCGACCTCCATCCGGCGCCCAAGGTCCCAGCCAGACCCGCGCTCGCCGAGCCGTAGTAGAGCGGCTGATTCCCACAGGCGGCTCGCACTCCCCGGGCGCTCCGCCGTCGCCCCACGACTCAAACGCCGGTGCTCGAAGTGCCGCTCACGCAGCCTGAGCACAGGTCCGCGCAAGGGCCCCAGGACGCACGATTTGAGGATCCACGGGAGAATCCACGACGACGCACAGCGCTGGTCGTTTGCCGAGTGATCGGGCATCGTTCGTCCATGCGCGCCGCCTGGAGCCTCGCCACATTTGCCGCACTCGGACTCTCCTTGGCCTGCATCGGAGCCTGTGATCGCGGCCCGATCTCGCCGCCGTCAGACCCGGACGAAATGGCTCTCTGCACGCCCCCGGATCGCTCGGTCGGCAGCTCCGAGATCGCAGCAGAGCCTCCGATCGCGCTCGACAGTGACACCGAAGGTAGGGCCCTGCTCATCCGCAACGCCCGCCTGATCGACGGCCGCGGCGGCGACCCGCTCGTGGGTGTCGACCTCCTTGTCGACGCGACCGGCACGATCACCGCGATCGAACCCGGTGGCACGATCACCGCGCCGAGCGGCTCCCAGGTGATCGATGTCGGCGGCCGCAGCGTGCTGCCCGGCCTCATCGACGCCCACACTCACCTGCTCTCTGAGCCAGCTGGTTCGTATCCCGAGATGGTCACCCGCAGCCTGCGCGAGGGCGAAGCTGATCGAGCCCTCCGCGGGGCTGCCAATGCCTGGGCAACCCTCCGCGCCGGCTTCACGACGGTCCGCAATGTCGGCGGCTCGCTCGCGGATCGCTCGCTGCGTGATGCCATCGATCGCGGCCGCCTGCCGGGACCGCGCATGCTCGTCGCCAACTACTCGATCGGCATTACGGGCGGTCATTGCGACCACAGCAACAGCGTGCACCCCGAAAAACTCGGCCACGATCCCGACTACCGCGAGGGCATCGCCGATGGCCCCACTGCGCTCCGGCGGGCCGTCCGTTACCAAATCAAGCACGGCGCCGACGTGATCAAGGTGTGTGCGACCGGCGGTGTGCTCTCCCAGGGGGATGGCGTCGGCGCACCCCAGCTGACCCCAGAGGAGCTCGCGGCGATCGTCGACGAGGCCAATCGCGCCGAGCGCAAGGTGGCAGCCCACGCCCACGGCAATCAGGGAATCCGCGATGCCGTCGCGGCCGGCGTGCACAGCATCGAGCACGGCAGCATCCTCGACCGAGCGACCGTCGCCCAAATGCGGCGCCGCGGGGTCTTTTTGGTGCCCACCACCTACGTCGGACGCTACGTCGAAAAAGCTGCCGACGCCGGTCGACTCTCGGCCGACTCCGCCCGCAAAGCCAAGGCGATCGCGCCGCGTATGCGAGAGAGCTTCCGCCTCGCCTACAAGGGCGGGGTCAAGATCGCAAACGGCTCCGACGCCGGCGTTTTTCCCCACGGCGATAACGCCCGCGAACTCGCCGAAATGGTCGCCCTCGGCATGAGCCCAGAGGATGCCATCCTCGCCGCTACCAGCCGCGCCGCGGAGCTGCTCGGGCTCGCCGATGTCGGCCAACTCGCGCCCGGTTTTCGCGGCGACCTGATCGTCGTCGACGGCGACCCCCTCACCGACATCAGCGCCCTCTCCTCGCCCAGGCTTGTGGTCAAGGGCGGCCGCGTCTACGTCCGCGATCTCTAAGGCAAGATCGCAACCGACAG